>ODAJ012125367.1_pt1 | contig 34788 bp, 27 predicted proteins | sample 1539241 | NCBI WGS metagenome assembly ODAJ01 (sample SAMN02144231, study PRJEB22623) | gut metagenome | biome: sheep rumen | host: Ovis aries | place: New Zealand
CAGAATATATGAACGATAGGCAATATCCAAAACAATATAATACATTCGCTTGTAGCCAGCAGGAAGGAAATGGAACGGTGGATTGTCCCCTTGTTTGGTTTCTAAGCACAAGCCTTCTTCCTTATATATACTTTCAAAAATATCTATAACCTCATAATTTGTGTCGCCTTTTGAAAATTTGATCAAACACGACTTAATTTCCGAAACTTCTTTGTCATATTTGGCCTTTTCATCCAAAGCTTTCTGTAGTTTCTCTTTATGGAGGGGGACATCCTCATCATATACTTCTTTGCTAATAATACCATCTTGCAAAAGGGAATCGTAATTTCGCAGAGTGTTCTCTGCATGTTTTATATTTCTGTCAGCTCGATCCCAAAGTGTCCATTTGTCCCTTAAACGAGAAATCCATAATTCAGAACAGGCAGATTCTAGGTTCCAATCCAAATAGCCTAAATTCCTTAACTCCATCTGCTGTTGCGTAATTGATTTGGATTTAGGTATATGAGGGAAACTATCCGAATAGTAAGCAAAGAATGGCAACTTATTTGTCTCGTTAATTCTATTTATAATTTCTCCATATGCCTTCTTGTATTTTGTATATTGCAGTTTGTACGTAGAAGTTAAGGCATATATTTCCCACTCTAAAGGCAGACCTTGAAAAGACCCATTTACCTTGATGTCAATATCGGGATACATAAGTCCTGTTTTGGGGTTCCTTACACCATCAGTCTTGATGAATTGTTCAACCCTTAACTCTGGAAATCCAGAAGATAAATCAAAGTTGTTTGTATCCTTTATATTTTTATCGAACACGAAACTCAGAGCCTTATGAATAGCATGAATTAATGTGGACTTGCCTGATCCATTCTTGCCAAACAGGACAGTTACACGCGGCGCAAATTCCACTTCAAATCCTTCTTCGCTTTTAAAGCAACGGAAATATTTGATATATAGTTTCTTAAGATACATAAGTTTGAATTAATATTGTTAATACCTTACATCTATATTCACTGTTAACGTTTTGCTACCGTCTTTCAGTGTCCGCAGATTCTTCTGCAACTCTTCGCGATGGGTGAAGCCAAAGCTATAGCCGAAAATGACGATGTTCTGAGGTGAGAATGCCTCGCCATTATATTTGTCCATTAGTGCGGCTATGCTCCCAGCAGAGAACTTGTCATCAGGATTTATCAGGTAGAGATGATTGCCTTTATAATAGGCCGTATAGCCATTGAGGTCTATTTCCTCTGCATCCTCTGTCAATCCATAGCCATCTGCAACGAGCCATGTACGCAATACTGTTTCCACGCCAAAATCATCAGCCGTGAGATCAGTCATGACATCTTTGTCTGGGCTGAACTTTTCCATCTTCAGCAGCAAATTCTCCTTAGGTTCTTCCAGCGTATAGTGCTTAAAGCCTAAGTCGCCAGCAAATAAAGGATTCTCCTCTCGAATTTTTCTGGCAGCTCTTTTAATACGTTCAAAACCAATATAATCCAAAGTGTGAGGATAATTGTTCTCATCCAAGAAATCTATCACCTTTTGAATCTTTTGTTGGTCTCCTTTATTAGATTTCTTCAATTTGTCATCAAGGTTTTCTGGTAACTGAACCGCAATAAACTTTCTGAAGCCATCTATAGCATTTAACCTTAATATTGACTCTCCTGTTGTGCCAGAACCAGAAAAGAAATCAACGCAAATAGAATCTCTATCTGTACCCAGAGTTAAAAGCTTCTTGATTAAGAAAGTAGGTTTGGGAAAATCGAAAGTATCGGCCATTCCATATTTCCTAAGTTCGACAGAACCTTGCTCTGTAATAACTCCAGTTTCATCCCATATTCCATCTTCTTCATCGTCATCTTCGTCTATTATCTCAACATCTTCAAACCAAATGGTTTTGGCTTTATACGTTCCCTTACGATATTTCTCATAAACACCCCATTGCCCAGATGATTTTTCACGCGCTACGACATTGCTATCCATGGACGTGCTACCAATATTCTTTGCCAATTTCTTCTTGCCCCATCGCCAGCAACTCTCGCCATCCACACTATTGTAAGGCAATATCTCCACGGAATACTCAAGCGTTCGTGTATCACTTACAGGATAATAGCCATTTTCATCCTTCACATTTGGGTTAGCATATATTGGATAAAACAAATTCGGGCGATTGAACTTGCCGTATTTTGGATTACGGTTTCTGAGTTCTCTTTCTGAGTATTCACTAATATTGTCAGATAATATTTTTCCAGATATTTCTTTCTTTAACTCGTGAACAATAGTATCTCCACTTTTTGCATATACAAGCAAATACTCATGCGTCTTTGCCAACTGTTTGTATGTTTGTCCACGTTTATTTGATTGTATAATGATTTGAGCAATATAATTTTCTTCCATGAAAATTTCGTCGCACAGACATTTCAAATTAGCCTGCTCATTATCATCAATCGAAATAAAGATAACACCGTCTTTCGCAAGAAGGTCACGTGCAAACGACAATCTGGGCAGCATGAATGTCAACCAAGCTGCATGACTGGCAGAGCCGCGTCGCGTCATGGACAGTATGCGCTCTGCACGCTCTGGTGTTATATCCAAACGTTGAGCCAGTTCCTCTTTTGAAAATGAGAAATTATCTTTGTAGACAAAACCATCGCTACCCGTATTGTAAGGCGGGTCAATGTATATCACTTTTACCTCTCCACTGTACGATTTCACCAAGTGCTGAAGAGCATCCAGATTGTCGCCACTGATATAAACATTTTTACTGTCCTTGTTTTCTGGTTTGGAATTATGCTCAATATCTGGACGAATCAATGTAGTGGTGTCCATATTTGTCAACATACGTGCGTAATTCTTGCCCAAAAAGTTGAAGCCAGTAGTCTCGTCAGTGATGTTTGTTCCATCGGGGAGTGCAGCACGGAATTTCTCAATGTCGAAATTACCTTCATTAGTAAAACACTGGGGGAAATAGTGTTTCAATACTTCCAGTTCTTTTCCGCCAGCCTGCACTTGCCCATTCCTATCTATTATATCTTTTATCATAATAGTCTATTTTTCTTTTGATTACGCCACAAAGATACATTTATTTCTAAAGAAGTGCAAACATGGCATTGATAATGATTAAGATTGTTGAAATATTGAATATTCTTTCGACTGCCCAACTTTAATAAGCAATTTGGTATCGCCACTTACAATATTTACTAATATACTTATTCGTCTTTTGCAGTATGTTCCAAAAAGGAAATAGCTGAAGTCTCAATCAGTTCTCCAGACTTGAAAATGCCGTGCGTTTTGCGTTTTCCTACATTTCCGGCGTAAGCGGCTGTGGATGTGTGTGTTGCAGAGGTGTAGGTGAACTTTTGCTCATACACATCCTACATAAGTAAATAAGGAGTTAAGACATTGTGGGTTAGATGATTGCACGGTTTTAGAGTGTTTTTAGTCCTCTGTAAAGTATTTTCAAGAGGGGCGTTACACTCGCGTAGCAGCGACCAGTCTGCCATGGGCACACATTATAATCTCAGTGGTGTTCGGCCACGATAGCGAGGAACAGCAGGTCGTGGTCGGTCTGGTTCTCCACATAGTGCTCGTGGCCCATCGCGCAGTAGTGGCACTGCCCGGCATGGAGCACCTCTTCCTCTCCGTTGTCATAGAAATGACCTTCGCCACTCACCACAAACATGATTTCGCAGTTCTGCTCATGGCGGTGCAGGCCGGTCGAAGCACCTGGCCGAAGGGTTGAGTACATTATCTTTACTCGTGGGTCTTCAAAGATGCGGCGGTCGAAGATGCCGTGTCCTCCGCGGAAATCCACAGCGTGGGTTTCGGCTATTTTGTCAAAATCAATTAGCATAGCTATTATAGTTTAATGATGTTTCAGTTGGTGCTGGCTGGCGTTCACTCCTGACAGTAGAGAGCCATCAGGTCGTAGGGCAGCCCCTCGGTGCGCGTGCCGGGCTGCAGGTGGAAGTCGACGGCTTCACCCACGCATACCACCCGAGCAAGAAAGCCTCGCAGATAGCCAACTAACCAGTCGCGTGGCGAGGGCTCGCCGTGAGCCGGCAGCTGGTCGGCAGCCATGCCGGTGAGATGCAGCTCGTCGTTCTGCGCATCCATGCCGAGCAGCTTCCACACGTAGAGCAGGTAGTAGGGCGCATCCTTGATGTTGGGCATCTGGTAGTAGTTGCAGAACTTGAAGCGGTTTTGCGCGAAGGCAAACACCCACATCCGGTCTTCCACGAAGTGTGCGAAGAGCTGGCGGCGGTGGCTTCCGTGGCAGCGGTGGCGCAGGTGCTGCCACACGGGAGCAATCAGAGGCAGGTAGCGCACGTCGCTGAAGTGGTCGTCGACCACCGTCTTCAGGTCTTTGCTCACAGCCGTCACAGCCACTGCTCCGTGCTCGGCAAGCGGAGTGGCAACCACCGTCGACGATGCCGGGGCATAGCTGCCGAAGGTGTGCTGATATAGGGTCTCGATGCCTTCGGGCTGATATTCGTCGGCAGGCACGAGCATGGTGTCGCCGTCGGTGAGCACCAGTGCGCGGTTGTAGCCGCTCATCAGCAGCTCGCTCGAAGCGAAAGCCTGCCTGAGGTTGGCAGCGGCAGAGATGCTCTTGTTCAGCTCGTATGCCTCGAAGACCATCCTCTTGTCCGACAAGGGGTTGCCTACAGAGAACGACATGCTGCCTCGCGTGATGCGCAGGGTCAGCTGTAGGCGTATGTCGTTGCGGCTAATGGGTCGTGTTGTCATGGCTCTTGCAGTTTGACATGACACGTGTCATGTCCGTGGCATGGGGTAACAGTGGCGAAATAGCTCAATCTGTTTCGCTTTTTTTCTATAGATTAGTATCTTTGCAACTGCAAAAATACAAAATGTTTTGCTTACAGCCATGCTTATCGACGATTTTATCCATCTTGTCACTGTGCAGCTGGGTCACGTGCCCACGCCCTCACAGCAGCACGCACTCAGCGTGCTGGGCCGCTTTCTGGGCTGCCGCGACGAGCAGGTGGTGATGATAATGCGTGGCTCTGCCGGCACGGGCAAGACCTCCTTGGCGGCTGCCGTGGTGCGCACGATGCTTGCAATCGACCAGAAAGTGGTGCTCATGGCTCCCACGGGGCGAGCCGCCAAGGTGCTGGCACTGAGCTGCCGCATGACACCGCAGCCCCAGACCTTCACCATCCACCGCCGCATCTACCGCCAGAAGAGCATGGAGGGCGGCTTCAGCCTGAACTTCAACAACGCACGCAACGCGCTCTTCATTGTCGATGAGGCTTCGATGGTGAGCAACGACAGCACCTCGCCCTTGCTCGACAACCTCATCTCGTTTGTCTATGGCGGGCAGAACTGCCGCCTGCTGCTCGTCGGCGATGCCGCACAGCTGCCCCCGGTGGGGCAGAGCGAGGCTCCGGCGCTGTCGCGCATGATGCTCGAAGGCTATGGGCTGAGGGTGTTCGAGGCCGATGTGGACCAGGTGCTGCGCCAGGCCGAAAGCTCGGGAATACTCTGGAACGCCAACCGCATACGCCTGCGGCAGCCATTGCGGCTGACAGGCTATGCCGACATACACCTTGTGAGCGGTGCCGAGCTTATCGACCAGCTTGCTTCGAGCTACTCGAAGGTGGGCATCGACGAGACGATGGTGGTCACGCGGTCGAACAAGCGCGCCAATATCTACAACCAAGGCATACGCAATCAGGTGCTCGACCGCGAGGAAGAGCTATCCTCGGGCGACCTGCTCATGGTCGTGAAGAACAAGTATCTCTCTGCCAAAGACTCCCCGATGGACTTCATCGCCAATGGCGACAGAGCCGTGGTGAGGCGCCTGCGCCATGAGCGCGAGCTCTATGGGTTCCGCTTCGTGGATGCGCTGCTGCGCTTTCCCGACTACGACGATGCCGAGCTCACCGCCACGCTGATGCTCGACACACTGCACTCCGAGGCTCCCGCGCTCACTGCCGACCAGCAGCAGCACCTCTTCGAGGCGGTGATGGACGACTACAGCGACCTGCCGCGCAAGGCCGACAGGCTGCAGAAACTCAAGACCGACACCTACTACAATGCCCTGCAGGTGAAGTTTGCCTATGCCGTGACTTGCCACAAGGCCCAGGGTGGGCAGTGGGCACACGTATATATAGACCAGGGATATATGCCGCCGCAAGCCAAGGACGACGATTACTACCACTGGCTCTATACCGCCTTCACGCGCGCCACGGAGCATTTGTTTCTCGTAAACTGGAATACCGATGACTGACAACCCACACGACTTCGCACTCTATCTGAACGACAACCTCGCGGAAGTGGACCTCGACGAGGCACTGGCTGCCCTTTCGCCTCAGCGCAGGGAGCAGGCCATGAAGTTCAAGCGCCCGCAGGGAAGGCTGCTCTCGGCTGTGGCCTACGGCCTCTTGTGTCGGGGACTGAGGGAGCGGTATGCCATCAGCGAGCTGCCGGAGCTGGGATATGCCGAGGGAGGCAAGCCTTTCATCGTGGGCCACGAGCATATCCACTTCAACATGAGCCACTGCCGGCAGGCCGCCGTGTGCGTGCTGAGCGACGAGGAGATAGGAGTGGACATCGAGGAGATACGCCGTTTCAAGCCGTCGCTCGTCGACTACACCATGAACGATGCCCAGCGGCAGATGATTGCTGCGGCTGAGCATCCCGAAGTGGAGTTCATAAGGTTGTGGACCATGAAGGAAGCCCTGCTCAAACTCACCGGTCTGGGGCTGCGCACCGACCTGAAGACGCTCGACCTGAGCGGCTATCGCTTCACTACACGTGTGGAAACACAGAAGGGCTACGTCTGCACTGTGTGCCAGAAGTAGCCCTTCTCTCTGTCAGCCGGCTCTATCGCGTGGCCAGCTCTATAACTTTCTCTACGGCAGCATGGAGTCCGTCGACATCCTTTCCGCCTGCGCTGGCGAAGTGGGGCTGTCCTCCGCCGCCACCCTTTATCAGCTTGGCAGCCTCGCGAACCATCTGGCCGGCATTGAGGCCGTGCTCTTTCACCATGTCGTCGCTGAGCATCACGTTGAGCAGAGGCTTGTTGTCGTTGTTGGTTCCTATGACGCAGAGCAGTCGCTCAGGTATCTGTTCGCGCACCATGAACGCCAGGTCCTTGGCTTCAGCGGCGTCGAAATTCATCACAGACTCTACTATGCGTATGCCGTTCTTCTCGTAGGCACCTTCGACAAGCACCTTGCAGGTGCGTCTCAGGGTCTGAGCGCGGAACTGCTCAACCTCCTTCTTCATGCTGTCGTGCTCGTCGATGTACTTCTCAATCACGGCAGTCAGGTCCTTGGCATTGTTGAACATCGACTCCAGCTTGCGCAGAGTGTCCTGCATATAGTATATCACCTCCTCGCACAGGCTGCCTGTCCTGGCCTCGATGCGGCGTATGCCGGCAGCCACGCTGGCCTCGCTGGCAATCTTGAAAATACCGATGCGTCCTGTCGAAGAGGCGTGGATGCCACCGCAGAACTCGCACGACGGGCCGAAGCGCACCACGCGCACCTTGTCGCCGTACTTCTCGCCGAACAGCGCAATGGCTCCCAGCTCCTTGGCTTCTTCGATGGGAGTGTCGCGGAACTCCTCGAGCTTGAAGTCCTGGCGTATCATCGAGTTCACTATACGCTCCACCTGGCGCAGCTCTTCGTCTGTTACCTTCTGGTAATGCGAGAAGTCGAAGCGCAGGCTTTCGGGGCTTACGTATGAGCCTTTCTGCTCTACGTGGTCGCCGAGCACCTGTTTCAGCGCATAGTCGAGCAGGTGGGTGGCCGTGTGGTTGGCTGCGCTCATGTCGCGCTTGTCGGTATCCACGCACGCCATGAAGTCGGCACCGAGGTTCTCGGGCAGCTTCTTCGTGATGTGGATGCTCTGGTTGTTCTCGCGCTTGGTGTCGATGATGTCTACCGTTTCGTCCTCGCTCACGAGCACACCCTTGTCTCCTACCTGTCCTCCCATTTCTCCGTAGAAGGGCGTGTAGTCGAGAATGAGCTCGTAGAAGGTTGACTTCTTCTGCGTCACCTTGCGGTAGCGCAGTATGTGGCACTCGTATTCAGTGTAGTCGTAGCCCACGAACTGCTGTTCGCCTTCGCGCAAAACCTCCCAGTCGCCGTTCTCCACGGCGGCGGCATTGCGTGCGCGCTGCTTCTGTTTCTGCATCTCTTCCTCGAACTGTTTGCTGTCTACGGTGAACCCGTTTTCGCGGCAGATGAGTTCGGTGAGGTCCAGAGGGAAGCCGTATGTGTCGAAAAGTCGGAAGGCAGCCTTGCCGTCGAGCTGTGTGAGCTGGTGCGCCTTGAGCTCGTCCATGGCTCCGTTGAGCAGGTTGATGCCGCGTTCGAGCGTGCGCAGGAACGAGTCTTCCTCTTCCTTCATCACGCGCGAGATAAGCTCCTGCTGTGCTTTCAGTTCGGGGAAAGCGTCGCCCATCTCGTAGACCAGTGTGGGAAGCAGTCGATAGAGGAAGGCTTCCTTCTGGCCGAGGAAGGTGTAGGCGTAGCGCACTGCGCGGCGCAGTATGCGGCGGATAACGTATCCTGCCTTGGCATTGCCGGGCAGCTGTCCGTCGGCAATGGAGAAAGCCACTGCACGCAGGTGGTCGGCGCAGACGCGCATGGCCACGTCGGTGTTCTCGTCATGGCCGTATTTCAAGCCTGAGATGCGCTCCTCTTCGTGTATGATGGGCTGGAAGATGTCGGTGTCGTAGTTGGAGTGCTTGCCCTGCATGGCGCGCACGAGGCGCTCGAAGCCCATGCCGGTGTCGATGACGTTCATCGGCAGCTTCTCGAGCGAGCCGTCGGCCTTGCGCTGATACTGCATGAACACCAGGTTCCATATCTCTATCACCTGTGGATCGTCCTTGTTCACCAGCTCGCGACCGGGCACGGCAGCTTTCTGTTCGGCTGTGCGCGAGTCGAGGTGTATCTCCGAGCAGGGGCCGCAGGGACCCGTGTCGCCCATCTCCCAGAAGTTGTCGTGCTTGTTGCCGTTGATGATGTGGTCCTCGGGAACGTGCTTGGCCCAGTACTGTGCTGCCTCGTCGTCGCGCTCGAGACCATCTTCCTTGCTGCCCTCGAACACGGTGACGTAGAGGTCTTTGGGGTCGAGGTGCAGCACGTCGACAAGATATTCCCATGCCATGTCGATGGCGCCCTCCTTGAAGTAGTCGCCAAACGACCAGTTGCCGAGCATCTCGAACATGGTGTGGTGGTAGGTGTCGTGGCCCACTTCCTCAAGGTCGTTGTGCTTGCCGCTCACGCGGAGGCACTTCTGAGTGTCGGCGCGGCGGCGCGGTTCGGGCTGCTTGGTGCCCAGGATAATGTCTTTCCACTGGTTCATGCCTGCGTTGGTGAACATCAGTGTGGGGTCGTCCTTGATTACCATCGGTGCCGACGGTACGATGACGTGCGACTTCGAGGCGAAAAACTCCTTGAAAGAGTCGCGGATTTCTTTTGCGGTCATCATAGTGCTTATCTGTTTTTTATCTGTGCGAAATACTCAAAAAGTTTTGCAAAGGTACGTAGTTTTCACTACTTTTGCAAAAAAAATAAGGCTGCTACAGCAGAAAACAACTCTTTTTCTGCCACGGAGCGGTCTTTTGTGTCACTCTTTTTACTTGATGTATCATGCCCTTGAAGACCGAAAAACCTGGAAAATTGTACTACTCCATTAAGGAAGTGGCTCAGATGTTGGATGTCAGTGAGAGTCTGCTGAGGTATTGGGAGACGGAGTTTCCGCACCTGAAGCCGAAGACCACGGGCAACCGAGTGAGGCAATACACGCCGAAGGACATCGAGCAAATCAAGGTGGTGTATAATCTTGTGAAGGTTCGCGGCCACAAGTTGTCTGCTGCGCGCAAGATGCTCAACATGAACCGAACGGGCGTGGACCGCTCGGCTGAGATTCAGAACACGCTTATCGCCGTGCGCGACGAGCTCAAGGAGCTGAAGAAGCAGGTGGATATGCTGGTGTGATGGGCTGTCGGATGCTTGCCTTCTCGTGTGCAGGGCAAGTGCGGACGATGGCTGATGTAAAGAAAAAGTGCCGATTTTCGCAATCGGCGCAGTTGCTCTTCCAGGAGCGGAAGGGGCTTCCAGGGGCATCGAAGATGCTCTTTTTTTCCCGTTTTTGTATGCTTTAGATGCAGTAAACAGCTGTCCGGCATCGTTGTTTTTCCCAAAACGGCTGCTGTTTGTTGTAGTCGGTGAGTTTTCTGCGGTGCCTGTTTTGTGGCTGTCTGGCTGTCGTGGCAGTGTGGACGGTTTTCTGCGGAATTGTGACCGCGGAGCGGCAGCTGTTGGCTAACTGCTTTGTGGTGAGGCGGATAGGCGCTTGCGGATTTTTACGGACGGCTCCGTAAACTTTCTCCGGGGGCCTTGGAGAAGTGCTACGGGATAGTTGGAGAGGTGCTCCAGCATAGCTGTAAGGTTGCTCCGGGGCTGCTGGAGAAACCTTACGGGCAGCTGCGGAAAGTGTTGCCGCAGCCCTGCCGCTCCCTGCTGGGGCTCGCAGGCGGCACATTTAGCCCTTCAGAGACGAAAAATACCCGCATATCCGCAGGCAGATAGGTTGCTGCCGACAAATACGCGAGTATTCGGAGGGTTGATGTAAGAATGTTTCGCAAATTCCAAAAACATAGAACCAAGGCTGTCGTTGGTGGCCTGAGGCCGCAGCGTGCGACCGTTCGGCGAGCATGGCCGGAGGGTTGCCATCGGCAGTGTCAGAGTATCTGCGACACTTCCTGCAGGTCCTTGATTTTCTTGAGCTGGTCAATCACGTGCTGCACCTGCTTGCGGTCGTGTACCTTCACGTCCACCGTGCCGTCGAAGATGCCGTTCTCGCTCGAGATGGTTATGTGGTGGATGTTCAGGCTGAGGTGTCCCGAGAGCACTTCCGATACGTCGAGCAGCATACCCTTGCGGTCGATGCCGCGCAGACGGATGGTTGCGTCGAAGAACAGCTGTTCGTGCATGTCCCACTGTGCGTCGAGTATGCGGTTGCCGAACGAGGTCTTGAGCTTGGCTGCCACCGGGCAGGTGCGGTTGTGTATCTCTATGTGCCTCTTGTTGTCGATGTATCCCAGCGTGTCGTCGCCCGGAATGGGGTGGCAGCACTTGGGGAAGACATACTGGCTGATGTTGTCTTCGGATATGTAGACGGGCTTTTTCTTGTTGAAGTCGTCGCCCACGACATAGAGTCCCGAGGTCTGCGGCATGGGCTTGTCGGGTGTGTTGCCGCTTCTTAGGAACGGCACGTAGCGGCGCCAACCGCCCGAAGAGGAGCTGGTCTTCTTCTTGAGCACCTGCTCTATGTCCTTGTCGCCCAGCTCGATGGTCTTCTTTCCCAAGGCCAGATACAGGTCTTCGTGCTTCTTCTTGTCGTGAATCTCGCAGAGCTTGTCGAGCACCGACATCGATGCTTCTATGTCGTTGGCTTTCAGCCATTCGCTCAGCACCTGCTCGCCCTGCTTCTGCAGCTCGCGGTTGTCGCGTCGGAGGATGGCCTGTATCTTGGTTATAGCCTTGGCTGTGGTGGCGAATTGCAGCCACGACTCGCTGACGTGCTGTGAGTTAGAGGTGAGAATCTCCACCTGGTCGCCGCTGTTGAGGCGGTGACTGATGGGCACGAGCTTGTGGTTTACCTTGGCTCCGATGCAGTGGCTGCCCAGGAAGGTGTGGATGTTGAAGGCAAAGTCGAGTGCCGTTGAGCCCACCGGCATGGTCTTTATCTCGCCCTTTGGTGTGAAGACGATTATCTCCGAGCTGAAGAGGTTGAGCTTTATGGAGTCGAGGAAGTCCATGGCATCGGGCTGTGGGTCGTCGAGTATCTCCTGTATGGTGCGCAGCCAGTCCTCGAGCTCGGTTTCTTCCTCGCTCAGCACGATGGTGTCGTTGTTGTTGCCGTTGTCCTTGTATTTCCAGTGGGCGGCAAATCCCTGCTCGGCAATCTCGTCCATGCGCTCCGAACGTATCTGCACCTCGACCCACTGGCCCGTCTTCGACATGAGCGTGACGTGCAGAGCCATGTAGCCGTTGGCCTTGGGCTTCGTCACCCAGTCGCGGAAGCGGTCGGGGTGGCTGGTGTAGAGCTTGCAGAGAGCAACGTAGATGTCGAAGCAATCGCTGGCTTCGCGTTCCGGCGAGCTTGGCTCGAAGATGATGCGGACGGCCAGGATGTCGTAGATTTCGTCGAAAGTGAGGTTCTTCGACTTCATTTTCGACCAGATGGAGTAGGGGCTTTTTATCCTCGCCTTTAGCTCGTAGCGCAGTCCTTTCTTGTCGAGTATCTGGCGTATGGGCTGCGTGAAGTTGTTGAAGAGGGTCTCGCGCTGCGCCTTTGTCTTTGCGAGCTTGCGCTGGATGAAGTCGTAGGTGTCGGGATATTCGAACTTGAAGCTCAGGTCTTCGAGCTCGTTCTTGATCTTGTTCAGGCCGAGGCGGTTGGCTATCGGGGCGTAGATGTAGAGCGTTTCGCCTGCAATCTTCATCTTCTTGTTGTTGGGCTGCGATGCCAGCGTGCGCATATTGTGGAGGCGGTCGCATATCTTGATGAGGATTACGCGTATGTCGTCGTTCATCGTCAGCAGCAGCTTCTTGAAGTTTTCGGCCTGCGCCGACGAGTGTTCGCCGAAGATGCCGCCGCTTATCTTGGTCAGTCCGTCGACTATCTGGGCTATCTTCTTGCCAAAGAGGTTCTCTATGTCCTCTGTGGTGTAGTCGGTGTCTTCCACTACATCATGCAGCAGGGCGGAGCAGATGCTCGTTGAGCCCAGTCCTATCTCCTCGGCTGCGATGCGCGCCACGGCTATGGGGTGCATGATATATGGCTCGCCCGACAGTCGTTGCACGCCGCGGTGGGCTTGCCGGGCAAAGTTGAACGCCTTGGTGATGATGTCTACCTTCTTGCGATGGCGCGAAGCAAGGTATATCTGGAGCAGTTCGTCGAAGGCTTTGTCTACTTCTGCTTCCCAGTCTACGCCCTGGGGCGCAGGCTGAACGGCATCTGTCGGGTCGGCAGCTGATGCTGTCTGCGGGATGGAAAGGTCGGATTGTTTCGGTGCTTTCTCTTTCTTACTGTTGTCGTTCATAAGAGTTCCTCCATGAGAAAGTGTGTTTGGGGGTGTTGTTGTGTTGCTTATATATATAAATAAGGTGTTGGGGGCAACGCCTCAGGGTTGCCCCCGCAGTGTCATTTCACTTTTATCTGCTTGCCGGCGCGTATGTTGTCGCCGGTGAGCTTGTTGATTTTCTTCAGCTTATCCACCGTGGTGTGGTGCTTGGCGGCCAGCTGCGAGAGGGTCTGCCCTTTCTCTACGGTGACGTTAGAGGGTGCTTCGGCTTTCTTCCTCTTGCCTTTCTTGTCGGGTTGGCTGTAGTTGTCAGCCCGCTTTCCCTTGCCTTTGTGCTTGCCACGGTTCTCGTTCACCGTTTCCTGATAGCTGTTTCTGCTGTGGCGTTCGCTGTATCGTGACCTCGATTTCACCTGCGGCAGCGGCTGATGGGCAGGCTGCGAGATGTTTGGTGTGGCAGGTTTGGAGTGGGCTGAACTGTTGGAATAGCGTGGCGTAGGAGGCGAGTAGGAACGCTCTGACTGCCGTGGGGCTTGGTCTTCGACCTCCACCTCGGAGCGTTTTGCCAGCAGGCGGTTGGAGTGATAGGTGTTGTAGATGGAGTCTTCGGCATCGATAAATTTACCGATATAGGCCGAAGGCAGGCGCAGGGCTGCGTGGCCGCTGCTGCCGTTGACGATGTTGCGTCGGTATTGGGGGTTAAGCTCGCGTAGCTGGCTGCTCTCGATGCCTATCACGCGGGCTATCTGGTCGAAGTGAACGTCCTTCCTAACGTGCACGGTGTCCGAGCGCTGCGGCAGGTCGGTCTCCATCGGGCAGATGTTATGGTCGCAATAGTAGTTCATCACGTAGTTGGCTGCGATGAACGAAGGCACATATCCGCGTGTCTCGCGAGGCAGATAGGGGTATATTTTCCAGTAGTCGGTCTCGCCTCCGGCGCGGTGGATGGCTTTCTTGATGCGCTCCGGGCCGCAGTTGTAGGCCGCAATGACCAGGTTCCAGTCACCGAACACGCGGTAGAGGTCGCGCAGCAGCCGCGCGGCAGCATCCGAAGCCTTCAGCGGGTCGCGCCGTTCGTCGACCAGCGAGTTCACTTCCAGGCCGTACTGCTTGCCTGCCGAGAGCATGAACTGCCACAGTCCGGAGGCTCCTGCGGGTGATACGGCATTGGGGTTGAGGCCCGACTCAATCACGGGAAGGTATTTCAGCTCGAGCGGAAGACCGTAGGTCTCGAGCGCTTCCTCGAATATCGGAGTGTAGAAGTTGGCCGCGCCGAGCAGGAAACTCATCTGTCGGCGTCCGCGCTTGGTGTAGCGGTCGATGAACTTGCGCACAACCTCGTTGTAGGGCATCTCCATCACCGTGGGCAGGCGGCGCAAGCGCTCTACATAAACCTCGCGGTCGTATTCCGGGTCGGTGTTCTTCATGTTGCAGCCGTCAACCTCGTGCAGGTAGTTTCGGGCGTGATACGTTTCCAACATGCTGTCTACATTGAAGGTCATAGCCGTTGGAACATCAATCTCTTCGCGGTTTCCATACTCGTCGATAACAACTTCATATTCCTGATAGTTGTTGTTCTGGGCCACTGTGGCAGTGGAAACGGCAAGCAGGGAGAATAGTGTCAGTATGTGATTTTTCATGTTCATAGTCGTAACAGGTATGTTTGGTCAGAATGTGAGGCCGATGCCGAGCCCCACGCCGGCAGGTTGCTGTGGCTTGCCTTGGGCCTGGTTGCCGAAGACGGCAGGCTGGACGTGCAGGCTGAGATTGTCGGAGATGTCGAACTCAGACAGCGACGCGTCGACGTATGCATCCACTATCGACAGCGCATAGACTCCTATCAGCACGAAAACGCTAAGGTCGCGATAGCGGCGGAAGCGGTCCTTGCGCTTTCGGAACACCTCTTCATACTGCTTCTTGTTGGCCTCGGTGATGGTCGTTCCTAAGTGGAGGAAGCTTTTGTAGCTCTCTGTTGAGGGGTCGTTGTCCATGATGTCGATGTAGGCTTGCGAGTAATCGTGGTACATCTGGTTGTTCCACGACAGCGCATAGATACATCCCACGAAGCCTCCATAGAAGATAGGGAGCTTCCAGAACTTGCGGTTGTAGATCTGTCCGCCGCCTGGCAGCACCGCCGCAAGCCACAGGGCTCTCTTCGGGCTGGGCTTCCATGTAGACCAGTCGCGGCCCTTGCGCTTCTCCTTAGGCTGCATACGGTCGATGGCTTTGTCAGAAATCATGGTGTCGGCAGCAGCTATCTCCTCTTCGGGAATGATTAGCGGAGCTGCAATGAACAGCGAGTCGTCGGGATAGTAGACGGCTATCGAGTCGCCCCCGACGGGTTGCTGGGCCCATGCAGCTGGCGTGTCAAAGGCCAGAAGCAGCGTTGCCGAGGCAATGATGTGCAGTATGTGTCGGATGTGGAAGGTCACTTGAGGCTACTGTTTCAGTTTGTCAAAGACGTTCATGATGTGTTCCAGTTCCTCTTCCGAGCCGAAAGGTATGCTTATCTTGCCCTTGCCCTTGTCGTTGTAGCTCATCTGCACCTTCGTGGCAAAGAAGTCGGAGAGTCGGCTTTTCAGGATGTTGAACTCCTCGGGAAGCCTTTTCTTTGCGCTGATGGTTTTCTTGGCCGACTGTATGTCCTCGCCGTTGTTGAGCTGATGACACAGTTCCTCCACCTTTCTCACTGAGTAACCGTTCTTGTGTATCTCCTTGAACAGCTTGAGCTGGAGCGACGGAGAGCTTAGCGAAAGGAGCGCACGGGCGTGTCCCATGTCTATTTCCTTCTTCTGTAGAGCCATCTGCACCTGTGCGGGAAGTTTCAGAAGGCGCAGGTAGTTGGCTATTGCAGCGCGGCTCTTGCCCACTCGTTCCGACACCTTCTCTTGCGTCATGCCGCTCTTTTCCAGCAGATGCTCGTAGGCGAGAGCTATCTCTATGGCGTTGAGATCTTCGCGTTGGATGTTCTCGACGAGTGCCATCTCCATGACATTCTCGTCCTTTATGGTGCGGATATATGCCGGAATGGCGGTCAGTCCGGCCAGTTGTGATGCGCGCCACCTGCGCTCTCCGGCGATAATCTGGAAGCGTCCGTCTTCCATTTGCCTGAGCGTGATGGGCTGCACGATGCCTATCTGCCTGATGCTTGCTGCCAGTTCCTCGAGTGCCGTGGCATCAAACTCGCGGCGCGGCTGGTTCGGATTGGCATCAATCTGGTCGATAGCAACCTCGTTTATGGTAGAGCTGCCCTGCGTGCTCACCTCGTCGGTGGAGATGAGAGCATCCAGACCGCGGCCCAGTGCCGCAGTCTTCGCAGTGCGGTTGTATTTCTTGTGTACTGCCATTGTTTGTCTTATCGGTTTTCGTTCTTGCTAATAATCTCCTTTGCCAGAGCCAGATGGTTCTTTGCGCCGGTGGAGTCGGCATCGTAGAGGATTACCGGCAGTCCGTGGCTGGGGCTCTCGCTGAGCTTCACGTTGCGCTGTATGACGGTCTTGAACACCAGTTCCTGGAAGTGGCGCTTCACCTCGTCGTAGATTTGGTTGGCCAGTCTCAGGCGCGAATCATACATCGTAAGCAGGAAGCCTTCAATCTCGAGCTTCGGGTTGAGCTTGGTTTTTATGATCTTGATGGTATTGAGCAGCTTGCTGATTCCTTCCAAAGCGAAGTACTCGCACTGCACGGGAATGATGACGGAGTCGGCTGCCGTGAGTGCGTTCACTGTGATAAGGCCCAGCGAAGGCGAGCAGTCGATGAGTATGTAGTCGTAGTCGTCGCGTATCGGAGCAAGCAGATTGCTCAGCACTTTCTCGCGGTTCTCAAGGTTGAGCATCTCTATTTCCGCTCCCACGAGGTCGATATGGCTGGGCACTATGTCCAGTCCCTCGATGTCGGTAGTGTATATTGCATCGCGCACATCAGCCTTATCGATGATACATTCGTATATGGAGCAGTCCACTTCCTTTATGTCTACGCCCAAGCCGCTTGAGGCATTGGCCTGCGGGTCGGCGTCAACGACGAGCACGCTCTTCTCGAGTGTGGCCAGCGAAGCTGCGAGATTGATTGACGTTGTGGTCTTGCCCACACCGCCTTTCTGGTTTGCCAAAGCTATAATTCGTCCCATTTCTTTTTATCCTTTCTTTTTGCCTTAATGGTTGAAACAAGTTGCCGGTGCGGCTGCCCGGTGGGTTCGCCGCAGACGTATATATTCGGCAAAGTTACATATTTTATTTTATAGTAGAGTGAATTTAATCCTTTTTTAGTAATTTTGCTGATTGAAAACACGGCCAGGACATCCTTGCCGGGCAGTGGGGAATAGCCGTCGGCAGTGTTCCGGCGACCCTGCAACCGGGTCCTGGGCCTCAATCTCAGATTTATGAGCAAACCATTGATACTCATTTCCAATGATGATGGCTACGACAGTCGTGGCATCAGATACCTTGTTGACTTTGTTTCCGACCTGGGCGAGGTGCTTGTGTGTGCCCCCGACGGCGGTCGCTCAGGCTACTCGCGGTCGTTCTCGGCCACTCCGCCGCTCTATCTGCGCCGTCGCGAGCCTATAGGCGATGCACAGGTGTGGTCGTGCAGCGGCACACCCGTTGACTGCGTGAAGATGGCTCTCTCGCAAATCATCCCCGACCGGCAGCCCGCGCTCGTCATCGGAGGCATCAACCACGGCGACAACAGCACCGTGAACAACCACTACAGCGGCACTATGGGCGTTGCCATAGAGGGCTGCCTGAAGTACATTCCCTCGATAGCCTTTTCCACTTGCGACTATAATCCCAAAGCCGAACTGGAGCATCTGCGTCCCTGGGTGAGGAAAATCACGGCCAAGGTGCTTGCCGAGGGCTTGCCCAGGCTCACCTGCCTGAACGTGAACTTCCCCGTGGCCGACAGCTTCAAGGGCGTGCGCCCGTGCCGCATGGGCTTAGGCAGCTGGATAAACGAGGTGAAGAAGTGCCACCATCCGCGCGGTTACGACTACTACTGGATGGTTGGCGACTATCGCGACGACGAGCCATCAGCCACCGACAACGACCGGCAGGCACTGCGCGAGGGCTACATCGCCCTCACGCCTGTTACCATAGACGTGACAAACTACTCCTTCCTGAAAACCATGAACGATTGGGAGAGCCTATGAAATACTATCTTATTGCAGGCGAAGCCAGTGGCGACCTCCACGCTTCGCGACTTATGCAGCAACTCAAGGAGGGCGACACCGAAGCCCAGTTCCGCTTCTTCGGAGGCGACAAGATGCTTGCCGTGGGCGGCACCTGCGTGCGGCACTACAAGCAGCTGGCCTACATGGGCTTCGTTCCCGTGCTGCTCCACCTGCCGCAGATACTCAGCGGCATGAAGCTTTGCCGCGAAGACATAGTCAAGTGGCAGCCCGACGTGGTGATACTCGTTGACTATGCCGGCTTCAATCTTGCCATCGCACGCTTCCTTGGCAAGTATAACCACCAGCTGGGACACAGGAAAATCCCGGTCTACTACTACATATCGCCAAAGCTTTGGGCGTGGAAGGAATGGCGCGTGAAGACCATTCGCCGCAATGTAGACGAGCTTTTCTCAATCCTTCCCTTTGAAAAGGATTTCTATCAGAAGAAGCATCGCTACCCGATATATTACGTAGGCAATCCCACTAAGGAAGAAGTAGACTCGTTCAAGGCATCCTACAGCGAGTCGGCAGAGGCTTTCCGCGAGCGCAACGGCTTGTCTTCCAAGCCCATACTGGCACTCCTTGCAGGCAGCCGCAAGCAGGAGATAAAGGACAATCTGCCAGCTATGCTCGAGGCTTCGGCACGCTTCAAGGACTATCAGGTGGTGCTGGCGTGCGCACCTTCGGTCGATGATGCCTACTATGACCGCGTGTTGCAGGGAGCTGAAGTGAGCCGCGTGAGGGGCCTCACCTACGAGCTTCTCAGCCATTCAGCCCTTGCGCTCGTCACCAGCGGCACCGCAACGCTCGAGACTGCACTGTTCGGAGTGCCGCAGGTGGTGTGCTATCGCGTGCCCATGCCCAAGTTCATGCGCTTCGGTTTCAACCATTTCATTCATGTGAAATACATCTCGCTCGTCAATCTTATTGCCGGACGCGAAGTTGTGCCTGAGCTTTTTGCCGACCGCTTCAGTGTCTACGAGATTACCAACCAGCTCTACCGCATCCTGCCGGGCACACCGCAGCGCGAGAAGATGCTCGAAGGCTACCGGCTCGTAGCCCAGCAGCTGGGCACCAAGGTGGCTCCGCGACAGGCTGCCCACATAATGCTCGACCTGCTCAGTCGCCCAAGGCAAACAGCAGCCGCCGACAAACCAACCAATACGGGAGAAGATGCTGTTCAGAACTGAGGTAGAGGTAGCCAGGGCACCGTTTGCCATCAAGCCCTCCGACAGGCTGTTGTTCGTAGGCAGTTGCTTTGCGGGCAACATCGGAGAGCACTTCCGCAGGGAGCGCTTCCGCACCGAGGTGAACCCCTACGGCGTGATGTATAACCCCGTTTCCATACTCCATACCATCGAGAAGCTCTCAGCCGCAGGCCGGCTGAGGGCCGATGTGGCTGTGCTCACCCTCGGCACGAACCACGTCTACCGCCTGAAGGAGACGGGCGAGATAGTAGACAACTGCATGAAGCGCCCCCAGCGCCTCTTCAGCGAGGAGCTGCTGACCGTGGACGAGTGTGCCCAGGCCCTCCGCCTGTCGGTTGAGCTGTTGCGAAAGGCCAATCCCGAAGTGAGCATAGTGCTCACCGTGAGCCCCATCCGCTACCGCAAGTATGGCTACCACGGCAGCCAGCTCTCCAAGGCCACCCTGCTGCTGGCCGTTGACCAAGTGGTTTCTCAGGGTGAGGAAGCCCCTTGTCCGTCGGCATTATACTATTTCCCAGCCTACGAGATAGTGAACGACGAGCTGCGCGACTACCGTTTCTATGCTCCCGATATGCTCCATCCCTCGGAGCAGGCCGTGGAATACATCTGGCAGAAGTTCCGGCAAGCCTGCTTCTCGCCCGAAGCCGACGAGTATCTGGAGCTGTGGCGACCGGTGAGAGAGGCTCTGGCCCATCGCCCGTTCAATCCGGAGTCGGACGAATACAAGGCTTTCGTGGAGCAGACCAACAAGAAGCTGGAAGCCCTGAAGCTGCGCTATCCCCATCTCAACGACGTGTGAGGCTCCCCTTTCGGCTCCCCTCCCTTGGGGAGGGGGCTGGGGTGGGTCGGTAATATGACTCATATTGGTCGGTAATATGGCCCATATTGGTCGGTAATATGGCCCATATTGGTCGGTAATATGGCCCATATTGGTCAGTAATATGGCCCATATTACTTTCTGTTAAGCTTGGTTTTTCTGGCTAAGGATTGCCTTGTTTCGGAATAAATGTATAATTTTGCGAGTTGTAAACATAATACCTGCGATATGAACTACACAATAGAAGAGGTGACAACCCTTATCGGTGCCCATCGCTACGGCACCGCCGAGGCATCGATAGGTTTCCTTCTCACCGACAGCCGCTCGCTGTGCTTTGCCGAGGAAACGCTGTTTTTCGCACTCACCACAAGCCGCAACGACGGCCATCGCTACATTGCCGACCTGCATAGGCGCGGCGTGCGCAACTTTGTTGTGCAGCACCTGCCAGCCGACTATGCCACCACATACGCCGACAGCAACTTCCTCAAGGTGACTGGAGTGCTCCAGGCACTGCAACGACTTGCCGAACGCCACCGCGACGACTATTCGATACCCGTCGTGGGCATCACCGGCTCCAACGGAAAGACCATCGTCAAGGAGTGGCTCTACCAGTTGCTCAGCACTCCGTCGTCGGCAGCTGCCGACACAACGCCCTATGCCGACACAGGCAAAGATGCTGAAGGCACTGCCGTGGCCGACTATCGTCGACGCGCCATTACCCGTTCGCCGCGTTCCTACAACTCACAGATAGGCGTGCCGCTGTCGGTCTGGCTGCTGGGCGAACATTCGCGCATCGGCATTTTCGAGGCCGGCATATCGCAGCCCGGCGAGATGGCAGCACTCAGAGCCATCATCCAGCCTACGATAGGCGTGCTGACGAACATCGGACAGGCCCATCAGGAGAACTTCCCATCGCTCGAAGCCAAGTGCAAGGAGAAGCTGCGCCTGTTCCACGACACCGAAGCCGTGGTCTATCCCATGGACGATGAGCTCGTGGTGCGCTGTATGTCGCAGTATGCCTACAAGGGACAGCAGGTGGAATGGTCGCTTCGCAACCCGAAGGCCGCGCTCTACGTGAGCAGCACCGACACCGTGAGCCTCGAACGCAACGGCAAACAGCAGGCTGCCACCTGCGTGAACTACGTGTGGAACCCCAACCACTCGGCAGCTCCGAAGCTGCAAGGCAGCTACACCATACCCTTTATCGACGAGGCATCGGTAGAGAACTCCATCACAGCCGCAGCCACCTTGCTCCATCTCGGCCTCGATGCCGACGTGCTGGCAGAGCGCATGAGCCGCCTCGAACCTGTTGCCATGCGCCTCGAAGTGAAGCAGGGACAGCGCGGATGCACGCTGATCAACGACTCATATAACTCGGATATCAACTCGCTCGACATAGCTCTCGACTTCATCTGCCGCCGTCCCGACAGCAGCGGCAACCACCGCACGCTCATACTGAGCGACATAGAGCAGAGCGGAGAGAGCGACGAGCAGCTCTATAGACGCGTGGCTGAGCTTATCGAGCAGCGCGGAGTGGAGCGGTTTGTGGCTGTGGGGCCGCGCATCATGGCTCAGCGGCAGGCGTTCGATGGCTTTGCTAAGGGCGGCAGTGCTGCCGACGGCGGCGCGACGCGCAGCGTGAGCTTCTATGCCACCACCGAGGAGCTTGTAGAGAGCGGTCTGCTCGACACGATAAACCACGAAGTGGTGCTGATAAAGGGCGCACGGCAGTTCGGCTTCGACCGTATCACCGAGCTGATGACGCAGAAGGTGCATGAAACAACGCTCGAGGTGAACCTCTCGGCATTGGTGGCAAACCTGAACTACTATCGCCAGCAGATGCGCCCCGACACCAAACTGGTGTGCATGATCAAGGCCGACGGCTACGGGGCAGGTGCCGTGGAGATAGCCAAGACGCTGCAAGACAATCGTGTGGACTATCTTGCCGTGGCTGTGGCAGACGAGGGCGTGACGCTCAGAAATGCCGGAATAACGTCAAACATAATGGTGATGAACCCCGAGATGACGGCTTTCAAGACCATGTTCGACTACGACCTGGAGCCGGAAGTCTACTCCTTCCGCCTGCTCTCGGCTCTCGTGAAAGCCGCGCGCAAAGAGGGCATCACCAACTATCCCGTCCACATAAAGCTCGATACGGGTATGTGCCGCCTCGGCTTCAACCCAACTGAAGACATCGACGAGCTTATCCACCGGCTGAAATCGCAGAACGCGGTCATTCCGCGCTCGGTGTTCTCGCACTTCGTGGGCTCCGACAGCGACGACTTCGACGAGTTCTCGGCCCGCCAGTTTGCACTGTTCGATGCTGCCAGCCGCCGCCTGCAGGAAGCTTTCCCCCATACCATACTGCGGCATATCGACAACTCGGCAGGCATAGAGCACTTCCCGGAGCGGCAACTCGATATGTGCCGTCTCGGAATTGGCCTCTATGGCATCAATCCGCGCAACAACCAGACCATAAATACCGTGTCAACGCTCCGCACAACGATATTGCAGCTGCGCCGCGTGAAGGCCGGCGAGTCGGTGGGATACAGCCGCCGCACGGTGCTCGAGCGCGACAGCATCATTGCCGCCATACCTATAGGCTATGCCGACGGCCTTAACCGTCACCTTGGCAACCGCAAAGGCTATTGTCTGGTGGACGGACAGCGAGCCGACTATGTGGGAAATATCTGCATGGACGTGGCAATGGTCGACGTCACCGACATCCCGTGCAGCGAAGGCGACAGCGTTGAGATATTCGGCAACGACCTTCCCGTGACGGTGCTTTCCGACTTGCTCGACACCATTCCCTACGAAGTGCTTACGGGTGTGAGCAATAGAGTGAAGCGAGTCTACTATAAAGAGTGAAGCCTATTGGCTTCTGACGTGAGTGGTGAGAGGGTTAGAGGTGAAAGGATAGTTAAGTTCTGACAAGTGTCCAGCAAATAATAACAAGCTGAAAAACTATTCTCTCACCTCTAACCCTCTCACCTCTCACTGCTGAAAACCTATTCCAAAAATCCCTGACGGCGCAGGGCCTTGAGCAGCGTGGCCGACATGGCTTCGTTGTCGCGGCGCGTGTAGCGGCAGTCGGTGAACACCTGTGCCAGAGTCTGCTTGTTGTTAATCTCCACGAAGTGGCGGTTCTCGGGCAGCTGCTCCTTAGTGGCGTAGTGGCTGTCGATGTCGGCAGGCGTGTAGTCGTGGTATTGCTCCTCGTGAACGATGGCGCTGATGGGCAGTCGGTCGCTCTGTGCAGGCTCTTCGGCAGGCCATCCCAGCGTGATAGTGGCCACGGGCATCACCAGCCGGGGCAGATGGAGGGCATCGATGATGGCCTCGGGCATATAGACGGTGGTTCCGAGGAAGCACGTTCCCAGTCCGCGGGCTTCGGCAAGGTTGCAGAAGGTCTGGCAGTAGAGCAGTGCGTCGGTGGCGGCATTGATGAACGAGAGGAAGTTGTCGTAGCCCGGAGAAGCCTGCCGCTGCTCAGCCCAGAGCGTTGTGCGCCTGAAGTCGGCACAGAAAGTGAGCACCACGGGTGCTTCCGTCACCATAGGCTGTGAGAAGTGGGCCGGGGCGAGCTGGCGCTTGGCCTCGTCGCTGCGTGTTACCACTACCGAATAGAGCTGCAGGTTGCCCATCGTGGGAGTCTGCTCGGCAACAGAGAGCAGCTGGTTGAGCAGTTGAGGCTCAACGGGAGCCGACGAATATTTCCTTATCGTGCGGCGTTGTTTGATGTACTTTTCCATCTGCTGTAAGGTGTTTAGTTTTCAAAGGTGCAAAATTACCTAAAATAATGCTAATTTCAAACTTTCACATTGCCAAACGGTTGCGTGCTGATTTCTTTTTGTTACCTTTGCCGAAGAAACTTACAATCAAATCGTTCTTACTATGGACTGTAGCAAGACATACGCCGATGGCCGCTTCCAGGTAGTTGAGATAAGGCCAAAGGAGCTGGAGTGCGACGTGGTTCGCTTCCAGAACAACAAAGAGAAATGGGTGGCGTTCGTGGGCCTGCTCGGTGGCAGACCATACGAAATATTCACCGGCTTGCAAGACGACGAGGAGGGAATAGTGCTTCCGAAGACCGTCACCAAGGGCAAGATAATCAAGCAGACCAACGATGACGGCTCGCACCGCTACGATTTCCAGTTTGAAAACAAGCGCGGATACAAGACGACCGTTGAGGGACTGAGCGAGAAGTTCAACCCCGAGTGCTGGAACTATGCCAAGCTCATCTCGGGCGTGCTGCGTTATGGTATGCCTATCAACCACGTGATAAAGCTCGTCAGCTCGCTGTCGCTCAAGGACGACGACCTGAACACATGGAAAACCGGTGTGGAGCGGGCGCTGAAGAAGTATGTCGATGGTGGCAACGACGAAGCCAATGAAGCTCACGAGTAGCCGTGTGGTGCTTGAGAAGGTGCGCCTTCATGCTGCCCACGGTGTCATGCCGCAGGAGCAGAAGGTAGGGGGCGAGTTCGAGGTAAGCCTCAGTGTGGGCTGCGAACTGGCCAAGGTCGTTGAGACCGATGACCTTCGGTACACCATCAACTATGCCCGGCTCTACGAGATAGTGCGGCAGGAGATGCTCATTCCGTCGAAACTGCTCGAGCACGTGGCTGGCAGAATAGCATCAAACATATTCAGGAACTTCCCCGAAGCGGCTCTGCTCGACCTGAAGATTACCAAGGTCAATCCGCCGATGGGTGCTCATTGCGATGGCGCGAGCGTGGTGTTGAGCTTTGAAAGGACTCCCGACGACTCGCTCGCAGAAAGCTGCTGAGATATGCTCGGCTGCTTATTATATATAATAAGGTGTAAAAACAGAAAGGTGAAGACACGACTTTCCATATTACTCATTGCGTTGCTGTTGCCTCTTTCGGTAGCTTTCGGTGCTGGAAAGAAGTTCACACTCGTCATTGATGCGGGTCACGGAGGTCACGACATTGGCGCTCCCGGCAGCATGGTCAATGAGAAAAGCATCAATCTGAACGTTGCCTTGGCTTTCGGAAGGTACGTAGAGCAGGCTTGCCCCGACGTTAGGGTGGTGTATACGCGCCGTTCCGATGTGTTCATACCGCTTTACGAGCGTGCCGACATAGCCAACCGCGCCAAAGCCGACCTCTTTGTGTCGGTTCATACCAATGCCTTGCCGGGCGGAAGAGTGGCTCGCGGAATGCAGTCATATACCCTGACGCTGTCTAAGGCGGGTGCAAACTTAGAAGTGGCGAAGCGCGAGAACTCAGTGATAGAGCTCGAAGGCAACGACCGCCAGCACATGGCGAAGTACGATCCCAGCTCTCCAGAGAACCAGGTGATGTTCGAACTGCTGCAAAGTCAGAACATGGAGCGAAGCGTGGAGTTCGCCAAATACGTGCAGCAAGAGACGTGTGCCGTTGCCGGAAGGCTCGACAAGGGTGTGCATCAGGCTAATCTTGCGGTGCTCAGACTCACTTCCATGCCCGCCTGTCTGGTGGAACTGGGCTTCATAACGACCTCCGACGAAGAGCAATTCCTTGCTTCGCCTGAGGGAGTTGAACTCATGGCAAAGGGTATTTTCAACGCTTTTGTGAGATATAAGGCCAAGTACAACGACAAGATAGTCATTCCATACGCAGCCTCAGGCACCCCGTCGGCGCGTGTGCAGGCCGAAACGGCTGTGCAGAAGCCCGTGGCAAAGGCAAGCGAGGAACCTCAGCCGACAAGGGTTGTGCGCAAAGTAAAGCCTGCGGAGGCACCTGCGCCTAAGCCTAAGAAGCCTAACAAGCCTGCCGTAGAGCCTGCCGCAAAGGCCAAAGCAGCCAAAGATGATGACGGAAAGCCTGTTTTCAAGGTACAGATATTGGCCGTGAACCGAACTCTTCGCCCCGGGAGCCAGCAGCTCAAGGGCCATAAAGACGTGGACCACTATATGGACGGGCAGACCGTGAAGTACACCAAGGGGGCTTCTACCGACTATAACGAGATACTGCGTCTGCGTAAGAAGCTGCTCGACGACTTCCCGCAGGCTTTCATCATAGCCTTCAAGGACGGTCAGCGGATGGACATCACAAAGGCCATTCAGGAGTTCAGGCTACGTGGCAAATAGCAAACAACAGAACAATAATATATTAACGGACATAACAAAAAACATAAACGTTAGTGCAATGAAGAAAGAAGTGAAGATAGCCATAGTAGCTATCGTAGGCATAATGCTGCTGTTTTTCGGAATGACATTCCTCAAAGGACTGGATCTTTTCTCGTCGAACAAGCTCTATAAGATACGTTTCAGCGACATATCCGGCCTCTCCACGTCGACTCCTATCTATGCCGACGGCTACAAGGTGGGCGTGATTAAGGACATACACTACGATTTCAGCAAGCAGGGAGAGATACTTGCCGATGTCGGCATCAACGAAGCAATGCCCATTCCGCAGGGAACGAGGGCCGAGATAGCCAGCGACCTGCTCGGAAACGTGCAGGTGAAGCTCATCCGTCCGGCATTGTCGGCAGCCACACTGACCGAAGGCGGCATCATTGACGGCACCATCAGCGACAATGCTCTGGGCTCAGTGAAGAGCATGGTGCCCGATATTCAGAAGATGCTTCCTAAGCTCGACTCAATCCTTTACAATGTGAACAGGCTGCTTCAGGACCCTGCCCTGGCCGCATCGCTGCACAACGTGAGCACAATCACTTCCGGACTGACCACATCTACGCGCCAGCTCAACGTGCTGCTGGCGCAGCTCAACGGCGAGATGCCTGTGCTCACGCAGAAGGTCAACACCGTTCTCGACAACACAAACGGCACTATGGTGTCGGCAAAAGGTGCCGTGGCCAATGCCGACAAGATGCTTGCCAATCTGAACAGCCAGGTCGAAAAGACCGACATAGCAGCCACGATGCAGAAGCTCGACAAGACGATGGCCAACCTTCAGACCCTCACCGACAAGCTCAACAGCCGCGACGGTTCGCTGGGACTGCTGATGAACGACCGCGCTCTGTATGATAACCTTACCCGGACAATGCGCGATGCCGACTCGCTGATGGTCGACTTGCGGAAGCATCCCAAGCGTTACGTACACTTCTCTGTGTTCGGCAGAAAGGACAAATAGTGCCCGAAAGCCCACGTTACAGCCATTGCGGGGCACCAGAAACAGCCCTGCTATGGCTTGGCAAACGGCAAACAGACAATTTGTAATGCAACTATTCTATTTAAAAAAAGTCTAAATACTTTTGTTAAAGTTCCACGCTTTAAGCTAATAACGTAAATAGTGAAATGTCAGTAGGTTTAATGCTGCGCGCAGAATGTTTCACTATTTGATGCGTTTAGGCCGCAGTCAGACTAAAACCGTTTGATAATGAAGAACTTGTAAACAGGCAAACTCTGTTTTTGAATTGTCTTTCGTCGCGCCGCCGCAACCACCTTAAAACGTGATTATTAGGCAACAATACCACAGCTTGGCCTATTCTGGAATGTTTGCCTTGTGGAAAAAGATTGTTAATTTTGCATCAGCAATAATTTAAAACGACGTAACTCTAACCGTCAATCGTAGATTTAACCGACATGGACGTAAACCCTAATGAGCTCTGGAAGCAGTGTCTGCTCTTAATAAGAGATAATGTGACAGAGCAGCAATTCAATACTTGGTTCAAGCCCGTTTGCTTTGAGTCGTATGCTGCGGCCTCGAAGACACTCTTGTTGCGGGTTCCCAGTGCTTTTGTATATGAGTATCTGGAGGAGAACTACATTGATTTGCTGAGCAAGGTGCTTACCCGCGTGTTCGGTAAAGGTGTGAAACTGTCTTACCGCATTGTGCAAGACAAGGAGCACGGCATAACCACCGTTGAAGAGTCGGAGCCCGTTGACAACCTCGTGAGCCAGCAGCCAACGCGCCGCGGCAACCAGTCGCCCACACAGCTCGATGCTGCGCCGAGCGACATAGACTCGCAGCTGGATCCCCACAAGACCTTCCAGAACTTCATCGAGGGCGACAGCAACAAGCTTCCGCGCTCAATAGGCTTGTCGATAGCCGAGCATCCCAACACCACACAGTTCAATCCGATGTTCATCTACGGCCCCTCGGGATGCGGAAAAACCCACCTCGTCAATGCCATAGGGCTCAAGACAAAGCAGCTCTATCCCCAGAAGAGAGTGCTCTATATCAGTGCGCGCCTCTTCCAAGTGCAGTACACAAACTCCGTTCTGCACAACACCACCAATGATTTCATCAACTTCTACCAGACCATCGACCTGCTTATAGTCGACGACATACAGGAGTGGATGACCGCAACGAAGACTCAGGACACCTTCTTCCATATCTTCAACCACCTCTTCCGTAACGGCAAGCGCATCATTCTGGCCTCCGACCGTCCGCCGGTAGACCTCAAGGGTATGAACGACCGCCTGCTGACACGTTTCTCCTGCGGCCTTATCGCCGAGCTTGAGAAGCCCAACGTGCAGCTGTGCGTAGACATACTGAACCAGAAGATACGCCGCGACGGACTGCATATCCCAGACGATGTGGTGATGTATATAGCCCAGACGGCCAATGGAAGCGTGCGCGACCTGCAGGGAGTAATCAACTCGCTGCTTGCCTACAGCGTGGTTTACAACAGTCATATAGACATGCGCCTGGCCGAAAGGGTTATCAAGCGTGCCGTGAAAGTTGACGACCGTCCGCTCACGATGGACGATATCATCGAGACCGTGTGCAACCATTTCAACGTGTCGACAAGCTCGGTGGCTGGCCGTAGCCGCAAAAGGGAGTTCGTGGTGGCCCGTCAGGTGTCGATGTATCTTGCACAGAAATACACCAAGATGCCTGCTTCGCGAATAGGAAAGCTTGTCGGAGGGCGCGACCACAGCACCGTCATCCACAGCTGTTCGCAGGTGGAGCAGCGACTGAAGACCGACAAAGCCTTCTCGGCAGAGGTCTCGAGCATTGAAAATTCCTTCAAACTTAAACCATAATCTAAGCAAACAAAACTTCCCATGAAAGACTTCTGAAAGAGGAATGTGGACCTGATGGCCCACATTCCTTGTTTTTATGCGTTTGCTTTCTCTGTCGCCGAAGCACTCCTTGCTGCTCCGCAGGTAGCGGCAGGGTTCCTCTTATGCCTCGGCAGCCTGCTTAGCCGTCATCATTCGCTTCCACTTGAAGTATCCCATCACTGCAATGACCACATACAGGCCGTAGAGCGATGCCTTGAAAGGTATGTCCTTGTAGAAGTAGAGCGCGCAGGTGACGACGTCTACCACTATCCACACGAACCATTGCTCCAGATACTTGTGTGCCAAAGCCCATATACCGACCAGGCTCAGAGCCGTGGTGAAGCTGTCGGCCAGTGGCACCCGTGAGTCGGTGAGCGTCACGAGCAGCCAGTAGATGGTCGCCCAGAGCACCAGCGCGATGGCCGTCCACAGCACCAGGAGCCTCTTGGGGATATGCGTAATAGGCACTTCGGCAGCAGCCTCGGCCTTTGCCGCCTCGCCACTGCCCGTCTGTCTCGGCCTGACAGCCCAGCGATAGAAGCCGTAGATGGTCATGGCTATGTAGTAGAACTCCATGGCGCAGTCGGCATAGAGCCCTTTCTCGTAGTAGAGCACTATGCCGAGCGCCTGCATCAGGAAGCCGGCAAGCCACATCCAGATGCTTGCCCGGTATTCCAGGATGATGTATGCCAGCCCCAGCAGGGTGGTGGTGATGTCGAGCCAGTGGCTCTGCAGAAAGTCAGTCATGGCTTAGAAGCGCAGTGTGAGGCTGCCCATGGCAGTCAGTCCTGCCGACGGCGTGAAGCCAATCTGGTAGTATCGGTTGTCGTTGGTGTGGCCGTAGCTCTCGGCGATGGCCGAGTAGACCCATCCGTAGGAGGCATAGCGGCGGCCCAGGATGTTGTTGAAGCTCAGTCCCAGCTCCACTTCCTTGATGCCGCAGGCTTTAGTCACCTTGGCGACATATCCAAACTTGAGGTTCGACACCGAGTAGCTGGGCAGCGAGCGGTCGTTGTTCTTGGTGTTGTCGAGATACTGTCGGCTGACGAAGTTGGTGTGCCACGTTGCGCTGAAGCCTTTGTGGTGGAACGTCACGAAGCCGTTGAGTATGCAGCTGGGCGAGAAAGCCAGTGTGGAATTGTCGTAGTGGAACTGTCGCAGCTCGTCGCCGTTGCCGTCGCAGTGGTACTTTGCCGCATCGGGATTGTCCTTCCAGTCGTCCCAGTCCTCAACGTACTCGTCGAAGTCGCGTATCTTGTTCAGGCTCAGCGCGGCGTTACCTTCCAGCGTGAGCCACGGCGTGGCATCCCAACCGGCAGTGAGTTCCATTCCGGCGCGGTAGCTCTTGTGTATGTTAGTGGTGAGATTCTCGCCAATGTCGCTCTTCTGTCCGGTCTGCACGAACTGGTCACGGTAGTCCATGTAGTACAGGTTGACGCCTGCCCGCAGCGTTCTGCCCGAGAAGTTGTAGCCTGCCTCGTAGTCGACGAGTTTCTCGGCCTTGGGGAAGGGGTAGTTTCCGTTGTCGGTGAAGTTGTCGCGCTGCGGCTCTCTATGGCTCACGGCCACCGACGCGTAGCCCCTGTGTGGACCCTGAACGTAGCTCAGTCCGGCCTTCGGGTTCAGGAAGTTGTAGTGCTCGTCGACGTTCAGCGGCTGGTTTACCCATCGTCCGCCGTCCTCGTAGAACTTGTCGTTGATGCCCGTAGTCTTGTAGTCTACGTGGCGATACTGCACGTCGGCAAACACCTGCAGGCCGCGCGTGATGTTGAACGAAGCCTTCACGAACACGCTGGCATCGTTCTTGCGTGCATCGGAGTCGTAGTACTGGTAGTCGCCGTTGGCGAGCACCGCCTTGCTCAGCCCCGGATGCGAGATGTATGTGATGTATCCGAAGTGGGGACTCTTGAACTGCTGTGCTGCGATACCGCCTATAACGTCCCATCGGTCGTCCCTGTACGACGTGTTCCACACCAGTCCGTAGCAGTCCTGCTTCATGCCCTTGCGTCGCACCAGGTCGGTGAGCACCAGCTCGTTGCCGTCTTCGTCGGTGTAGCTCAGGCCGTAATTCTTCAGCTTGGTCTGGTATTTCAGCTCGCGATAGTAGCCGTAGCCGTGGGTGTAGTGCAGCGAAGCCGTTGTCTTCCAGTGCTCGCCCATGTCCCACACGAGCGACAGTATGTTGTGGTTCTGCCAGAAGTTGTCGGTTGTCTTGCGCCAGATGGAGCCGTCGCTCATGGTGTAGGGCTCGGTGTAGAACGTTCCGTCGGGGTTGAATACGAGCCTGTCCACGAGGCTGTTGTACTGTCCCAGGCCCGCGTCGTAGAGGTCTTTGTAGGTGTGTATGCCCGTATGCTTGCCGTATGTGCCGTCCATGATGCTCTTGTCGTCGTTGCCGGCAGTCACGCCGTTCCACGCCTGTCCTGTCTTCTCGAAGTTGCCGAAGTTCTTGTACGACAGCACGAAGCGGTTGGCCTTGTATGTGAGCCTGCCCAGATAGCTTCCCGAGCGCCCGTCGGTGCCGTGGATGAAGCCGTCGGTGATGGTTTCGTGGTACATTCCGTCGAATATCAGCCTGCCCCAGAGCAGTCCGGTAGAGAAGCTGGCACCGTAGTGGTAGGTGTTATACGAGCCTATGGAGCCCGTCAGCTCTGCCGTGGCCTTCTCCGAGGGCGCTTTCATTCCTAAGGAGAGCGTTCCGCCGAAGGCTCCGTCGCCGTTGGTCGACGTGCCCACGCCGCGCTGCACCTGCAGGCTGCCCAGCATATGGGCGTAGCCGTTCATGTTGGCCCAGAACACCTGCTGGTCCTCGGGCGAGTTGAGTGGCACTCCGTCGATGGTGACGTTGATGCGCGAGTCGCCCGCGCCGCGTATGCGCAGGAAGGAGGTGCCCGTGCCCACGCCGTTGTCGCCCCAGGCCATCACGCCCGGAGTCTTGCTGAGCAGGAAGGGCAGCTCCTGTCCGCTCTGTGCGAACTCGCGGAGCTCGGCTTTCTTGATGTTGGCCACTGCGAAGGGTGCGTTCTTCTGCACCCTGACACCCTGCACCACAACCTCCTCAATCTGCTGGTCGTTGAGTGTCGACACCGAGTCGCCCTCGGCAACGAAAGCATTTGCTGCCGCACTCGCCGACAGCATCATCACAGTAAGTAGCAAATTCTTCATTGTTTCCTTTATAATTATAGGAATATAACATAAAGGGGGTGGAGTTATCCTTGGGTTATCCCTACGTCGGCATTATCCGTATCAGGTCAGAGGGTATAATCTCAGCCGCCTCAAACAGGGCAGCACCCCTTTAACTGGCAGTTTGCCAATCGCCTGCAAAGGTAGTAAGAATATGTGAGAAATGAGCAATTCCGCCGGAAAATGCTTCCCTCAGCCGCATTTCGAGCCGTCGGTGAGGCGACAGCCGCCCTTCGGTTGTAAAATAAATTGGCCGAAAATCGCGTGCCGGAGAATTGCCGTTGCAGAACTGAAATCGGTCTTATGCCGAGCCTCGAGCCTTCTTTTTCGGCTCTGCGAGGACGGCTTGGGGCAGTTTTGCGACTGTTTTGGTGGTTTTTCTGCGGCTATTTGGCTCGACCTGCCCGTTTTTTGCAGTTTGCTTTTCTGGGGTGATGGGGCAGTGGCTGCTCCACGCTTGCTTCGCCGTTGCAGGCTTGGCGATGCGGTCGGGCAGGTAGCCCGACTTACGTGACAGACTTTCTGTCGTCGCATAAAGCTCTTTGTTTCAAGGCTTTATGTTGCTCCGTTCGCTCTTGCGAGGGCCGGAAGGCGGTTTACGGCGGTGCCCGTAATGTTTCTCCAGCAGCCCCGTAACAATGCTCCGGGATAGCTGGAGCATTGCTCCAAGGATCCTGTAAGGTTGCTCCAAGGCTGCTGGAGAAACATTACCAGCCCCCTCGGGAAACATCATCTCCACCGTCCTGAGCGGCTCCAACAGTGTCGAAGGCCGGCTGCGGGCCTTTTAGCGATGCCCGAAACTCGCATATCCGGCAGCGACGGCAGCTTTTCGGCCAAACAACAGAGTATTCAGAGTGATGGTGTCAGGATTTTTCGGACTTTCAGTAATTAAGTTTCTATTTCCATTCGGTAAAAGTGCGCGATTATTGATTTATTTTGCCTACCTTTGCCGAGTAAGTTTTAACCAAACAGCAACTTATGGCCAAGAAGATTTGCAAAGAGTGTCTGACGGAGTTCGACGGACGCATGAAATACTGCCCCTCGTGCGGCGCGCCCGCATCAGAGGCTATGGACATAGTGGAAGAGCCACAGGCCGCCGCACCCACGGCACAGCCAGCCGCCGGCAGCGATGCCGAGCACGACCCCGACGACGACCTTCGCCTCGGCAAGGGCATGAAGGTGTTTATCGTGGTAGGCTTGCTGCTGCTTGCCTGCATAGGCATCTTTCAGTATATGGCCCACCGCAACGACCCGGAATACACGCGCACGCTGATAGACCCCGACTCAACGCTTGCCGACAGGGACCTGCTGATACTCGACACCACATCCGTGGACACTGCCGAGGCCAAGAAGGCCGAACAGGAGGAGCGCAAGGAGGCCGAGAGAGTCTACAACAACATACGCCGCCACGCTGAGCCTCAGGCCGAGGACATCGTTCCGCAGGGCGAAGAGGGTGAGGGCGGCGAGGCACCGTCAGCCGGAGAGCCGTCGGTATCGCCCGAACCGAAGAGCGAGCCTGCTCCGGCACCGGCTCAGCCAGCCGCTCCGAAGGTTGAAGCAATAGAGTGATGAAGATTATACGCTCACGTCTGGTGCCCTTCAAAGGCTACAATGCCATCAATCTGCTGGGCATACTGTTCTGCCGCAAGGGGGTGGAGCTGACTCCCTCGCTGCTGAACCACGAGCGCATACACACCCGGCAGATGGTTGAGATGCTTGTCGTGGGCTTCTATCTGTGGTATGTTGTGGAGTGGCTCGTGCGCCTGCCGATGAAGGGCAGCGCCTACTTCAACATCTCATTCGAGCGCGAAGCCTACGCCAATCAGTGGGATGAACACTATCTCGAGCATCGGCGGCCATACTCCTGGACGAAATATCTGCGAAGCAAAAAAGGCGGTTCCTGATTAGGAAACGCCTTTTTCGGTTCTTACCTCCACCACTTCCACGCAGCCCTGGACCACTCGGAAGCGCACGTCGTGCCCGCAGAAGGCCATGCCGTAGATGCGTTCGGGCGAGTCGTGATAGTGAGGTCGAGGGTCGAGGGCAAGCACATCGGTGAGAGCCGCCGCATCTTCGTCGCTGAAGCAGGCACGCCACTTATCGGGGAAAACCACCCGAAGCGGCTGCCACACGGTGCTGTCGGTGAAGCCGCCGCGTGCCTGCGGATGGCTGTCGGCGTAGGGCAGGTAGGGTTTGATGTCGTAGATGGGAGTGCCGTCCATGAGGTCGGCTCCGGCAACTTCAATCTCTCCGTCGCCCACACTCACAATCTTCACCGACGAAAGACCCAGTCCGTTGGGGCGGAAAGGGCTGCGCGTGGCAAACACCCCGAGCCGCTTGTTGCCGCCGAGGCGTGGCGGG
>ODAJ014734215.1_pt1 | contig 34758 bp, 27 predicted proteins | sample 1539241 | NCBI WGS metagenome assembly ODAJ01 (sample SAMN02144231, study PRJEB22623) | gut metagenome | biome: sheep rumen | host: Ovis aries | place: New Zealand
TACATCTCACTGTAATTTCTTGAGTATTCTCACTCAAAGTCATTACGGGTTTCTTGTTTTCCTTATTGTTCAATTTTCAAGGTTCTAAGCGCCTTTAGGAGCATTTTCAAATTCGCATTTGAAGTGCCGCTCTTTTCAAGCGCGTGTTTTATTATACAACGCACATCCCGATTTGTCAACAACTTTTTTTGATTTTTTAAAAAATATTTTTTCGTTAACCGCTTGACAATATCAGGCATTATATATATAATAGGTTTAATAACAAAATAACCCCTAAAAACTATGACGGGAACAAGATATAAGCTTGTAAGCAAAGAGAGCCGGCGGTTGGTGTAAGCGCGGCGTGAGGGCTTATATGAATAGCTCATCCCCGAGTTTTCCGTGTGAATTATTTAGCACGGAACGCAGGACTGCGTTATCGGTCAGGACTTTGTTGGAAGTCTGTGAGGGCTGTGCGGTGACGTACGGCTGAATTTGGGTGGTATCACGATTTATTCGTCCCTTAATCAACTATGTTGTTTTGGGGGCTTTTTTGTTGTAATTTTACTTGGAGGCATAGAAATATGAAACTGTCATTTGAAAAGTACATTCCCTTTAAGCAAATTGACATTCCCGACAGAACATGGCCGAACAAGGTCATTGACAAAGCACCGATTTGGTGCAGCGTGGATCTCCGCGATGGAAACCAGGCGCTTGTTGACCCGATGAACCTTGAGGAAAAGCTCGAATTCTTCCACGCGCTGTGCGATATGGGCTTTAAGGAAATCGAGATTGGATTTCCGAGCGCGTCGGAGACCGAGTACGAGATTTGCCGAGAGCTGATTGAGAAGAACCATATTCCCGACGACGTTACCATCCAGGTTCTTGTTCAGGCGAGAGAACACCTTATCCGCAAGACCTTTGAGGCGATTAAAGGTGCTAAAAACGTTATTGTTCACTTCTACAACTCAACCTCTACCTTACAGAGGAAGGTTGTATTTAAGACCGATATGCAGGGCGTTATCGACATCGCAGTTGACGGCGCAAGGCTCATTAAAAAGCTGACCGACGAGTACACCGGAGATACAAATATCCGTTTTGAGTACTCTCCCGAGAGCTTCAGCGGTACTGAGGTTGACAACGCGGTTGCAATCTGCGACAGAGTTATGGAGGAGCTCGGCTCTACCAAGGAGAATCCTGTTATTCTCAACCTGCCGAACACCGTTGAGATGTGCACACCGAACACCTTTGCAGACCAGATTGAATACTTCATCCGCCATATGAAGAACCGCGAGGCAGCTATTATCAGCGTTCATCCGCATAATGACCGCGGCTGCGGCGTTGCGGCAGGCGAACTGGCACTGCTCGCAGGAGCAGACAGAGTTGAAGGCACACTTTTCGGCAACGGCGAGAGAACCGGTAACATGGACATCGTCACTATGGGGCTTAATATGTTCACCCAGGGCGTTGACCCTAAGCTCGACTTTTCGAACCTGCCGATGCTCCGCGATATTTACGAGCGCTGCACAGGTATGAAGATTGACCCGCGCCAGCCGTACATCGGTGAATTGGTATTCACTGCATTCTCGGGCTCGCATCAGGACGCTATCAACAAGGGCTATCAGTACATGAAGGACAGCGGTACGGAGTACTGGGAAATTCCTTATCTTCCGATTGACCCTGCCGACGTCGGCAGAGAATACGAGCCGATTATCAGAATTAACTCGCAGTCCGGCAAGGGCGGCGCGGCGTTTGTAATGAGCAATAACTTCGGATTTGATTTGCCGAAGCGAATGCATCCGGAGTTTTCAAAGCTTGTTCAGGCGAAGTGTGAGGAGCTTGAGCGCGAGCTCATTCCGAAGGAGCTTTACGAGGTATTTGAGCAGAACTATCTCAACCACCCGATGAAGTACAGACTCAAGAGCAGAAAGATTTACGAGGAAAGCGAAAACGGCAGAGATTACGTTCACTTTAAGGGCATTATGAAAATCGGTGATAACGATGAGGTTAAGCTTAAAGGAACAGGTAACGGCCCGATTGACGCGTTCTTTAACGCGCTTAAGAAGGTCGGTCTCGACAAGTACGAGTTCATCAACTACAGCCAGCACGCTATCTCTCACGGCTCGGATTCGAGAGCGGTATCTTACATTGAATTGAAGAAGCCCGACGGAAACAATATTTTCGGTATCGGCATTGATTCAAACGTAAACGTCGCCTCTGTACTCGGCGTACTTAACGCAATCAACAGAGCTGAGGCGTAAACTTAATATCAAGTAATATATAACGGCGTTCCGGTGACTTTCGGAACGCCGCTTTTAGTTTGCGTTTTTCCTGCCAAACGGCAAAACGGTTGTATCAAAGTTCGCTCTGATACAACCGTTTATTCATTAGGTTATGATTTTACGCTTTCGGCGTAATTACTTCATACCGTTCTCGTATGACTCGATCATACGCTTGCTCGTATTCCCCGTACGACCAATAGATTTAGAGAGGTTTTTGACGACTTTTCCGCCTGCGTTCAGCTCGATTTCAAGCCGCATTCCGTTTTCTTCGGGGTAGACAAGTATCTGCTTGATGAACCTGTCCACAAAGCTTCGGTCGAGCTCGTCATTTGTGAGACTTTCGGCGGCGAGGTCGAGGATGGAGCGGATCTCCGCAAGTTCTTTGTTGACGTCCTTTCTGTTTTGCATTTGGTCTGTGATGGCGGTGATTTCTTCCTGACAACGGTTGATCTCTTCATCACATTCCGCGGACATCCGAACAAATTCGCTGTCCGGGAATCGTCCCTCAATATTGAGCTGTAACAACTTTTGCTTTTTCTTTTGTTCGTTCGCGATGCTCTTGTTGAGCGTTTCTATTCGGTTCGCGCCCTCGTTGGTGTTTAGGAGTTCTTCCGACAGGCGCATAATGAGTTCCGACAGCTCGTTGATATTCTGCTGGCTTGACTTGAACACATCCTCTAATATCGGAATGATCTCGTTTTCGTATATCGTCATCGACGGACAGCTCTCCGCTCCGTTTTTGATTTTACCCGAACACCGCCACGCTGAATTTGCCGTCCCCTTCTTGCTTACCGAGTCTTTGCGGTAATACGGCTTGCCGCAGTGAGCGCAAATCAACTTGCCGGTAAGCAGATTGTTGTGGTTGGTTTTGTTTTGCTTCTGGATAACGTCGAGACTTCTGACCTTTAGGACTTCGTTGGCTCTTTTCCAAAGCTCTTCCGATACGATCTGCGGTACTGTCTCCCCTGTTTCGTCTTTGAAGATGACCCACTCTTCTTCGGGCAGGAACTTTTGCTTTTTGGTGAACATATCAACGATCTGGACTTTGTTGCCGACGTAGTATCCCATATACTTCGGGTTGCGGATAATATTCGCCATCGTATTGTGCGCAAGCTTGTTACCGCGCGTGTTGCGAACGCCCTTGTTATAGAAGTAGGTCTCGAGGTTCTTCATACTGTACTTGCCGGTGGCGTACAGTTCGAACAACTCCCTGACTATCGCAGCCTGTTCCTCATCGATATACAGCCTCTTGTCTGCTTTGCGGTAGCCGAAGATGTTGCTGTTGCCGAGCACTACACCGTTCTTGATCGCCTGGTGATGTCCCCACTTGACGCGTGAAGATATTTTTCGGCTTTCATCCTGCGCCATGGAAGCCATGATCGTCAGACGGAATTCGGAATCTTCATCGAGCGTATTGATGTTGTCGTTCTGGAAGTAGACAGCAACACCGTTGGCTAAAAGTTGACGAGTGTACTGTATGCTGTCGAGCGTGTTTCGGGCGAATCGGGAGACCTCCTTGGTGACGATCAAATCAAATTTACCGTCCATAGCGTCATCAATCATCTCGTTGAATTTCTCACGCTTCTTCGTCGTCACGCCGGAAATACCCTCGTCGATGTAGCCGCCTGCAAATTCCCAGTTCGGCATATCACCAATATACTCGGTAAAGTACTGCTTTTGATTTTCAAGGGAATTGAGCTGCTCAAGAAAATCCGTGCTGACGCGGGCATAGAAGGCGACACGCAGCGGCAGGTCTTTGAAGTTGATCCCCTCGCGTTTTATTTGATTTCTGACCGATAAAATATCCATAGTATGACCTCCTTTTCCCAAACACTACCACAGCTTTGCGGTAATGTCCAGATAGAATAATGATATATTTATTATAATTTGAAACAGCCTCCCGTGCATTAGGAGGCTGTTTCCAGTTCTGTCAGATTTTACCTTTGTATTTCCTGCTCAGTTCTCTGTCAATCAACCGCATGAGTTTTCTGTACTCATCGTCGCTGAATACAGTATTATGCAATGCATTCGCAAAATGCTCCAGCCATAACCTGTCGCCGATCGGGTTGCCGTTACTGATAACTGCTTCCGTAGTCTTTGCTCCCTTCGGATTAGTCTCAGTTTTATTGTTGGCAAAATCTTCTTGATTTATAACTTTCTTTTTCGATGCCATAAGGCATCACAGATTCAAATTATTTTTCCGTTTCCCTCCTTATCCTTGTGTGATGATGGTGTTAATTGTAGTTTTCATTGTTAGTTTCCTTTCTTTTACATAGATATTCCCTGCTCGCGTTCGTAGTCCTCGCGGGTGCAGTAGGTGCGGAAGGCTTCATTTGAAATCTTTCTGCCGAGGATCTTTTCGAGGCAGAGCTTTTCCATTGTATTCATTTCTTTGATATAATGCGGTTGGTAATAGTAGTCCGCAGGCACGGATGAAAGTATATCTCCGAGGAGATTAAACAGCCCGTCGGTACTTGTCATCGTAAAGCTGTCGTCGTGATAAGGCGTAACATAGTCGCAGTAGGTGTCGAGCATTTCGCCATCGCAGCCGCCCATTGCGAAGTACAATTCCAGATTGTTTTTCAGAAAACGCTCGTCGAACAACTTGTTGTCGCGAATTTTGTAGCCCTCGGGCGTGGTGAAGGTAATATATTTATACTTGTCCTCCCACTGTACGCCGTAGCCGTGTTCGCGCATATACTCGATGAATTCTTCCTTCGTAGACGACCAGCCGATGGCGTAGGATGCGGTTTCTATCAGATCACGCTTACATCTTGAGTGGCGCGGATTTTTGGTTTTTGTCTCGGTAACACTCAACCCATACTCACGGCAGAGCTGATTGGAATACTCTTTTGCCTGCAGCATTTCGTCACGGCTCTGGTGGAATTTCTTTCTGTTCTCGAAGTTGACGCTGTTCATAATCAAGTGATTATGGATGGCTTTGGTATTGATATGGGTAGCGACAAGGATTTGATAACCAGGAAAGTATTCCGCAAATTTCAATCCGATTTCGTGAGCAGTCTCCGGCGTGAGGTCATCGTCAGGTGAGAAGGACTGCACGATGTGGTAGTAACTTCTGCCGTCCTCCTTGTAAAACCGCTTCTTGACAAATCGGAATTCATCGAGAGCGCTCTCCGGAGAACAGTTAACTCCGCTGATTAGTTTGCTCTCCGTCGCTTCACGGCGCGTGACATAATCAAAAATATTGTTCATCGGACTTCCTGCGTTAACGAATTTAATGACTGCCAAAGCCTTGCCACCTCCTCTCTCGTTTCACGCAAATCAATCTGATAACAGTAGCCGGAGTTGACCGCTCTCGTCAGTTGATTGAGGTTGTTTCCGATTTTTCTCAGCTCATTTGCGATATCATCTACACCTTTGATAACGATAATCTTTTTGTCAAGCGCACAGTCACGCAGGTACATACTCGGCGTTCGGTAAGAAGAGTACGCCTTTTCTTCGATGATGTCTCTCTGTTCGGGCGTAACTCTGGTTGAAATAATTTCAGTTTTTGTTTGTGTTTTCATAAAAATCATCTCCAAAGATTTTAATAAAGGGGTGCGGGCCTTGCTCGCATCTGCCTTTGCGGCCGCCCGAAAGAGGGCGGTCGTAATACAAAGGCGAAACTGGCAATAAAGCAGGCTTTTATTTTCTGTTTTTTAGAGTGGGTATGCTGTGTTTTGGGGCAACAGGAGCAACATTTAACCTCAGCGCAATGTTCATCAGCTTTTCCGAAATAAATCGGAGCGACAAAGATGCGACCTGCTGCACATTTGTCACCCCGACAGAAAAAGGAGAAATCCAGTGCTGACGCGGTTTTGAAACTTTGTCACCCGCGTCACCCGTTTATTCACACAACTCTGCGACCGCGTCAGCCTTATCTTTTATCAGACAAATAAAGCGAAGTGTTTTATCGCCTATGCGGATAGACTTTGTGTTTTTGCCTTTGTCGCAAATGGTCAAGCCTTCTTCGGCGAGCGCTTTGATCAATCCGTTTTTGGAAATCGAAAACGCTTCGTCCTGCTCATTGCATAACCGCTTCACTTGTTTGTGCGCGATGTCGGCATTTAGATAATAGTTTTCATCATCTTGATAGCCGATATAGTTTACAGGCTTGAATTCAACTGGATTATTTTTATCCAGCAACACAGCCTGTCCGCTTTCAATCAAGGAGTATAATTTCTGAATGAATTTGTGCGTCGGCTTGTCTTGATTGATATTCACGCTCTGCTTCTTCGCAAGATCATACAGACAAGTTCTGCAACGCTCGAATGTAGACCGGAAATCTTCTTCGGATATAATTTCATAATCCAACAGAAAAGTTAAAAAGTATTCCATTCCTATCATAAGCCATGCGTAGATTTCAGGTACTCTGCCATGGCAACGGATTCCTGAATTGATAAACTCCTGACGGTAATTTTGAAAGCTTTTCTTCAGCTGATTGACGAATGACCGCTCAGTATCCTTGTCTTTCAAAAGCCGCTTCTTTATCCATTCCGTGAATGCCAGCATACAGCTGCGGAGCGTGCCTTTTTCAGCCTCGCGCTGAAATTTGGAAAGGTTATTCAGATCGATCATTCCATCGCGCAGCTCCAAGCAAAAATATCTTGCCGTACCGCTCTCGCCGATATCGGGAGCCTGTTCAGCTGTGATAATTGCGTTGCCCTGCGGCGGTCTTGACTCCATCGGAGTTGAATCGGATTATAATTTTCCTCTGCCGATACGGTCGCCATAGCCGCGCATGATTAGCTGCGCGGTCTCAGTTAGCTTTGCTGCCTCTTTTCTACCGCTTGGGTGAAAGTCATCAATGCAGGTCAGCACGTCCTTCAATGAAAAGGCGTTGTACATAATACTGTTTGCGGTATCCCGAAATGACAATGGCAAATCCGAACTGTTGAACCTGCCGAAAAACGAAAGAAACAACGCCGCCAGTGTACTCTTGCGCGTTCCTGTTCTGCCGAGCAAACAGAGAACGAATTTCGGCTCGCAATTTGCCTGATGAAGAAACTCACTCAGCGGAGTCAGAAAAGTGAAAGCCAGCAACGGCAATGTGATTTCATCTGGCGCAAACGGCATTGTGTTTACCATAAAAAATACATTTGCCAAATCTGAGATTTTCCAATTATCAGCCTTCTCATAACGGCTGAGTTTTCCTCTCAGACTGACATCATACTTGCCGTCATTCGGCAGCAGATATTCCCAATGATTGTCTATCAGCTTCCAACCGGTAACGTGGTAAATTTTGATTCTCTCTGCGTTCTCTGCCGTTTGCTGAATAGCGTGACGGACGTATTCCTTGACACTTCTCTCCGGTTCAAGAACGCAGTCTGCACCCCAGCGTTCTATCAGCCAGTTGAAGTTTCCGAGTTCCGCACCTGTCACATCGATCTCCGGCAACACTCTGCCGCTTGAATGTACACCTCCTAACCTAAGCACCATCTTTACTTCCGCGCCGTCGTCAACACTGACCTCGCTGACGATATACGGCAGAAAGTTACAGAGCTTCTTGGTTGTGATTCCGCTTTTATTGGTTATCTCTTTGTAGAGACAACCGTTCACCACCTTGTACGGAAGCGGATACTGTACAAGGTTGTCTGTAGGATTATACATGGGGAATTCCTCCTTTTGAAAATTATATTGCAAATACAAAACTCCCACCTCGTTAAAAGTGGGAGCAGTATTCATATTTGCAAATAGGTTGATTTTCAAAAGAATTTGTGATATGATTAGCAGTAGGTGATGTAGCTTGAATACACGATATAAAATCCATATGCTCTCCGCTCGTTCACTTAACAGTTACGCGAGAGAGGAGCATGATCAATACACATTTCATCTCAGCAAAACAGACACGCGCAAGTGTATCATGCGTGAAGCTGCCGATGAACAGGATGACAACGCCTTGTTTTATCAGACAATGTGTGTTCTCCACGGCAGCGATATTGAACCACCGCAAAGCGACATTGCACTTTCCGATTTGCAAGATGTGATTTTCTATGTTGACTTCAACGGTATCTTTGACAGGGGCAACTCTCCGAAAATGATGGAACGGCAGAAGAAAGCCGAGGCGATGTTTCGTCCTGAGGGTGTAACACTTGACTTCGAGAACGGCGCTCAGCGTTACCTTGCCTTTGAGCGTTCGGGCAGTATGAGCCGTCAGGCAAAGCTGTCGTTTATCCGCGCTGATGTTCACGATGAAGTGCGCAGACGAATCATGATGGATATGGTTGTCGGTGACTGTCAGCTTTCAAAGCTCTATGCCTATAACGGTTTGATGCTCTCCGGCGGCGTTAGGATTGACGGTATTGACCTAACCAATCCTCATAGTGTGATTGTAGTAAAAAATGAAACCTACCGCGCTCAATCAAAAGTTGTTTCGGTAGATGGAACCGCTGTCAATGAAGCGGTCAAAAAGTATAACCGCAAGGAGGAATTGCGGGATATTACGGTTCTTCGCCATGATGGTGAAGGTTTGATTTCAAAGGAACTCGCAAAAGCAGTTGACAATATTTATTGCGGTAAACACATTCACCATTCCTTCCAAATCCGTATGCCGTATGTCAAGGGTATGGTTCATGAGGTTAATTTCAAGGATTTCCTGAAAAGCGCGGGCAGTGAATATATAACGGACATTTGGGGTGTTCGCCATCCTGTTGAACAGGTGGAAATGATACTCACGCAGAGTATGTTTAAGGGCTATGGCTGGCTGACCGAAAACGGAATGGATTGGAATGACTATTTAAGTGTTTTCAAAAAGTATAATCATGCGCTGTATATCACCAATGTCAGCAAGGTGAAGCCCGACGACCACACGGAGCTGAACTATCAATTTCTCAATACCTTATCTATGACTGCAGAAGAATTTCGTCCGCATGATTTGCCTGACGGCTGGGAGCAGAGTCCTTCTACTGACAACCGTAACTGGATTACAAAGGCAACAGAGCAGCGTTATTATGATTACTGTTTGGATGAAGATTTTCGCAGGCAGTACTTTATTGATAAAAACAATGCTCTTGGCAAGTGTATTAAAAAGAATCCTTTGTTTGTCAATGAAAAGGCGTGTGTCAAAGAACTCAACAACAACGCCGACAGGCTGATTCGGCAGTACAGTTTAGGTAGGCTGCTCGTAAAGGGCGACAACCGGTTTCTCTCTGATGATTTGCTGGATTTGTTAATATTTATGATTGATTCCAGTGGCAAAAGGAATCATCGGCAGAGCGTGTTTTGGTCAAGAGCAATGACGGAAAGGTTCAACAAAAACAGCTTTTACTCGCCCGGTGCGTCATATGGTGCCGACGCGGTTTGTACGCTTTTGCGCAATCCGCATATAGCGCGAAACGAGGAGATTCAGCTCAGGCTTTATGGCAAGTCAAGTAATATGAGAAAATACTATCTTTCTCAGTTGACTGATGTGGTGATGGTTGACCCCGAGAGCCTTGCGGCGCAGCGTTTGGGCGGTGCGGACTTTGACGGCGATATGATTAAAACAATTGCCGATAATTTACTTAACGAATGTGTCAAGCGGAATTACGAATATGATGATTTGAATGACCGCAGCAATCTTCCTCTGCTGTATATTCCGTCGGAAGAACCTGTCACGCGAAACGCCAACGACTGGCATGACCGGTTTGTGACGGTGCGAGATACCTTTTCCTCGCGTGTTGGGCAAATCTGCAATGCGGCATTTGACAGAAGCATTATCGCTTATGATGAAAACTCAAACGACGAGGAACGCCAGCACTGCCGTGAACAGACGGAGGTTTTGTCCATTCTGACAGGCTTGGAGATTGATTCCGTAAAAAGTGGCGTGAAGCCCGATTTGACCGAATACCTTGTCAAGGAACGCAGGGCGCACAATCTGTTCCTCAAATACAAATCCTTGCTGGAGCTTGACCGGAACCACGCTTGGTATGAGGACTCGCCGCAGAAGAAAATCAAGCAATTCTTTTCATCTACCGATTGGGATAAGGTGACCTCAAACGTAGAACAGTTGCCGTATTTAGCCAAGCAATTAAAGGAAAATACCAAACGTCTAAACCCGAAACCGGCAAAGGACAGCGAGCTGTTTACCTTTGCGGCTAAGTCTGATTGGAAGGATAGTTTGGACTCAAATATTTTATCTTCCGTCGGATTTTTGCTGCAGCAATATGAGGCGGTTTTATCCAGAATACGCGCCTGCCGCGCGCCGATTAAGAATAAAGGAAGTCAAAACGATATTGACCGTATTTTGTATTCACGCGGCCAGGAAGATGTGATTGACAGCGACGCGCTCTATGCCGAATTTTCAAAGCTATCGCCGGAACGGATTTCTACTATTCGAGAGGAACTCAAAAATCAGTCTTGGCATTTGATGGATAGGGATTCACGGCTTGATTTTCTGAGTGAGTTTCTCCCTGAATTTGAAGAGTATTATGACTTGCTTTCAGATTTTCGCTTTGGTGGTTACCGCGTGCTTGGCGACTTGATTTGTGATATTGACGACGAAAGCAACGCCACAGAACGCAAAAAACTCCTCCGGTCAAACGACTCGAAGGAGTTCACGGAAATGATGCAGGCATATTTGAATAAATCTCACGCGCAAAGTTATAGGCAGGCGGTTGCTGTTGCGTGCAGGGCTTTGATGGATAAAATCATCAAGCCGAAGAAGGCAGTGCCGTATGTGGTGGCTCTCGAAAAGCGCGACTTGCTGTGGGAGCTGCTGCCTGAAGCGGTTTATTCGCATGTTTTGGGGGTGAAGAAAAATGATGAATGAAATTGATGAATTCAAATCTTATACACAGTTCCCGGAGTACAGTGCCAACGGCAAACGTGATATGTCATTTCTCGGGCGGTTTACATTTGATATGCTGATAAAGCAAATCGGGCTTCACAGAGTGTTGGCAACGGTTGCGCGCGGATATATGTTTGAATCGGAAACGCCTGATATTGAACGCGCAAAAGGAGCGTTGCAGGCGTGGTGCAGCCTACCGACAGAAAAGAAAGACGATTGGAAAGCAAACATCAATTTCAATCATCTTCATACAGAGTTTCCCGATTTGGTTGACGAAGACGGTCGAGGTTGGTTTTACAGACATATTCATAACATCTGCGATTTTGTCAAAAACAATCCCGAGTCCGTCAGCAAGACGACAGTTTCAAAGTGCGAATTACTGAGAAAGGGCTTTGACAAGGAATGGGAGAAAAAGGTCATTCAATTTCATGTGCCGATTTTTTCAAACACAACCATAGCCTCGTGGATATTGCGTTTTGACGATATCCTCGCCGATGCGCTGGAGTTGGGAAAACTTCAAAACAAAGATTTTTCTCTTTCTGACAGTATCAGCGAATACATCAAAACACATGTCGCTCCTTCTGCCCAACCTGCCGCCGAATTGTTGGTGAAATACTATATAGCCAACAAGCCGATTGATAATGATAAAGTAGTGCTGCCCGTTACGAACTTTGACGCTTATTTCGGCAACGGCACTTTCAGTAAAAAGTGGCTGCCGAATGAGTTTGACTCCGTCATCATTCGAGACCCGCAGAGCAACGGCGTGTCGCGCTATATGCTCCATGAAAATTTGATAAAACTGATATAACCGAAAGTGCAGCAGAGTAAATCCGCTGCACTTTCTTTGCTCTCTGAAATATCGCTTACAATTGCCCACAAATCGCCTGTGTGGGCTTTGTTCGTCGAGGTCGGGTACACGACTGCGCACTTTTTATTCGCGCGACACAGGGCGAAACAGGGTTTGTCAGCTTTTTATCTCTGTTAAGGAAAACAATACATAATCATTGTAATCAGTCAGTTGCACGCTGAATGAATAACCGTCCTTCTTTGGCAGTTAATCCGCAGGCGGACAGTTGTAAGGTGAGTACTAAAATAATAATGAAAGCAAATAATCTTTTCATAACAAACTCCTTTTTCAAATTGACAATTCTCTCAGCTGAGATTATACTGTAATTGTAGCAATTATCCGTAAATTAAGCCATACATTTTTATCAATAATTTTAGCACTATCCGCAATAGGTGAGTTATGACAAAGTGCTGTTTATTTGATTTTCCTATGACTCCGAAAGCATTTAAAAAACAAGACGTAAGAGATATCTTTTACGTCTTGTTTTTATATAGAGTCAATTTGAATGAAGGGAAAAAATTGACTTATCTTAAAATTGAAATTGCGTCAAGGATGGTTTTCTCCATTGCTTCCTGTCCGTACTTATCGACCTGCATTTTGTCCTTTGCGCCGTGGGTCAGACAGCCTGCGCCGCCGATACAGCCGCCAACGCACGCCATGCCTTCAATGAAGTTCGCTTTAAGAACATTTTTACTTTTCAGCGTCAGCGCTTTTTTACATTCCTCAATGCCGTCGCAGGAAACCGCATTCAGTTCAAAATCATCAAGTCCCTGCTCCTTCAAACCCTCGGCAACTGCGTCGGCAAGTCCGCCGCAGCGGGCGAATATTCTTCCAAAGTAGGAAGCGTTGTCGAGCACGCCCTCCTCCAGTGTGGTGAGGTCAATATCTCGGCTGTCAAACAGCGCCTGTAACTCCTCAAATGTCAATGCGGAATCCACATAGGGCTTGACGGTATCCAACTGAACCTCCATCTTTTTTGCCGTACACGGTCCGATGAATACAATTTTTGCATTTGGCGTTGTATCCTTGATATACTTGGCGATCGTCGCCATCGGCGACAGATTGTGAGAGACATTCGGCTTAAGCACAGGGAAGGACTTGTTGATATAGTCCACAAAGGCAGGACAGCAGGAGCTGGTCAAAAAGCCCTTTTCCGCAAGCTCCTTGGATTCCGCCTGCGCTACCATATCCGCGCCGAGAGCGGCTTCTACGACCGTATGGAACCCAAGCTCTTTAAGACCGGTAATCACCTGACCGAGCTTTGCGTAAGTAAACTGGCTGGAAATAGACGGCGCAACAACAGCATAGAGCTTATAATTCTTTCCCTGCTCACATTTCTTCAACAAATCTATTACATTCAAAATAAATGATTTGTCACTGATAGCACCGAACGGACATTGATAAACGCACGCTCCGCAGGAAATGCACTTTGAGTCGTCAATCTGCGCTGCGTTATCTTCATTTATGCTGATAGCCTTAATTTTACAGGCGTTTTGGCAGGGACGCTTACGGTTGGCAATCGCGGAATACGGGCAGACCTTGGCGCATTGACCACATTCAACACACTTGCTTTTATCAATATGTGCCACATGGTTGTAGTCAAAGGAAATTGCGCCGCGTTTGCAAACATCCTCACAGCGGTGCGCCAGACAGCCTCGGCAGGAATCTGTGACCTCATAACCGGCGGCAGGACATTCGTCACAGGCGATGTCTATTACCTCTATAACGTTTTGACGGTCTGAGTTACCGCCCATAGCGATTTTAACACGCTCGGCGAGGATTGCCCTCTCTTTATATACGCAACAGCGCATGGTCGGCGTTTTGCCGGGAACGATAATTTTCGGAATATCCAGTACATTCTCCAACAGCGTATCATTCCACGCCTGACGAGCGACCTCGCGCAGTACCTTGTATTTCAGATACTGCACCTTGGTATCAAATTTTCTTAACTTATTCATTTGCGTTCACCTAAAAATAACTGACCTTGATGCGTTTGCCCATCAGCTTAAGCGCCTTTGAAAGCTCCTGCACCAAATTCATCTTGATATTAAAATTAATCGGCAAATCGGGATTTTGATGTGCCGGGTTAACAGCCTTGCCGACATAAAAATTTATATCCGTTGCTTCCTCAAACAACAGACGGCTTATAAGCGAAGCGCCGTCATTGCTGTAGCCCCATTCCTCATAGGAATCGTTGTTATTAATATAGTCGTTGGCATATTCCACGACCTTGTTGATGGTGATAACGCCTTCGGTTACCAAATCAACGCCCTCCAGCTCCGCGATCGGCGGCACGTCGCTGCGCTCAAAGCTGAGCTTTGGTCTGAGCGGTTTCCGCAGCCACTTTGCGGCGATGGAAGAAGTCGTTCCGCCGCAGATGATATGCTTGCCCTCCTTTGAGAAAAACAGACTCATCATACGGTCGCAGTCGTCCCTGTCGGAAGGAGGACCGAAAAGGATATTCATCGGCACGCGCTTGCGAATTTTGATAACACAGGCAGTTGCGTCATCGCCGGGTTTACCGCCGTAGAGCCGGTTCACCTCGTCGATCAGCAGCGTGGAAAGCCCCTTTGCGGTAAAGCCTCCTCTGGACATATCGAGCATGTAATCGGCAATATCCTCCCGTTTCCATCCGAAGTTATAGGCAATACCGATACCCGCGTGCGGACACCCGTCGCTCATGGCGATGATGATGTCATCCTCCTGTAGGCGGATAACAGATTTGTATATCGTTTTTCCGCCGATACTGAGCTCGGTTTTGGCGTAATCGAAAAGAGCGCCGTCGCGAATATAAATGATATGAGGGTTGTCGTATTGAATCAACTCAATGGTACGGGAGTTGATAATGTGCATAATGGTAAAGGTGGAGTAAGCAACGCCGCGCACCGAGCAGACAGGGAGCGTTGCGGCAATGGTAGACACACATTCCTCCAGCGGCAAATCTGCCGCCATCATAGTTGAAATGATTTTGGAGGTGAGCGTAGACAGAATACTCGCCTTTACGCCGCTGCCCATACCATCCGCCAACACAATAACGGTGGAATCACCGCTTTGTTCTACAATATCGATATGGTCGCCGCAGAGCTGTTCGCCGTCGTGGTTAATGCTTTTGTAGCCGATTTCCGCACATAAATCATTCATCCGCAATCGACTCCTTCAGCTTTGACAGCGCAATTTTTGTTTCGGCAGCAGTTTCTCCGAGCAGCGAAGCGATCTCCTGCACGATACGCATTTGCTTATCTACTACCTTGTCAGCGACCTCTACCGTTTGACGGCTGATATCCTCCTTGCGGCGGCGTGCGGTTTCCTCCTCGGTGACGTCTGTCATAATGCAGATCAACATATTGCTCTCTTTGTCTGGAACGACCGTCATTTCCACATAGCGGTCATACTCGGCTAAAAATGTGCGCTCGTTGTAAATTCCGCGGCGGTTTTGCTGTACATTCATAAACGGCAGCGGATCGAGAATCCGAACCACCTGAGAGCCCATTACATCCGACGCGGCTCGCAGATTCAATATCTTCAGTGCGGCGGAATTGATTTGCTGCACCTCCAGCAAATCGTTAACGACGATCAGACCGTTTGGCGTGTTTTTAACGATCGTATCCGAAAAGCTTTCCGCTTTGTCCTTCAAAAACGGCAGACACATTGAGATTTCCGCCTTGCCCTGATAAATGGCAACCGCCTTTTCGCGGCAGGTATCGTAGCCGCAGGAACCGCAGTTCAGCTCCTGAGAGGGCTTGAATTTACCCATTTGACGCAAAATCTGATTGATCTCATAATCAGAGGGCTTTGCCGAACGCGGGGCGATGAACTCGAAGATTTTCTTTGTCTCGACCGCTTCCGGTTGATCGATCTCGAAATCATGCTTACCGGCGTATTTGGCAACGGCAGCGTAATCACTGACCGGGTTCAGACGGTGCTTTTCCATAACAGGACCGCCAATGCAGCTTCCTGCGCAAGCGCTCATTTCAATAAATGACTTGTGAACATTGCCGTCCTCAATGTCTTTGAGGGCAGCTATACAATTTTCTACGCCGTCGATCGCAAAGTAAGTGTAATCCTGCGCCTTTTGCGTCATAGTTTTCAGAATACCGCCGGTCGTCGGGAAAAACCGCGCAAGACTTTTTTCTGTATGGTCGGTTTTCTGTTCGAGGGTGATGTTTTCCTCTTTCAACCACGCGGACAACTCCTCGAAGGTCAGTGTGGCGTCAACAATGCCCTCATAATACTCCGCTTCGTCTTTTTTAGCAACGCAAGGACCGATAAATACAGTCTTAGCGTTGGGAATACGCTTCTTTATATCCTTGCAATGTGCCTGCATCGGCGACAAAACATCGGCAAGATACGGCAAACAGCTCGGGAAATACTTTTGGATCAGCAAATTCACGGAATGACAGCAGGAGGAGATCACGATATCTCTATCCTCATCCTGCAGAATGCGATCGTATTCACGCTTGACGATCGTCGCGCCCAAAGCGGTTTCTTCAACGTCGTAAAAGCCGAGTTTTTTCAGAGCGGTACGCATTGATTCAATGCCTGTGCCGGAATAATTTGCGATAAATGACGGCGCAAGGCTGACGATAACGGGATCTCCGCTTTGCAGCAGGACGCGTACTTTTTCGGTGTCATCAACGATTTGCTTGGCGTTTTGCGGACACACTACAAAGCAGTGACCGCAAAGAATACACTCATTGCCTATAATATGCGCCTGATTTCCGGAAAAGCGAATTGACTTTACCGGACAATGGCGAATACATTTATAACAATTTTTGCAATTTGATTTTTTTAATGTCAAACAGTTCGACATCTTTACGCTCACTTTCAATAGAGTTTTTGTAAAATTTCGTTTTCAAAAAACCTGTCGAAGGTTTCGGGTGTTACGCCCGTAATGATCTCGTCGTCCACCTGAACGGTAACACCCTCACGGTTACAGCATCCGATACAGAAACTGCCCGCGAGAGTGATTTTATCCTCCAGATTGCGTTCCTCAATAACCTTTTGAAACATACTTACAATCTGTTCCGAGCCCTTGAGGTGGCACGACGAGCCAACGCATATCTGAATGTTCATTTTTATACCTTTGCCTTTATGTTTGTTTCAAAAAAATCATTGACTTCCTCGGGAGATACCGAATAGAAAGTATCGTCAACGGTAACGCAAACACCTTTTTGGCACTGTCCCATACAGAATGTGCCGCCCAGCTCCACCTTGTCGCTGAGGTTATTTTCAGCAATAAGATACTGCAACTGCTCTACAACCTGACGTGAGCCCTTTATATGGCAGGATGAGCCGATACATACGGTTACTTTCATTCTGATTTCCTCCTTATTCGTACTCTACAACGTTTACCCAACTGAGCAGGAACTCACGTTCCTTCTCGTTGCCCTTTACGGATTGTGAAGCCGCTACAATCGGCATCCACTTCTGTACGTACTGCTTGGCGGTGTCGCTCTTTTCACAGAACATATCAAGGTATTGCTTTGCTGTTTCTATATCTCCCTTGAGCCAGAACAGCAGATAAGTTCTTGCCGCGTCAGCCGCGCCGTTACCCTGGGTAGCGTGCGACCAGTCTATTATGTAAGGCGTACCGTCCTCTGCTATGATAATATTGGACGGATTAAAGTCGCCATGGCACACCTTGTTATGCTTGGGCATACCGTTAAGTCTGGTGTGAAGGTCATAGCGTGTGGTAGCGTCCAGCTCAGCCATACTGATTTTACGGTTCATTTTATCCTTGAGCTTATTGAGCAGAGGACAGGTCTTGTCGAGTACACTAAGCTGTAAATCGACGAACATATTCAAATACTCTTCCTTCTTTTCGGGCTCCTCGTCCATCAGCTGCTGCAGTGTTTTTCCCTTGATAAAATCAGACACGATCGCCCATTTTCCGTCGATTTTTGTTACCTCGTGAATTTTGGGTATATTTAATCCTGTTTCCTCAATACGCGCTTGGTTCAGCGCTTCGTTAAGCACATCGGCTTTTGAAAATTCTTCGTTAAAAACCTTTACGCAAAGGTCGCCGTCACGGTAGACGGTTTTAGCGGTTCTGACCGCAATTACTCTGTCAAGTGTCATTTTCTGTTCCTCCCTTACAGATTTTTATGAATACCGTTCTTGGCTCTGCGGAACGACTGCTTAAAGTCACTTTTGTCAATTTTGCCGCCGAGTTGTCTTTCGTCGGGTGTTTCGGTTTCCTCGAAGGTCTTGCCGTAATAAGCGTTAAGATACATCTGCTTGATTTCGCTCATAAGCGGATAACGGGGGTTAGCTCCGGTGCATTGGTCGTCAAACGCCTGTACGGTCATATCGTCAAGTCTGTCAAGAAAGTCCTTCTCATCGGGGACGTATTCTTTAATGGTGGACTTAATGCCGACTCTTGCCTTGAGTTCGTCAATCTTCTCAATCAGATTCGCAAGCTTTTCGCTGTCGTCCTTGCCGCCTACGCCAAGGTAATCGGCAACCTCTGCATAGCGCGCAAGGGTATGGGGATGGTCATACTGCGGGAATGTTCCCATCTTTGCCGGAACCTCTGCCGCATTGAAACGGAGAACCTCGTCAATCATCAAAGCGTTTGCAACACCGTGAGGAAGATGATGGAAAGCACCGAGCTTATGCGCCATAGAGTGGCATACGCCGAGGAAGGCGTTGGCAAACGCCATGCCTGCCATTGTAGCTGCATTTGCCATTTTCTCTCTGGCTTCGGGGTCATTAAGTCCATTGTCATAGGCTCTGGGCAAATACTCAAAAATCATCTTTAAGGCTCTCAGTGCCAAGCCGTCGGTATAATCTGTTGCCATCATTGAAGCGTAAGCCTCAAGCGCATGGGTAACAGCGTCAATACCGGAAGCGGCGGTCAAGCCCTTGGGTGCTGTCATATGGAAATCAGCGTCGACAATCGCCATATTAGGCAACAGCTCGTAATCGGCAAGCGGATATTTAACACCTGTCTTTTCATCGGTGATAACAGCGAAAGGAGTTACCTCAGATCCTGTACCGGCAGAGGTTGATATAGCGATAAAGTAAGCCTTTTCGCCCATCTTCGGGAATGTGTAGATTCTCTTGCGAATATCGGAAAAGCGCATTGCCATATCCATAAAGTTCGCTTCGGGATGCTCGTAAAGTACCCACATAATTTTCGCCGCGTCCATTGCGGAACCGCCGCCGAGAGCGATAATCGTGTCGGGCTCAAAGGATTTCATCTGCTCTGCGCCCTTGATAGCACAGGCAAGTGTAGGATCGGGCTCAACATCCGCAAAAGCGGTGTACTGAATTCCCAGTTCGTTGAGTTTATCGGTAATGGGCTTTGTGTATCCGTTCTTGTAAAGAAAGCTGTCGGTTACAAGGAACACGCGCTTCTTATTCATAACATTTTTCAGTTCATCAAGGGCAACAGGCATACAACCCTTCTTGATATATACCTTCTCAGGCGCTCTGAACCAAAGCATATTCTCTCTCCTTTCGGCAACTGTTTTGATGTTGACTAAATGCTTTACACCGACATTTTCGCTGACGGAGTTTCCGCCCCATGAGCCGCAGCCAAGGGTGAGCGAAGGCGAAAGCTTGAAGTTGTAGAGGTCACCGATACCGCCCTGAGAAGACGGAGTGTTTACCAAAATACGGCAGGTTTTCATACGCGCCGCAAATTCATCAAGCTTGTCCTTTTCGTTTACAGCGTCAAGGTAAATGGAAGAAGTATGACCGTAGCCGCCGTCCGCTACAAGCTGCTCTGCCTTGCTGAATGCGTCGTGAATGTCCTTAGCACGGTACATGGCGAGAACAGGGCTGAGCTTTTCATGTGCGAATTCCTCGCTTAGGTCAACTGATTCCACTTCGCCGATAAGAATTTTAGTACCGTCAGGAACCTTTACGCCTGAAAGCTCGGCAATTTTTGCCGCCTTTTGTCCTACAATTTTCGCGTTGAGCGCACCGTTGATAATAATGGTTTTGCGAACCTTATCCAGTTCGTCGCCTTTTAAGAAGTAACATCCGCGTGCCGCGAATTCTTGCTTTACAGCGTCGTAAACGCTGTCGAGTACGATTGTGGACTGCTCGGAAGCGCAAATCATACCGTTGTCAAAGGTTTTTGAGTGGATGATAGAATTGACAGCCAAGGTGACGTCTGCGGTATCATCAATAATGGCAGGTGTGTTACCTGCGCCGACACCGAGAGCAGGCTTGCCGCTGGAATACGCCGCCTTTACCATACCCGGTCCGCCTGTCGCGAGGATAATATCCGATTCCTGCATGAGCAGATTGGTCATTTCCAGCGAGGGAACGTCAATCCATGCTATAATGTTTTTCGGAGCTCCTGCCGCTACAGCAGCTTCAAGAACAACCTTTGCGGCTTCAATCGTGCTTTTCTTAGCGCGGGGATGCGGACTGATAATAATCGCGTTTCTTGTTTTTAGACAAATTAATGCTTTAAAAATAGCGGTAGATGTGGGGTTGGTCGTAGGAATAACCGCACCTACAACGCCGATTGGCTCGGCAATCTTCTTAGTGCCGTAAGCCTTATCTTCTTCAATAACACCGCAGGTTTTCACGTTGCGGTACTGATTATAAATGTATTCGCTGGCATAGTGGTTTTTAATAACCTTATCCTCTACAATACCCATACCGGTTTCTTCTACCGCCATTTGAGCGAGAGGGATTCTTGCTTGGTTTGCCGCTGTAGCTGCAGCTAAAAAGATAGCGTCAACCTGCTCCTGTGTGTAGGTAGCAAAGACTTTCTGTGCAGCTCTGGCTCTGTCAAGCGCGGCTTCAAGCTTTTCTACGCCGTCAACAATCTCATAATTTTTCTTTTCTGTTTCCATTGTTTTCCTCCTGAATTAATCAATTTGCATACTGTGCAGATGTGCCAGTGATAAGGCTAAGTTTTCGTTTTGCAGTGATACACCGTGCGGAACCTGTAGCATAACAGGAGAAAAGTTCCATATTGCTTCAATTCCGCTTGATACCAACTGATTGCAAACAGCTTGCGCCGCGTCGGCAGGAACGGTTATAATACCGATTTTGACATCGTGCATTTGGCAAAACCGCCGCATCTGTTCCATGGAATAAACCGGCTTACCGGAAGCTTCGCGGTTGTTTTCCGCGTTTTTGTCAAACGCGGCGATTATTTCCATTCCGTAATCACGAAAACCGCTGTAGTCCAGCAAAGCTGTTCCGAGCTTGCCCGCTCCGGCTAAAACAGCCGGTGTAACGCTGTTAACGCCCAGCGCGGATTTCAGCGAAGCAGTAAGCGTACCGGTAGCATAGCCTGTTTTCGGCTTTCCCTTACCGCATACAAGATTCAAATCCTTGCGTACCAAGACCTCGCCCAAGCCAAGCGCTCTTGCGACTGCCGCTGCCGAAATATGCTTGCTCGTTACGTTTTCTAAAAAATGCAGATAAGCCGGAAGCCGTCCGAGTGTTGCTCTTGAAATTGCGGACTGCAAAACCTTCACCTCCTGTGTGCTTGTCAATATTTTAACAATATTTACCGCGCGTGTGAATAACCAAAAAAGCATATCGGTAATATAGTTATCGATATACCATATCCCGAATAGCAAAAAGTCCGCTATAAAATAAAAGCAGCAGCCCTTTTCTGACAGAATCGGCTGCTGCTTTTATAATGGCATGAGTTTTATATTTTTACAGATATTTGCGTTTGGAGTTGCACAGCTCAGTGACAAATTCCTTATCCAGCTTGCTTAGACGGTAATCCTTGCGGCGTATAAGCACATCACGGTATAGCTTTTTACTATCGGGGCAGTTTTTCTGCACCAAGCCGAAGCCGGAGATTATATCGTCAGGCAAAGGAGAAACCCACATAAAAGTATCCGGATTTTGAGCGAGCAGATTAAACTGACCGCCGCGCTCAAATACATAAATATTTCGGGAACAGTTGACGGTATGCTCCTCCTTCAATACGGTAGCTGCCGGCAAAGAAGGAACATACGGGTCGGCGTGTGAAATCTCAATATACGGCTCTAAATCCTTATATCTAATCTCATCTTTTTTTGCAAGCGGATGCTTTGAATTCATCACAAGCACATATTTAAATTCCGCAACCAATTCATAATGCAAGCCCTTTTCATCAAGCAAGCTTTTGAAATAATTATCAAAATTTAACGCGTAACGGATAATTCCTAAATTATAGTTGTGCTCGAGTATATTCTTAATCGCGCGGTTGGAATTGGTTTCATGATAATAAATCTCTGCCGTACCTTTATCGATACAGTTTGAAAATCTGGCGAAAGCATCGGCAATATAGCTCGCTCGCGGAACAGAAACAGAAAAAGTTTGCTTTGCGGGCAACTCAGACTTATACATCATTTCAACTTCATCAAGCTGGCGGAGAATATTTTTGGCATATCCTATAAATTCCTCGCCTTCGGGTGTAAGCGTCATACCTTTCGATGTGCGCGAGAAGATTGTGATTCCCAAATCAGCCTCAAGTTCTTTGATAGAGCGGCTTAAATTTGGCTGCGCTACAAGCAAAGTTTCGCTTGCCTTGTTAATTGAACCGGCTTTTGCGACCTCAACAGCATACTTCATATGGATAACATTCATCCCGACACCCCCTCAGACTAATAAAATAATAACATACTTTGTAACGAATTGCAATATAAATCAAAAGCGACTGTCGTCAATAACAGCCGCTTTTGATAATGATTGGTGGTAATTGTTAAAGTTGACAGCCCATATAACCAAGGGCTGTCTTGATTGAAGCGTATTAATGTATCGTTCTAATATACTTCAATAATCAGGGAAAACAAGGCAAATCAGCATATCCTTGTTTTTCATACACATTATAACAAACCCTGACAATAAAGTGAATTACTATTTTGTATAATGAGTTATATCAAAATCGAAAAGCCGGAAGACACCGCACAGATTTTGAACCTGTGTGGTGTCTTAATTTAGGTTTCCAATCGGACGTTTCTCATTTGATTTCAAGCCATTTTTATTTATCCCTGAAGAGCAATGACCTTATACTGCAAATCCCATGCCGATTCTCTCTAAGAATCAATGACTTCGGAATCTTCGCCAACCACTTTTTTTGCTGAGATTGTTGTTGCCGTAATAGGCGTCAAAGCAAGTGACAGGCAGAACAACCCAATCGGTTCATCGGGTTTATTGGCAAGGTAATAGCGGATCAACTCGATTCGGCACGTCGTTAGTAAAAACATCGTTTGGATGATAGACAGCAGCGATATTGTTATTGTTTACACGATACGCAACTACGGCAGAGCGTATGAGGCAAAGAAGTACGCTGAACGTTCCAGAAAAATTATTACGCTTATTTAAAGGTCGCTTTGATAGTATTCAGTGCTTTTTTACACGCTCTCTTTGCCGTATCCGCATCGCTAAACCCGTGATCGGTGGCGATGTCGGTATAAGGCAGCAGCTCAAGGACGTCCTTGCGGCTCAAATAGCGCAGTTCCTGCTTGTCTGTGTTTTCTTTTTACTGAAAAACATTACGCTACTTCCTTCCGAACCGTTGTATTCCGTCATGGTTTACGGAAATGTAATTATTATTGTAACCGTAAGCATTATAACACAAAAATTCCATATTGTGACACGCTGATTCTCACTCCTTTGGTGACAATTATCCCAGTTTCGGTAAAGAATTATGTCTTCTATGGTTGTAAATACGAATTTATTTGTTCAAGAGAATTGTTATATTTAATACAGAATTGCCGACCATACTGCACATATCTGCAACCGGAAACTTCTCCGCCGGTAAAATAATCCATATGCATGTCCGGTTGATTGATGGCAACATATTTTTGCAAAATTTGCTCAAGACAAAGCCGGTCTGTCGCCAAATTGTCAGCAATAGCTATATTCACTGCGATTTAAATAAAGAATATTTATCAAACAAACAGATACCTATACTTAAGTTTTTGATGATAAAGCAACTCTTTCACTCTGGTAACGATTTCGTCGGAATAGAATTCACTGACTTCATCAAAAGCCTGCTCAATGTCCTGATTCGTAAAAAACAATTCCAAGTGATTGCCGTATAATTCCTGCGCTGCGTCGAGCTGCACGTCGAAATCACGGTCAAAGGGCTTAGCGTGAATTTTGTTTATCAGTTGATAGATATCCTCTCCCATTGGATAATCTTCGATTGTATCGGCAAGGAGTGATAAGCCAAAATCAAAATACGGGCAAAAACGGTACTCGCCTGTGTCGTCGTTAAGAATGAAGGCGATGTTATTCGTATGCCTGTCCTCGTTGAGGGAGAACGCGTCGAGCTCCAGCATGATTGTGAGATATTCGCCGACGTTTTCGAGCTTTGTTACTTTTTCAATAAACTCTACAGTGTGCTGAATTTTATCTTTCACCTCTGAATATTTTGTCAGTTCCTTCACAAAAGAGTTTGCCAACCATTGCTTTGACAGATGTTCGAGTGTAATAATACTCTCGTTTTTATTTCGGAAGTTTTTAGAATAACACCCGTTCATTTCTCTGCTGTCAAATGTAATTCTCACAGGGGAATACGCAACAAAATTCTCTATATTGGACTTTTTCAGCAACTTTGAAATCACGACCTCGCACAAACCCTCATATCCCATGTGGTCAGCCTTGTACCAATTATTTCTCACCAACCATTTTAGCTGATTGCCCTTTGACGAGGTGGCTTTGGTGTCTATTAGTGAAACGTTATTTAAGTCTATCGATTTCAAAACGCCATCCTCCTTTTCCTTGTGAAATTGATATACTGATTATCCTCGGCGGTTCTGCCCTTGTTCAGTTCCAGAATTTGCAAGGGCTCATAGCTGTCCACGCCGATCCGTTGCAAAATCGTCTTTTTCAAAGCGCGTGAATTCGGGAAACACCGCTCCTCTAAAAAACTCTCAAAATCCTCCCATGTCGGGTTCTCTTTCACTCCGAACGCTCTTTTCATAATGTCGTTCGTGCGATTAATGATTTTGATTTGCTTGTTTTCAAAATCGACATAGATCTCCGTACATACCTTTTGCTTGTACATAAAATCCAACCGCATTACATAAGAGTCAGTTAAGGGCTTGTTCAAATACTTTGAAATCGTCTGCCTGCTAACACCGAAATGCTCCGCTATTTTTTTAGTGCTCATTCCCCTGCCTTGCATTTTTATCGCGTTATCAATATCTTTTTCTGTCAGCGAATTCTTTCTGCCCCCACGCAAACGACCGGCAATTTTGCGCAGCTCGGTCTCGTCATCTGTGCCGAATAATTCAATACAAAGCTTGCGATAGTCCTTCATATTATCACCTGATTATATGTCAATTATCATTCTTTACACTATTATATATTATTTATTTTGAATTGTCAATCATACAAAAGAAAATGGAGCGGGTTTTTATTCCGCTCCGAAGTTAGTAAACAGCATCTTTTATTTTGTTTTTTCGACTAAACAGCCAATCCGTATGTATAAATCACTCTCTCCACCTGCCCCTTCGATTCCCAACAAGTCCGCATAAATTCTGTTTGCCGCACGTGGCACATTATGTTTACCATCTGGCCGCCGACAGAACCTGCCTGACGAGATGTGAGGTCGCCGTTGTAGCCCTGCTTGAGGTTAACGCCTACTTCGTTTGCGCACTCCATCTTAAAACGGTTCATGGCTTCCTTTGCCTCAGGTACGTTAATCTGATTGCTGTTATTTCTTGACATAACTGTTTTTCTCCTTGTTATCTATATTAAGCGGCGGTTTGCCCTCGCATTTTATCGCCGCAATAGTATTGTTAGGAGTAAATTCATTTTTATTGCTTGTAAATTTTGTTATTTTATATTTTCAATAAATAAGGCTGTGACTCAAATGAATCACAGCCTCATATTATTTTTTAGCTACCGATTATCAGACGTCGGTCAGTTTAAGGTTCTTTACCTTTCTCGTGCCGAACGCGTTGATTGCGATGGAGAACGCCGCTGTAATTGCAGCGCTTATCAGCCATCCTAAGAAGAACGGTGTTCTGACGAACTGGGCGTGCGGCATTTCGATAAACCTGATTACGATATAGCCCATCAATGCGCCTACGCCGATACCGAGCAGAATTCCGATTATCGAGGTGATGATTGTTTCGGTGTTAAGGTACCTCTTAACCTCTTTGACGGTGAAGCCGTTGATACGCATAATCGTCAGCTCGCGCGTCTTTTGGTTTACGTACATCTTCGTGATATTTAGAAGAATGAAGTATGCCATCAGACCTGCTATTACAAGCAGAAGTATTGCCACCTTGTTGAATACGTTTGTAACAAGCTCAAGCTTTCCTTTGTCCTCGGTTGCAGGAGAAAGGCTCTCGAAGCCCTTTACCTTATCGAGCTTTTCAACCAGCTTTTCCTTATCGGCTCCGTTTAGGAACAGGAAATATGTGTTCATCTCGGGCTTTTCGCCAAAGTACTTTTCATAGGACGCTTCGTTCATAATCATATTGCGGCCCATATAGTTGTTGAACACGCCTGCGACTTTTACATTATTCGGCGCCATGGTGCTGTCGTAGATAATGATTTCGTCGCCCTGGTTCTTGCCCGAGGTCTCGGTGGTTCTGCACTGGATGAACACGCCGTCCGAATCTGTAGGAAGCTTACTGTCCTCTTTCCAAGTCTTAAAGTTATAGAACTCAGAGAGCGCTTCCATATCGCCGCAAATCAGGTCGGTGTACTCTACGTCGCTGCCTGCCTTGAACGCGCGCAATCCGCTCTGTGCCTTTACCCAGGTCGCGCCTGAGTCGTTAAGGATTGTTTCAATCTCTTTCTCGGCATTTTCGGATGTGCCGGAGTTAAAGGTCAGCCTTTCATCATATTTTACGATTTCGCCGTACTGCTTGTCACCGACGCTGCTTACACTGCCACGCAGAGTAAAGCCGATTACCAGAAGCGCACAGCATCCGGCTACGCTGACGGTCGTAACGATAACACGGGCAAGGTCGGAGCGCATATTGCGGAAAATAAGCCTTGAATACAGGCTGCCGCCGCTCTTGGACTTTTTAGATTCTTTCCACGCCTTCGGCTGTTTTTCTCTCATCAAATCCATCGCGGTTGAACGCATCAAACCAAGGCAGGAGATTGTTACCGCAACTATGGCAAGCACAATCGCCAGACCTACGGCGAGCACGGAAGTGCCAACCAGAATTCCTGCCGGGATTGCCCCGATTACATACATATTGCTGTAAGAATTGAGCACCACGCCCTGGATAACAAAGTAACCTGCGAGGATACCGATTAACGCGCCGACGATGGTCGCGCTGATTCCAAAGACAAGATATTTTCCCAAAATTTCGCTGTTAAAGAAGCCGAGCGCCTTTGTCGTGCCGACCAGCCTTCTCTGCTCGTCCACAATTCGCTTGATTGTCGTGTAAATAACGAGAGCCGCTATGACAACAAAGAACAGCGAGAAGGTGACGCTCAGGTTGGATATGCTCTTTGCCGAAAGCGAAAGGTGCATATATCCGCCGTTAGAGCCAACATCAAAAACAAACCAGCTGCAGTCCTTGATATCAGCGAGAGCCTTTTTGGCGTCGTCAAGCTTTTGAACATTCTTATTATATTCTTCTAAGCCGTTGTTGTATTCTTTCTCTTTATCGGCAAGGGTATTTTTACCGTTTTCGAGCTCTTTAACGCCGTTATCATATTTTTCCTTATTTTCATTGTACTTTGCGACTCCGTCATCATACTGACTTTTGCCGCTGTTATATTCCGCGAGGCCGGACTCATACTGCGCCAAGCCCGAGTAATACTCAGCCGCGCCTGCGTCATACTTTGCTTTGCCTTCCTCGTACTGCTTAACGGCGCTGTCATACTTGGCTTTGCCGGCGTTATACTTCGCCAAAGCGCTGTCGTATTTGGCTTTGCCTGCGTCAAACTGCTGCTTACCTTTGTTGTACTCCGCTAAGCCTTGATTATACAGTTCCTCGGCGGCTGCCACTAACTCATGATAAGCCTCAATCTCCTCAGGCGTATACTCAGCGAGCTCTTCGGGTGTAACGCTCTTTGCTTCCTTCAGCGCCTGTTCGGCTTCGTCGAAAAATTCCTTTACGGATTTGAGCTCAGCTTCAGCCTCGTCGAGCTTTTTCTTATTTGCGTCGAGCTCAGCTTTTGCCGCGTCAAGCTTTTGCTTGCTTGCGTCGAGCTCGGCTTTTGCGGCGGCAAGCTTTTGATCCGAGGTGTAAAGCTCATTTCCTGCCGAGTCAAGCTTGTCCTTTGAGCTGCTCAGAGTGTCCTCGGCGCTGTCAAGCTTATCCTTTGAGCTGTCCAGCGTTTCCTTACCGTTGTCAAGCTCGGTTTTAGCATTTTTGAGCTTTTCTTCGTTCTCGCTTATAGTGCTTTTTCCTTTGTCAAGCTCGGTTTTGCCGTTATCAAGCTTTTCTTTTGCTTCGTCGAGCTTTTTCTGACCGTCATTAATCTCTTTTTGATACTTATCCTTGACCTCAGCGGTGCGGAGCGCCGACCTTTCATCGGCAATCCCGTTAAGGCGTTCCCTTGCAGCGTCGGTTTTCTTTTTATACTCGTCGCTGAAACGGTTCAAGCCCTCGGTGGATTTGAGCACGACCTCGGCTCTCATATAGCAGCCGTCGAGCTGCTCGTCGTCAAAAGCGTTTGGTGCGACCAAAATGTACCTGTTGCCGGGAGCAAAATCGGGCTTTGCGAGATGATCCGGATGCATAGCTATACCCGTGACCTTATATTCCTTACCCTTCAAAAACTTCGGTGTTTCACCCTGTTCATCGCAGGCGGTGACGGTATCTCCGATTTTATAACCGAGTTTTTCCGCGATAGTCTGCTCGAGAGCACATTCATCGGCTTTTTGCGGCAGCGTACCTTCCGCAATCTCGGGTACGTTAATTTTTTCGCTTACGGAAACGACGTTGACGTTCTCGTGAACATCGCCGTTGCTGACCTTTGCGTTTGCAAAATAGATACCTTCGACATCCTTGACGTCATCCGCCGCCTTGAGCGCGACGATATCTCCGTTTGTCAAAAGCAGCGACGAGGTGACCTCAAAATCCCTGAAGGACGTTCTTTGATAAAAGCTGTCGCCTGCGTTCCTCATCGACTCGGCGGAGTAGCAAATGCCGAGATAGGACGACGCTGCCATTGCCGCGATGAAAACAACGGAAATCCACGAAAGAAGGTTCTTTTTTATGTTTCGCGTTGCGTCCTTAACCTGTGTTTTTTTCATAATGAACCCCTTTCCCAGCTTACCAGATCAAATCCACAGCGTGAAGCGGGTGCATATTTTTCTTTATGGAAGCGATTTTGCCGTTGCGCACTTTTACAACACGGTCCGCCATCTTGGCAATCTCGACGTTATGCGTAACCATCATAACGGTAGTACCCTGCGTCTTGACGATATCCTCGATGGTCTGGAGAACCTCGATACTTGTGGTATAGTCAAGCGCCGCAGTGGGCTCGTCGGCAAGAATAAGCTTTGGCCTTTTTACGATCGCACGGGCGATTGAAACGCGCTGCTGCTGACCGCCCGACATCTGTCCGGGATAGTTGTTCTCACGCTGCGACATATTAACCTTTGCGAGCGCCTCCTTGGACGACATCGGATTTTCAGCCAATTCAGCGATGAACTCTACATTTTCAAGCGCCGTCAGGTTGGGCATAAGGTTATACGACTGGAAGATATAGCCGATGTAGTCGCGGCGGTATTTGGTGAGCTCGTCGTCGGAGGGATGGGAGAAATCCTTTCCCTCAATAGTGAGCTCGCCTGTCGTAAGAAAGTCCATTCCGCCGACGATGTTCATCATCGTGGATTTACCGCAGCCCGACTCACCGAGCACAACGATAAACTCGTTTTTGTATACATCGAGGTTAATACCCTTAAGCACCTTTAGCGTGGTATCGCCTGTCTGGAATTCCTTGGTGATATTACGCAGGGTTGCGAGGATTTCTTTTTTCTCCTCTAAATCGACAATAAGTCCTTTTTCGTCAATCGTGATTGCCGCGAGAGAAGCCATACGCTCGCAAAGCTGCATTTCCTCTTCATCATACAGCGTACCGTCGAGCTTGTTGACAATCTGAACGCAGCCGATAATATCGTGTGTGTTGTTGAGCGGCACACAAATCATCGTCTTGGTGACAAGGTCGTTGTCGTCAAAAACAGTGCCGTCAAAACGGGGATCCGTCGCGGCGTCCTCTACGAACATAGACTTACCTGTCTGCGTAACGATACCTTCAATGCCCAGACCGTTCTCCACGCTGATGTTGGAAATGTCGGCGGGGCCGATATGGAAAACAGGCGACAGTCTGTCGGTCTTGGGATCGAGAAGCCATATCGCTCCTGCCTCACTGTTCAGCGTTTTGACGATAATGTCCAAGCTGCCCGACAGCGCCTCCTCCAAGTTGTCTACCTTGAGCAACTGCGCCATGATTGCCCATGACGCTTTTGCGAATCGTTTGTTTTCTGCCATTATCTCTATCCTCCCGAAAGATTACTGTGTATGTAATGTTATGAAATATCTGTATTGCCGTCTGAGCCGTAGTAGGTGAATCCGATCATCGTGATATCGTCAAACTGCTCGGCTTCTCCGACAAAAGCGTTGATACCGTTTGTTACGTTCTCCAGCACCTGCTGCGGAGAAGCGTTTTTATCGTTGTTCAAAACCGTAAGCAAGCGGTCTGTGCCGAACAGCTCGCGTTCGGTGTTCTTTGCCTCGGCAACGCCGTCCGTATAGACAAACAACCTGTCGCCCGGTTTTAGTTCAAAATCGTGTTCTCGGAACCGCAGTCTCTTGAGCAGTGATACGGGCGGTGAGTGTCTGTATTCGACGAGCTCGTATTCTCCGCCGTCGCGTTTGAGAACGGGATGTTCATGTCCGGCGTTTGCCGCCGTTCCCTTTCCTGATGAAAGCTCCAGCACCGCAAGCCATACGGTGACAAACTGCTTGGGCTTGATGTTGTTGGTTTCAATCAACTGGTTGTTGACCTTTTCGAGCGCCGCGGACGGGCTGTCGCCTGCCTTAAGGCGGTTTTTGATGAGGATTTTTGAAATCATCATAAACAGCGACGCCGGAATTCCCTTGCCGGAAACATCAGCAATTACCATCGCGAGATGGTCGTCGTCGACGAGGAAGAAGTCGTAGAAATCTCCGCCGACCTCCTTTGCAGGAGTCATGGACGCGTAGATGTCAAATTCCTTCCTGTCAGGGAAAGCCGGAAAAGTGCTGGGAAGCTGAGCCGCCTGAATATCCTTAGCCATATTCAGCTCAGCGCCGATACGTTCTTTTTCTGCGGTCGCGAGCCTGAGCTGACGGATATAATCGCGCAGCTCCACGTTCATTTGCTCAAACGAATCGGAAAGCTCCTCGATTTCGTCGCCGGTATGGATGTCGGGTGAAACGAGCTTCTCCGACTCCAAATCCCCTACCATTTGCTTTGCGGAGGAATTCAACCGCTTTATCGGCAGCAGCACGCCTTTCTTTGTTCTTCTGTAGAAAATTAAAATCGGGATGATACTTGACACAAGCACTATTACCAGCGTGGCAAGGTTAAAATCCACAATCTTTAATATAATGCTTTCGCCCTTGAATTCGGAGGCGACCATAGCGACCGGATTTCCGTTTTTGTCGTAAATCGGCGAAAACGCCGTAACCACCAGATTGTTGGCGCTCTTATCGTCTATGTAAACGTTTTCCTCGGATTTACCGGAAAAAGTACTCATCGCGCTTTTCTTGAATTCTCCGTCAAAAGCCTGACGTGAGCCTAACGCATTCCCTACGGTTTTGTTGGTATCCCAAACGGTCACAAGCTCATTGTCCGACGGCACAAAAACATACATACGGTCAAGCTTGCCTTCCGATTGCAACAGCTTAAGAAAATCACGCATCTGCCCATAGTAGTCGTCCGTTGTTCCGTTCTTGTAATACCCGGTTAACTTTTCGCCGTCGATATACTCGGATGCCGTGTGCGTCAAGGCAAAGGCAGTTCCGTAGTGACTGTCATCAAAGTCGTTGATGTAGCGCCATGTGATACCGATACAGACAAAAATGACGATGAAAATGAGAACAAAAATCAAGCCGAGTATCGCCTTGACCGTCAGCTTTTTTCTTTTTTTCTTCGGTTCTTTACTCATGGGTACTCTCCGCCTGTGAATGGTTTTTCTTAATCGTCAGGACGTTTTTTCCGTCCTGATAAGCGTAGCTGACTTCGTCCATAAACCTCTTGGTTAGAAAAATTCCGAGCCCGCCCTTTTTTGCCAGTGAAAGGGGACGGTTTTTTTCGGGATCGGGCTTAGCCAGAGGGTCAAAGGGCTTTCCGCTGTCGATAAACGACAGCGTGACCGTCAGAGGATTTTCACTCCCGTCCGCGGTTACGGTAATCATACCCGTATCGGGCTCATATGCGTAGCTTGCGACGTTAACAAAAATCTCCTCGGTGCAAAGCTTTAACTGAAAAAGCTCCTTTTTATCAAAGCCGAGCTTTTCCGCAAAATCAAGGACAAAGCCGGTTACCTCTTTCAGCCTTGCTTTTTCGGCAGGTATCTCTAAGCTTTTCATTTTACGTCGATAATATCAACGAAGCCCGTTACTTCAAAAATGTTCTTGACTTCATCGTTAGAGTTGATTACGCACATCTCGCCGTTTTCCTGCATAACCTCGGCAGCGCCGAACAGTGCGCGCAGACCTGCGCTGGAGATATAGTCCATTTTTTGAGCGTCAATAACCAGAGATGTTACCCCGTCAAGACAGGTTTCGAATTCCTTTTCGAGCTCGGGAGCGGTGTTTGTGTTTAATTCTCCTTCAATGGCAACCGTAAGCTTGGTGCCATCCTGTGTTTTTGTAATCGTCATCAGATAATTCCTCCTAAAAATTTATGAAATGTTAAAATAGTACCAAATTATATAATACCACACTAATCGTGCCTTTGCAACACTCGGAATATATGTTTTTTCCAAAAAGCATTATATAGAACACTAAATTTTATTTAAAACCTTTTGAAACATATTGACAATAATATACAATTAAAGGATAATATTAGTATGTTTTTATAATTAGATAACGCGGGGAGAAAGTGAATATGGAAACGATTTACGGCGGTAAAACTGAAAACAAAATAGTTCGCCGGCTGTTTCTCAAATCTGAGGTATCGTGGGGCGTATCGGATTTTTCAAAAGCGATAGGTCCGATGATAGACTTGGTTTTTGTCAGCCATTTCATCGGCGTTGACGGCGTAACGGTCTTGGGCTTTATGTCGCCGCTGATTATGTTTTTTGAAGTAATCGGTTCGGCTGTTGCCAACGGCGCCCGCAACAAGGTTTCTTCGATGATCGGCGCCGGAAAGCTTGACGAAGCCAATCGTGTTTTTTCCGATTCTCTGATATTGAGCGGCGGATTATCGCTCTTGTTGGCACTGCTTGCGTTTATTTTCAGCTCGGGGCTGACTTTCCTGCTGGGGGCGAGAGAACCGGCGATTGCGGATATGACAAGGCAGTACATTTTAGGATATCTGATTGGTTTTCCGTTCTATACTCTGACAAGGGTTATCACTCCGTTTTTGCAGATAGAAGGTCAGTATAAGCTGGTTAACTCGTCCTCAATACTTACGACAGTGATTGATGTTATCGCGGACGCATTTGTAGTCTTTGTTTTGCACGGCGGAATGCTGCAAATCGGCTTGGCTACCTCGCTCGGATATATCGTTCCGTTCTTTGTATGCGCGTCTTTTTACGCAGGCAAAAAGAGCGCGTCTGTTTTCCGCCTGAAGTTCAAGGGCTTTAGCCCAAAGCTGTGCGCCGAAATGATTAGTCTCGGCGCTCCGATGGGCGTTACAAAGGGCAGCAAAGCCTTAGGCGGTCTTATCATCAACAATCTGCTCACTTTCTTCAATATGCCCTATCTTGTGGCGGCTCACGGCGTATTCGCCCAGATTACCGTATTTGTACGCGCGGCATGGTACGCACCTGCCGATACGCTTATGGCGTTTGCCGGCGTTTTTGTCGGAGAAGAGGACAAAAAATCAATCAAGCTGTCACAAAGAATCTCTCTGATTCACGCGCTGGTTATGTCAAGTGTTGTTACGGTTGTACTGTTTGTATTTTGCGAGCCGCTGGCGGCGTTCTTCCTGAAATCTGATAACCCCGAGGCGTTGGAGCTTGCCAAGCAGTGTATAAAGGTTTCTTGTCTGTCATTGCCGTTCCACACGATTGTATACAATTTCAACAATTACCTGATGGGAATAAAACGGCTGCGTTTTGCCAATATATACAGCTTTTTGATTGAATGCGGCAACCTGATTCCTATTACCTTTTTAATGCTGGGCATTATAGGTTATGAGGGCGCGTTTATATCCAAAATTTTCAATATGGCAGGACTTTCGCTGATTGCCTTATTGTACATATTTTTGAATAGAGAGGGAAAGTCTTTCGGCGATAAAATGCTGCTTATGCCGAGAGACTTCGGCACAACTCCCGAAAATGAGATTTCGGTAATAGCCTCATCGACTCAGGAAATTGAGGAATTATCAAAGATTGCGATTGCGTTTGCCATGGAGCACGGCGCGGACAAAAAACGCGCCCGGAAATACGGACTTATCACTGAGGAATTGTCCGTATTTTTAGCCGAGCACGGCTTTAACGACGGAAAAGAGCATAATATTAATATGAGATTGGTTGCAAAGGGCGATGACCTGATTATCCGTATGCGCGATGACTGCAAGCCGATGAATTTAAAGGATTACTACAAGCTTTTACAGGGCAGTCAGGATAAAAAAGAGGAAGAAATAAACCTTGCGATTATCCTCAAAATGGCGAAGGACGTTAAATACACCGCTACCTTCGGCGCAAATAACCTGATTGTCAGGGTTTAACAGTTTTAAGGCAACACCGCACAATTCAAGGCGCACGGCTTGCTTGAATATTATTCCGTCAGCTTGCCCAAAAAATCTCGGCAAGGCGTCAGCCT
>ODAJ014791439.1_pt1 | contig 34710 bp, 28 predicted proteins | sample 1539241 | NCBI WGS metagenome assembly ODAJ01 (sample SAMN02144231, study PRJEB22623) | gut metagenome | biome: sheep rumen | host: Ovis aries | place: New Zealand
TATATATTAAATAGTGGCTCTGCAAATCACCCTACTCTTTCAAAAATAAATTACCCCACTGTAATCGGTGTAATCGTCATCGATGCTTCAACCATCAAACCCACCGATTACGATTACAGCGATTACACCCACCCTAATTTATTTTTAACAGAAGGAAATACAGAAGATCTAAAAAAGCAAAAAGAGTGAGTAGGATGTAAGAAATCGAAATCAAAGAACTCTGATTGATAATCCTCATTAACATCACTCCTATTAATATATTTCCTTGAATCTATTATAATAAAGGGAATCCATCTTTTATTGAATAATCATTAATATCTATTTCAAATGTATCATTTAAAATATCCATCAGATTTGCAAAGAATTGCTGCAAGCAACTTATTTCCTTATTCGTTTTATCCTTTATTTTGTAAGATGCATATCCAACATAGTCTCTGTTATCATCTTGCAGATGATCTAATACAAACAAATTGTGAGACTCAAGTGATAGAATTGATTTAGGTAACCATTCTATATCTGACCCATCATATAATTCTGTATCTATCACAAAAAATCCTTCATTACAATTTTTAGGATACTTATATTGGAAAAAACAACGTTGAAGCGATTTTTTTGATAACTTTCCATAAACAAATACAAATTTATATATTACTCTTAATTCTTGTAATTTCTCAAACGCTTCAAGTGTTGTTAAAAATGTTTTCTTATTAAGTGATGATTTTACTTCAATTACAGCGATAACATAAGAAGCATTGATAACTTTTAAATCTCCTATAGAATATGCTATAGATTCGCTCCCCTTACGAAAAATTATAATATCACATTGAGTTGATAACTTATCTTCAGTCTTGATATTGTCATTGAGAATAAACCCTTGACATATCCCATACTCAATTGGCAACAATTTTCTCAGAACTTGTCGTAAAAGAAGCTCTCCGACATAACCAACAGAAGGTCTATGTTTTGTGAAGTTCTTTCTTGCCTCTATAATCTTCTTTATGAGAATTCTTGCCTGCTGTCTATATTTATCTTCTTGTGTCACAATTCGAATCTGTTGAGTATATATTTATGTTTGCTTCCGAAACAATAACGTCTGATTCATGCAATGAATATATAATTGGATAGCCTTGGCTCTCAAGTTCTTTCAATGTGTACAGCAACCACTTTGATTCAGCATCACACAATTCACATGTTCCACTGCAATCTTCTGTGTTATTGCAAGGATGAGGTGTATATGGGATATTATTTATCTCTGCAAGCCTAACCCTAATAGATTTTAGCAATGCGCATTTATCTTTTCCCTTCATACCTATAGTCTGTTTTATATTCAAAGAGATCAAATGTTGAATAACCCATGTCCTCAAGAATGTGTTTACTATTCTGAACATCATCTTGTTTGTTGTATCCGTTGATTAATGGAATGCGCACCATCACTTTGTCAGCATAGCCACAATTTGCGAGTCGTTTTAGGTTTTCTAAAACAAGTTTGTTGTTTGATTTAGTATACAATTCATATATTTGAGGATTAGCATCCTTTATATCAACTATCATTTCATTAAAGTATGGTAATAGGGCTTTTATTCGCTCAAAAGGGACATTCAATGATGTTTCTATCGTAATGTTCCATTTCTTTGCACCTTGCTCAAGTATTTCAATTATAAAATCAGAATATAACAAAGGTTCTCCGCCCCCAAATGTCACTCCTCCTTCTGTGGCTAAATAATATAGTTCATCAAGAGCAACTATATCGTACACATCACTAGGTCGAGAAAACTTAATGTTTGACAGGTCTCTATGGCATTGAGGATTTAGGCAATACCGACATCTTAAGGGACACCCATAGAAGGTAACCAACGAAGTAATACCATTTCCATCAGTCCCCATCCGCAATCGATCGACTCCCATCACAGGGGCAAGTTTATTCTCTTCCATCCTCACTTATAACAAAAGTACGATCCATACCATAACCATATGAACTATATTCATCATGGGGATGAGTTTCATATATCGTTTCAAATTTAAAATTTTCGGAACATCCGTAGGGAACACTAATTTCTATTTTTGTAAAAGAGCTAAAATCAACATTCTCTCTGCCGTAAGACTCGCTTATTGTACTGCCCATAAAATGATGAGGTGATTCATACGCTTTAGGTATACCAATAGGCCTTTGTATTCTCTCAAATATTTTCTCATTAGCTTTGGTATATTTACCCTCAAAACGTATTTTTCTTAATTCATAGCAATCAAACAAAGAACCTCTTTTTATTTCCTTCACAGATGCGGGAATAATAATTTTAGTCAAGTTTGTGCATTTCCCCAAGCATCCTTCTGGAACTACCTTTATATTGCTTTTCTGCCATATAATTCTTTCAAGTTTTTCTGCATGGTAAAATGCCCACGGTTCAACATCTACAATATTTACTCCCATGAATACATCTGTGACAATAGAGTCGTAAAAAGCGAATGAATTGATTCGAGATATTGGAGGGTATAATGCAACCTCCGTATCTTCGAAATGTGAAATTACGTTACCATATCCTTTGTCATACAGCACTCCATTCTCAGAAACAAATGTTCCATGATCAACACAATCAATATGCTTGGTTCCAATAAAAGGATTAATTCCAATACTATTGACTCGTGACGGGATTATTAACCTATCAATTTGACATAAAAAAAAGCAGAAGTCTCCAATCTTTTGTAAATTACTATTTAAGGAGATATTGCTAATGCCACAATAGGCAAAGCAACTATCCCCTATGACTCTTAGGGAATCAGGTAGTGTTACATTTTGTAAGTTATTGTTAGAATTAAACGCATTAGCCTCTATTTCCACGAGAGTATTGGGGAAGGTTAACATTGTGATATTACACCCCATAAAGGTCTCTTTGGGGATTATCCTTATATTCCCTAACGATAAAACTTCCGAAAGATTAGTACAACCGTAAAAACATCTATTTCCTATGCTCGTAACACTCACTGGAAAATCTATTTTTCTTAATCTTTTACAACACATGAATGCCTCGTCTTGAATGCTACATAGGCCTTCAGGAAATATTACTTCTACAAGATTATAGCTATCAGCGAAAGCTCTTTCCCCAATTGTTTCAACACCTTGAGGTATTGTAAATTTAGAATCCTTCCCAAAATATGAAATCAGTTTCTTCATATCTCTTGTATATAGTGCATAATCCGATACGACAAAATTACAAGAGTGACTTTCGATATTATTTATGTAGTATTTCTCTCCCCAACCATCCTTATATCTACTAAATGGATTCTTACCTATTAAAAGCACAGACGATGGAATTATAATTTTTTTAATTGAAGCATAATAAAAAGCATTGTCACAAATTATTCTTGTCCCCTCCGCTATTTCATATTCTTCTGCCTTGATGTATCCAGTGCTAATTAAAATCTTTTTATCCTTTGAATATGTGACACCTGCAGAATCTTTGATAGAATTCTTGTTATCTTTTATAGAACAAAAATCTTGAAGTGCCGATATTTGCCTCACCTTAATAAGAGATTCTATATGGCCTAATTTTGCAGCTTTGACGAAACACGAATGTGCCTCAACTCTATCCTGTTCTGTAGCAACACCATATTGTAAACATTTTCCAACGATGTAAAGAGATTGTGGATTGTTTTCTTTTGCTTTCTCTAATAATGAGTTGTATGCCTGTTTTGCATCATTTAGATTAACTCTAAGGTAATATTTTGCATACCACAATAATGCCTCTTCTTCGTTTCTGTCTGTTCCAAATCCTTTTAGATAATACATTGCAATTGTCTTCTGAGATTTTAAGTCAGATCTTTTAGCCGCTTCTAACGTCCAATAGAATGCCATTTGGAAGTTGACATCAACCCCTGTTCCATTTTTATAGCATATTGCAAGGTTCTTTTGAGCTATAGCGTTCCCTAATTTAGCAGCTTTTTCATAATAAAAAATAGCTTTCTTTAAATCAACCGCAGAGCCTTTCCCATATTCATAACATAATGCTAAATTATTGAGTGCAGCAGGACTATTTTCTTTTGCTGCACGAGAATACCATTCAAACGCCAAGTTTTCATCTTTCTTTACACCATAGCCCTTAGCATAGAAATAACCAATATAGAATGCTGCAGAAATACTGCCTTGTTCTGCTGCCTTATAGTACCATTTAAAAGCCCTTTTGGGAGATTCACTTTCATCATATGCACCTTCTCTGTATATTTCACCTAACTTTTCTTGAGCTTGACAATACCCCAATTCGGCTGATTCTTTAACCAACCTCAACGCCTTTCGTTCGTTTTTTCTGACTAATTCTCCCGAATCGTAATATGTTGCTAATATATAACATGATACTGGATGTTTTAGTTTTGCTGCTTCAATTAATACCTTTAGACCATGCTTTTCATCTTTTTCTGTACCCCATCCGTTTATATAACATTTGTATAATTCATGTTTTGCAAACGGATTATCTAAGGCTGATGCCTTCTCAAATAAAGAAAAAGCTTTTTCTTTATCTTCTTTAACTCCTTCCCCTGAAAAATAGCAACACGCTAAATCATATATACAATCAGGACAGTTATGATTCGCTCCCAATATATAATACTCTACTGCCTTTTTCATATTTTTAGTAATGCCTTCACCATTACCATACAACACTCCAAGATTATAGAAGGCTGAAACATATTCCTGCTCAGCAGCTTTTTTATACCATTCAATTGCAAGTTGATAATTTGGTTCAGACACTATTCCTAATTGATACCAATTCCCCAACATATTTTGACACCTTTTATCTCCATAGGTTGCACATGCTTGTAATTTGTGAAATAGCTCAGAACAGTATTTCTCATCCAACATCTCTGATTTGTTATCAACTATTGTTTTGGCATCTTCAAATACTTTATCGCAATCATATTCGAAGATATCACGATTTGAACATAGAAAAGCTACACAAGTCCATTCTTTCTCACTATCAAGTTGTCGTTTATCTAGATATTGCTCAAAATAAATGTGCTTTTCAATAATAGAAACAAAATCCTTTAATCGCTGTATACGCATTGTGTTCTGCATAGGAGAGACCAATACATACTCATTGTCACCAGCCGATTGTTCCTTGACGATCTTAGAAAAATGTTGTAAATCGTATGAGTCAATATCAAGTATATTAGATAGCAGGTGAATGGTAGGAATTTCAGGAGAAAAATTTAAATCTACATTTGTCAGATCGTCAAATTGCTTGTTAATTGCAAGTATCTCTGCATTAGGATAAAATCTTGAGCAAAGTAATTCGGCTCTTGATAAAGCCATAGACGATGGTTCTATTAAAATAATTCTTTTTACCTTCTGTTCTTTGTTGTGTTCCTGAAGGTAATCGTGATAACAAATTGTAGCAAGGCCCTGCCCACATCCGTAATCAACAATTTCAACTTCACTATATTTTATTGCATTCTTCTGCATATGCTCGAAAGCATATTGCAGTTTTGCATTGTGCATCTTTCCAAAAGCATAGATATACATCTGTAGCAGCGGTTCTGAGTCTAGGACATCAACACCTCTATTTAACGACTCGTGAAGTTCGTCACACAAATCACTTGGCAATTTTCGAACAAAATCAAATGCAATATCCCATACTTTTAGAAAAGATGGTTCTTGCAAATGCTCTATTAAATACGAATATGCTGTTTTACATTCTTTCATTTCCCTGTTATTGTATCTGAAAATCTATTTTCTTGATGATGTTTCCAATTCAATAATGCTAGTTGTTTGGTTGTATTAGCATAACAATATTCGCATAGATGAGGACATGTATCATATTCGCCAATATCTTTTGAAGCCATACATTCGCAAAACTCTCTCTGCCCACGATCCTTCTTGTGAGTGCTACAGAAATAATGATTATTTGGCAGAATAATTGCACCTTCAGGAATTTCCGAATCACTAAATAATGACGGGGCAGGCATGTGTTCTATCTTTATTTTCATAAAGTCCATCAATTCCTTATCTTCCCATGCAAGTCGAGCGATAAGGTCACCATCGATACATCTATTATGAAGAATTCCATATTTTGAAATATCAATTTTCTCTCCACAAGTTGCGAGTTGAAAATTCCATCCTCTTTCTGTATTCATAGTTGAAAGTTTTTCTGCAAACTCCTCCATTTGGTTTATTTCCCATTCATGATATAGTATACCATTCACATCAAGATTATGCTTTACCTTCCTATACATTGCTATATCAGCATAACTGAATACAAGTTTTTCTGTATAATCTTTCAGCTGATCACCTATATTCTGAACCTTCAATAGTAAATCATTTACTGATATATCATCAGTCAATATCATTGGATCAAAACGCCATATTACTGAACCTTTTCCTAGTTGCTCAACAAGTAACTTAAAGGTTTCAATACGATTTGCGAGTGATGGGACTTTCTCTAGTCTTTCATGTTCATAATCATTAAGAGTATATTGAATATAGCACTTGATATTCAGTTCTTTTAACCTATCTAAGTATGGCAGCAAAGGACGAGGATTCTTTGACCAAAACACAATGAATCGAGTTTTTTCATATGAAACATATGATTTAACCCCATTAAACGGATTTGTCCATGCAGAGTAACCTTTCTGCAGCCGATGAAAAAACCAATCAGCATAAAAAGCAGGAATATCAGTACTTCTGCTTGCCGAAACAATCAAAGGAACTTGCATTTGCACTATATTTCCTTCATCAGTAAGTCTTTCTATTTTTTTCCAGGTTGCCATAAACAACTACTTTAGGTTCTATTCCAGCCACAAAATTACAACTATTTTTCAAACTGACAAAGAAAACTGTAATATTTTTCAAAGATAAGTTTTTCGCGTTTTCCTTCATCTCCTTTTTAGCTTAATAGAGTGGAGAGTTTATGAGGTGTAAATAAAAAAAACGTGAGCAATATACTTCGTCTACGTCATCTGAGGCATCGCCAAACACCTTGTAATCTTAAACGAGTAAATGCCCACGCCAATCTGGCGTGAACTATCTACTAATGTTCTTGATTACTTCTTCTGTCAATTGGCGATTTTCAGATGACAAGAATCAAAAGTGGATGTTCAAATCCTATATGTCTTTAGTTTATTTCGATTATGTCATAAGCATTAGCTTTTTAGTTGGTTATTATTGGTTGAAGTACTGTCCACTAACGTGATTGTTTGTAATTCGAGTTACGAAATATGCTTCTTGTCTTTCCTCGAATATAATATACCACGTAGTATGGTTGCTTCTATTATACGATATGTACTTAGCATCCGAACCATATCTGAGGAAATGCTCTGGTACATCTTTATGGGGGTATGTATGAATATGCTCATTTATATATTCCACGAGGTCTTCAACATAGGAAACGGCATAATCAAATATACTCAGATAATGTTTTTCCACAAGGATTCTAATCAACTGGAAAAGGTCTTCCTCTACGTCTGGGGCAAAGAGTACCTGCTTCATTGGAATAGGCCCTTGATTCTAGGACGTAAACGATTTAGGAGTTCCTCGCCAGTTATGGCACGACTGATATCGCTTCTGGTGTTAATCATGTTGACCAACACAGCTTCTTGTGCCATCTGTGGCTCTTCTTCTATTTGTTCATATTTCTTCATTTTCTATTATTTAGATTTCTGAGTGCAAAGGTACGATTAAGTTTTGAATAATACAAAAAAAAATAAGAAATTATTTTTATCTTGGGGCATTATCATGACGAAGTAACTTGGACGAATGTCAAAATTACAACTATTTTTCAAACTGACAAAGAAAATTGTAATATTTTTCAAAACTAACTCGCCAAATGGGTTTGGAAGACGATGTACTCTTTATCGCCTTCGAGGGTGAAGGTGTCGCCTAAGGATTCGTTGAGGGTGCCTTGCCACATCTGGTCATAGGGATAGGAGTTCCATCTGAGTCCTTGGCTCTTCATCTGCATATCATTGCCAAAGGGAAGGAATATGCTGACCTGTTGTCCAGCAAAGCTGGAGAAGGTTGTCTTACCCTTTGCAGGGGTAAAAACTCCATAGTCGCTTATCATCACGGGGTAGATACGAAAATCACGAAAATAGCGAGCCATGAGAAAGATATTCCCGATGGTATGGTCTTCACGCTTTCCTGTTGCTCCAAGGTATGTTATATGTGTAAAGCCCTGGAACATACAGAATCGTGTTGCCTTCGTCAGGTCATTATCCTCCTGTTCGTCAATCTTGTGCCAGATATGACAATATTTTTCTTTTATCGCTTCATCGATGGAGTCACCATCCCCTACAATAGCGTCAGGTTCCCTACCCCATGCAAGAAGACTTTTTGCTGCACTGTCACAGCAACATACATAGTCAGCTTCTTTTAGGGCTGCCAAAGCTTCAGGCGCTGTAGGAAACTCTCCTGCAGCAAGTATAACACAATTATTCATTTTTTTGTCAAAAGTCAAAGGCTTTATTTTCAATGGTCAATTTACTTCACATAGATATGTCCATCTTTATCTAAACCGCAGGCGGAGACATCAACTCTTGTGGCGGTGCTGGCATTATTATAGAATATGGCACGGAAGACGCCATCGGTGTCTGGGGTTGTATAAGGATTCCAATACAGGGTGCGACGATAATCTGTCGGCTCAGCAGGTTTTGCTGTGCTATAGTCAGGCTGATAGACCTCTTCCGCATACGTTATGCCATCGAGAATATAACGGCGGTCTCTGTATGTATAGCGTCTTCCATCCATTGGCTCAATCCACAATGTCACAGCAGGTGCTCCATCGACTTCCAGATGAGTGCCGTTACGTTTGTCATAATCGGTATAGGCTCGTATATTCTTCATCTTGTTCAGACGCAGGGCTTCCAGCATGGCTGTCTTCGTCATTGGCACATCGTGCTCGTTGCTGGTCTGTACGTAGTTACGATAGAATGACGTTTTGTTGTCATATATGCTTACAAGTCCTCGTATCTTGACATCTGTTGCCTGGTCAAGATACCCAAAGAGATATGTCGATGCCTGCTTTGCAAAACGTGTCATATCGAGCACACCGTAAGACAAGCCGTAATCTGTCATCTCATTATATAATTTATAGGCATCAATGACGATAGCAGGCTTTTCGTAGTTCAGCTTACGCTTTGAACGGCGAAATTTCCTTACCGTAACGTTCTGCAGATAGTGCTCGCCGGCAAGGCGGTTATTCTCTGGTCCGAGAGCTGCATCATCACCATCTTCTTCCGTATCATCCAGACAATAATTCTCATCCTCTGGCAGGTTGCACTGATACCATGAATATGGCTCACAGTACATAGGGAAATCGACAGTACGTTTCACATAATACTTAGGGTACTGTGTCTCATCCATGCGCTTGCTATTCTTCACACCATGCAGTCCCCTTTTCAGCGAGTCTTTATTTTCGTATGCCGTAATGAAGAATATTGCTTGATCTGTGTACCAAGGCAGGTTAATCTTAAAGTTTCCGTTTTCATCAACCTTTGCCTTTACGTCACCTGTTTCTGTACCTTTTACTATTTCGCCCTCAATCACTACATCTTTATTCTTGAATCGTCTGTATGTCAACAGGGGATTAGTTTCAGGGATATTATCAACTACCGGATCGATTGTGCCTGTTTCACCACTTTCAGTTGTCACATCTACTACATCCGACAGACTCGTTTCCACTCCATCTGACTTGGTGGTACTTATCATTCCCCCAAGCAGGCGTCCCTGCATCTCAAGCCAACGATTATAAATCAAGCCACCGTTACCAATAGGAGATACCAGAACATAGTTGGAACGGTCACTTCCATATTGGCTCAAGTCATTGATATCGTCGATGTCTATTATGTTAGCATTAGACGGAATGTTCAGCACCTGTCCCTCATAGGAAAGATTTCTTTCTGGCAGGAAGAATATCTTGTCGATGCGCTTATATCTACGCCACCCCTGCACCATCATCAGCAGGTCCAGTTTCTCTTCCGCTCCCTCTTTAAAATACTGTGACACGTTAGCCACAAAGCCGCGCAGCTCACCAGTAAGCAGCATATCTGTCAGCATATTGCCATCGCTATAAGACAAATCCTGTGTACTCTTGTCATAAACTGCGACACTCATAGGCACCTGTCCATTAACCGTTATATCTATCTTCTCGTATGGTTGCAATTCTGTCTTATTGTTGACCGTCTTGCTGCCAGAAGTCATTGATATGTCTGCCTGTGTCTCTTTATCTTTATTGTTTACGAAGAACAGCCTTGACGCCAACGGACGAGCCTGTTCGTCATACAGAGTCAGGTCATTGATGCCTGTAGGACAGTTTGACAGGACAATCCTTTCGCCTGGGTTTCTGACAAACGTTATCAGTTTTCCTCTACATGTCACACTATATGCAGCAACAGTAACACCTTTTGCCTTTACGACAAATTCCCTGTCGCCCTTTGCAGGTTTGTCACCCCTTATGGTAACACCTGATTTCTTTGCTGCTGGCAACGGGAAGGTGTATTTCTTGCCCATATACTCAAACGTCGCTTCTTTTGGTGCCTTCTGTGCATTATATTCAAACACACCCTTTCCACCATGGGTAGGTTTTATGAACAATCCATTGTCGAGCGCCCCTATGCTGCTACCAAGTTCCTGACCATCATTATCCTTTACTTCAAAGGCTATGCGACAGTCCATTCCCTCTATAATATGCCCACCTTCCGGGTAGAACTTCACCTGTATCTCAGGTTTGTCTGCATACACCCTCTGTTTTGGTCGTGGGATGATACATTTGTCTGTATAGTCGCCTGGTTGCTTTGGCTTTTCATATATTGGGAACACACGAGAATACAGGCCTTCGTACTCGCGAAAATAGTTTGTCTCAAACTGTTTACTGTAGAACTCAAACCTATTCTGAGAAGAATGTGGACGTATTTTCCTATTGAAATTAAGCTGCCACTTAGTATATGCCCTTACTTCATAATATCCTGAATACAGGCTATCGCTCAAGGCAAACTGGCATGCCGCAGTACCGTCATCCTTGATGTACAGTTGCTGACGTTCTACCAGATAGCCATCGGGGGTCAGGAGTTCCACATACAACACCTTGGAATACGTGGTAGGTTTGAAACTATCTGCCATCACCACATACGCCTTATACCACAGCGTATCTCCGACAAAATAGCAGTTATTGTCGGTATGGATATAAATCTTTTCCTGGGTTACTGACCTTTCCTTCAGCAGATACTCCAGAGAATCCAACTTGTCAGCAAAGCAGACATAACTCGCTGTCACCAATAGGATGAGTGAGATAATTCTTTTCATTTTGTTTAGTCTATATCATTATGAGTAATATTACACAGTTCGCGATAGCCACAGGTTCTGCAACGAGTGGTATCTGTGGTACGTGGGAAGGTATTCCCCTCATCGAGCATCTCGCTGATAAGCTGCCTTATTCCCTGCATAAAGGGTTCCTTATATCGTCTTGCATCGAGAATAGGCTCTGTATCGAACAGAAGATTTGGAGTATAAGTCTCTTCATTCAGATGTTGCACATAGAAGAGATTTGGTTGCAGAGGCATACCTGCCACCTTCTGCCTGACATCTGCCTTAGAAGAGTCTGCAAGCATACTGCAATAGAGCAGAGCCTGCAGGAAATAGGCAGAATGATATTTTATCGACTCTGGGAGGAAGATATCATCTATCCCATGAAGTTTCAACTTGCTGGAGAAACCGGACAGGCGTCCCGTCTTATAGTCGATTATACGCACATATTCCTTGCCGTCTATTACCACCTTGTCAAGACGGTCTATGAAGCCTGTTATATTTATATCAGGCAATATCTGCTCATATATAGGCAGTTCTGTTCCGAGAATAGTAAGCGTCGGGAACTGGGAGTCGTAGGCAACGAGGTTACGCAGGAATCTCAACACCATTTCACGGTTTATCACCTGCAAGCCTCCCATTCTCGGCATTGGGCGGTCAGAGTCTTTAAGGTTAAACAATTCTATGCGGAAAGCCTCATCCACAATGCGTTCCAGTGTTACATTGCCTCGCTCCTTCAACAGGTTCCCAAAATAAGACTTTGGCACAGTACGTCCCATAAGGGGGCGATAGAGCAGTTCTGCTGCCTTATGGAAGATATTACCAAAGGTGCGGGCATCCATCTCTTCTTCATCACTCTCCTCCGTATCCTTAATATCCATCACCTTATAGTAATAGAATGACATAGGACAGCGCAGGTAGCGTGCAATAGAAGATGCAGAGAGAGTAATGGGCAGCGGCAGTCGTTTCTTTTCAATGGACAAGATGTCTGAAGACGATTCTGCCTGCAATGCAGGTGTCAGGATGCGATGGGCTACCAGGTCAGGATGTTCGGCAAGAAACTGCAACATGAAACGTGACATCTCATTCATCTTTCCATCTGTTGTGGAATTACTATATACAAGAGTAGCATCAGGACAACGCTTCAAAAGATGCTTGAAATAGTAATCATAGATGGCTACCTTATTGTCAACCGTTGTCAGGGAATATCCTTTTCTTACGGAATATGGTATAAAGGAAGTGTCATTGACATGTGCCGGCATAAAGCCTTCGTTACAAGACAGGAGCAATACATGGTCAAAATCCAGATTACGGGTTTCCAACACACCCATTATCTGTATGCCCTGAAGGGGTTCACCATGAAACGGAATAGTCGTTGTCTTTATAATCTGGGTAAGGAGATTATTAAACAACGAAGAAACAGGCGTCTTCTGGTTGATATCGTATAAGCGTTCCATGATACAATACATACGGAAGACTGACTCATGGAAGAAGTCATCATTTATTTCATCGGAATGGGCTATTAACCCTATCAACCATTTCAGGCGTGAAAGAAGGTCTTCCGTAGGCGAGAAGAACTCCTTCAGATTATCGTCGAGCGACAGGTCCTCCATTGATGGATAATAGCGAGACTGCTCATTGAGGGTTTCATGCAGCTCGATAGATTTATCAGACACCAGTCTCATATATGGATGACGCAACAAGGCATTGATATTATGAAGTGTCAACGACTTGTGCTGCAACATATTGCAATATAGTCGGACCATAGACGATATGGGAGACTTTGCCAATGGATAGCCCACAGTTATGTTTACATGTTCCACAGATGGTGGCAGGCAATGGAGGACTGTTTCGAGAAGATTTTCGTCAGCAAGCACTATTGCCGTCTTTCTGCCTGCAGCTATACGCTCCGGGGTAAGCCACTGTGCTATATATCGTGCCTGAAGGTCATTGGTAGGGCTGGAGAGATATGTTACGGGCAATGGTTCCAATGGGGCATCATCTTGAAAGAACAGTGCCCCACTCTCCTTACGAAGGAAGTCAAAGAGCCTCTGCTCTACTGGAGTGATATAATTAAAACCTATAAAAACAAACCTGGACTCAAGGGCATTATCAGAGAGACTTTCTATAACATGACGATACAGCATGCCTTCATAGGCTACACCTTTTCCCTGAAGCAGTTTTCTGAATGAGCTATATATATCGCCAAAGTTTTTCCACAGCTTCAGGAAACGCTGCTTCAGCTCTGTATTATGATTTTCCGTGAAGTTAGAAAAGAAACGTTGCAGTTCTGCTTTCTGTTGGTCTGTCAGATAATCTACATCATCCAGTTCATGAATATTTTCAAGCAAAGAGAATATCTGTGCTGCATCAGCCATGTGCTTGTCAATATCATCAAAATCGGCAAGCATCATCTCCCCCCATCCATAGAACTGATCCAAGGACTCTTCCAAACCCGTCACCCGGCAATAGACATTATACAAATCTATTATAAGGTCTATATGGTCTGCCAGTTCCAAATCGGGAGACAAACTCCTGAACAGTTCAGAAATAGTGACATATCGAGGCGACCATACAGGTGTCTGGAAATTAGCCAAAGACCTGTTGAAAAACAAGGAAGCACGCTTGTTAGGAAAGACAATCGTAACATCAGAGAGATTGCCTTTAAATTCTGCATGCAAACTGGCAGCTACTGTATCGAGGAATGAAGTCATATAATCTTTCTAACTGTAACTTACTGGAACGATTCTTTCAGATGGTGAGGCAGCATTTACATACCACAGGAATCCCTTCACATCCGGGTATCCCATTTTTGCAAGGAGTTGCATATATCTGCGCACTTGATTTTGGTATCCCTGATGAGGACTGCCAAACTTAAAGTCAATGACAACAGTCTGTTTTTCGTCAGCAATGACACGGTCGGGGCGATATTCGCCAGACTCTGTTATGATAGAACATTCGTTATATACTTTCCAATGAGAATCGAACCACTGACGCACCTGTTCATCCAGAAACACCTCTTCGTACTCTGGTGGTACGTCGGCAAGGGTCTTGATATGAGAGAAAACCCAATGCTGCTCCGTTCCAGAGAGGCGAGCCCTCAACTGCTCATCCATATTATCGTCAGCAGCAAATCGCTGTGCTGCATTACTCTGACGGAAATTGACTGCAGGATTATAGGAAGGCATTGAAGATACTGTTTCTGTTTCTACCGGCAGGGCAAAAGGATTTTTCTTCTTCTCCTGACTTGCCTCCTTGTAAGACATGTCAAGGCTTCCGAAAGTAAGGGTAAGAGGTTCGCCATCATCCTCCAGACCACCAAAATGGAGTTCTTTTCCGTCTATTGCCTGCATCTCTTGCATAGATAGCAGAGCATTCTGCATCAGATAAGAACGTGAAACCTCTTTACTATCGCGTTCGCCAAGGACAAATAATGACTGACAAGGACGTGTCAAAGCAACGTAGAGAAGGTTGAAATTATCTACAATATTTTGGATATACTCATTAGTACCATCTTCCTCATAGATAGTGTTTTTCAGAGAATCCTTATTTCTATAATCCACAGGCACCAATGGCAGTTGTGAGAATGGGTACTCCTTTGGTTCTACCCATAAAGTATTTGCAAATGGAGGATTGGAATCCCAGTTGCAATATGGTACGATGACATGATTGAATTCAAGGCCTTTACTCTTATGGATTGTCATAATAGTGACGCCGTCACCTGTAGTAGTCTCTATCATATTGCCACAGATGTCTTCGTCCCATGCCGTCAGGAAATCATCGAGGACAGGAGAAATATCATTAGAGAAAGATTCCAACGCATCAAAGAATGCTGTTACGAAAGCAGGCTCCGTACACCCTATCATCAAGACGAGATTCTCTGCGAGGTCATGTAAGGTTTTCTGTACCAATTCCTGTCGCTGTTCCTCTATCTGTGGCAACAAACCCGGAGATACCAGGTTCAGATATGCCTGAGACAGTTCATCATTAGGATGGGCAAGCACCTTCATGGCATTCACTATAGACATTACATTCTGTGAAGCATCCAGTCGGAAAGCCTCAGCAGAAAGTACGTGGATATCGTTTGCCTCAAGGAAGTCTGCAATATCACATACCTCGCGCCTTCTACGTACAAGGATGGCGATATCATTATATTTCGCACCTTTCTTTGCAAGCTCACAGATAATTTCATATATCTTTGCCGGAGTATCAGGAAGCTGGTCCTTGGGTAGTAATTCTATATGTACCAATCCCTTTGTGTCCTGATTTCTCGGGGCTACTTCCTGTTCCAAGTCTGCATAGGCACGTTGCAGGGCAGACTTCCATTTTTCATCCTCTATCCCACTAATCTCTGCCTCCACTACCTTGCGAAGGAACACATTGTTAAACTGAACAATATTTCGCCAAGAGCGCCAGTTGGTTGAAAGATTACGCACCTCACTGACATTAGGGAAAGAATGTTCCAAGTCATTAAGAAGGCGCCAATCTCCTGAACGGAAGCGATAGATGCTCTGCTTCACATCTCCTACGATAAGATTATTGCACAAGTCATCATCGGTATTATTGCTGGTGCTCATACATTCCTTTAGTAAGGTCTGGAAATTTTTCCATTGCACAGTACTTGTATCCTGAAACTCATCTATCATTACATGTTTCAAGCGAGAACCGATTTTCTCGAATATAAAAGGAGCATCGTCGTCACCTATAATATCATGCAGCAAGGTTTGGGTATCGCTAAGCATAAAGCGCTGTGCTGCGGCATTAAGGTCGTGAGCACTTTTTTCTATTCTTGCCAACAAGCGCATCTCGTTAAGATGTCGTAATGTTTCTTTTGCGCTGTTGTAATCTTTGGCATCCTGCTTTCTGGTCTTCTCTATTCTCTCTATTGCCGGAAGTATCACGTCAGTTACAAAAGATGTGAGAACGGCATTTCCAGCATCACCCTTTTTGTACCACTTTGAAGGGTCATCCTTTGCCTCACGGACAGTCTTGTTCATCAGATTCTTCTCATCATAGAAAAGACCTTGCTGAAGTTTAAGGAAATACGACAGAGGACCTGTTGTCTTTCTTGTAAAATCACCTTCGTTCAAGCCCCTGCTTTTCATCTCGTCGAGAACTTTCCGGGCTTCCTCCTGATACTTGTCACCAACAGAATCGCACAAGGCACGTAAAGTCTTCTGATAATTATCAAAGAAGTCCTCATCCTTAAAAACCTCTTCAAGCCTATGACGATTTACTTTATAATACTCCTTAAAAATGGTACTGCCAAAACTCTTTATGTCACTGATGATATTCCATTTTTTCCCCTCACGCATGGAGTCCATAACATAGTTCATGACAACACGCCTAAGCTTTTTATCATCAGCAAGAGTATCAATCAAGTCGTCAACAGCCTCACTGACAACCTCATCATTGCTCAAGGAAACACGCAGATTAGCATTCAGCTGCAACTCATGAGCCAGATTGCGCAACACATTCTGGAAGAAAGTATCTATTGTCTGTACCCTGAAGAAATGATAGTTCTCAAGCAGCAAGGAAAGAGCCTGACGGGCATTATTGCGTTCTTTCAGGGAACGTTCCGAATCCTGTGTTACAGCCCACAGTTCCATCAGGATACGGCGTTTCATTTCTGCTGTAGCCTTATTGGTAAAGGTAACAGCAAGAATACTTTCATAAGAGGCAGGATTATTCAGCAGCAGGTTGATATAATCCATCGCAAGACGATAGGTTTTTCCACTGCCGGCACTCGCTTTATATATTGTCAATGACTTCATAATAGAAATATCACGTTGCAAAATTATAAAAAAAACACAAAATAAATAAAAACTTCATTCTTTATTATCAAATCTTTAATCTTTTTTGTATCTTTGCACGCAAATTATAAATTAAAAAATGTTGAAATTCATATCCCTCGGCAGTGGGAGTAGCGGAAATTGTTATTATTTTGCACAAGATGATGATGCTATGCTGATAGATGCAGGTGTCGGGATTAGGAATGTCAAGAAATTCCTTCACGACAAAGGCATCAGCATTGACAGTGTTAAACGAATACTTATAACACACGACCATGCCGATCACATAAAATCTGTGGGGGTAATCAGCACAGAATATGATATCCCCGTCTATGCCACCAGCGATGTGCATGCTGGTATTATGCGAAATTACTGCGTACCCAAAAAGATTCCAGGCATTCATCAGCAAGTAATAGAAAAGGATGTACGAATAAAATTAGGAAACTTCTACGTTACCCCTTTTACAGTTCCTCATGACAGCAGCGGCAATGTAGGCTATCGTATTGAGGTAGATAACGGAACAGAGGAGGGGCTGACATTCTGCCTTATGACTGATGTAGGACACATCACCGAAGAGATGCAGAGATACATAGGAGAGGCAAACTATCTCGTCATAGAAGCAAACTACGACAAGCAGATGCTAAAAAACGGTCCTTATCCGCAATACCTCAAAGTACGCATAGAATCTCCTACAGGTCATTTGTCAAACCACGACTGTGGTGAGGCTATTGCCAATTACGCTACGGCTAAGCTGAAGCACGTTTGGATGTGTCACCTTTCAGAAGAGAACAATCATCCGATACTGGCACTGAAGACTGTGGAACAGGTGTTGCGTTCATACGGCTTGGTGGCTCAGAAAGATTTTATCATAGAAGACTTGAAACGCAAATCCCCAAGCGAGCTATTTGAATTAGAATAATATATCAATTTTGAATTATGAATTAAAAAACAGATACAACTATGAAAAAGATTCTTTTCCTATTGTTCGTTTGTCTGACATCTGTTGCTACTTTTGCACAAGACCAGACAATTACATTTGACAAGTACACACACAACTTTGGCAGTTTCCCAGAGAGTAATGCCACACAGAAATGTACCTTTACATTTACCAACACCGGCAATACGCCTCTTGTTATCAATCAAGCAGTTGCATCATGTGGATGTACAGAGCCTACATATACCAAGACTCCTGTAAAACCAGGCGAGAAGGGTACTATAGAAGTTAAATATATCGGTACAGGCAAATTCCCTGGACATTTCAAGAAGACTATTACAGTACGCTCTAACGGCAAGCCTGAATTGATACGTCTGTATATAGAAGGAGACATGACTGAAAGCAAATAAATTCAACTCTTAATTATGAATATAACTAACGATATAATATACATAGGTCAGGATGATAAAGACATCCGACTGTTTGAGTCACAGTACGAGACCCCAGATGGCATGTGTTACAACTCATATGTCATCATGGATGACGATATTGCCATAATGGACACTTCCGATGCCCGCACCCTTGCTGCGTGGAAGGAAGACCTAAAGAAGGCTCTCAATGGTAAGCAGCCAAAGTATCTTGTTGTTCACCACTTGGAGCCTGATCATGCATCAGGCATCAGCGATGTTGTTGATATGTATCCTAACATCACAATACTTTGTTCTGCAAAAGCTCAAACCATGATGCCTCTCTATTTCCCGGACACAAAGGTTGCAGAGAAGATACAGGTTGTAAAGGAAGGAGAGACAATTTCCCTCGGAAAGCATCAGTTGCAGTTTTTCATGGCACCAATGGTTCACTGGCCAGAAGTAATGGTCAGCTATGATGCAACAGACAAGGTATTGTTCTCTGCTGACGGTTTCGGAAAATTCGGAACCATTGATGCAGACCTTGATGACTGGGCTTGTGAAGCTCGCCGTTATTATTTCAACATTTGCGGAAAATACGGTGCTCCAGTATCTACATTGCTGAAGAAGGCTTCCGCTTTGGAGATTGAGCAGATTCTGCCTCTGCATGGTCCTATTCTGAAAGGCGACATGCTGGCTGAGGCAATAAGACTTTACTCTATATGGTCAAAGTATGATGTTGAGGCAGAAGGAGTATTTATTGCCTATGCTTCTATACACGGCTGTACCAAAGAAGCTGCTGAGAAGCTTGCTGAGATTCTGAAGGCAAAGGGATGCAAGAAGGTTGCTATCTCAGACCTCACTCGTGAAGACCTTCATGAGGGAGTTGAAGATGCTTTCAAATATGGCAAGATGGTGGTTGCTGCATCTTCTTATGATGCAGGACTCTTCCCACCAATGTATGACTTCATCCATCATCTGGAGATAAAGGCTTGGCAGAAGCGTGAGGTTGCCATCATAGAGAATGGTTCTTGGGCACCTTCTGCAGGTCGTGTGATGACAGAGATGTTCTCAAAGATGAAGGATGTTACCATCAAGGGTGAGCTCGTTACCCTTCGTGGTCGCATGAAGGATTCTGATATTCCTGCACTTGAGGCTTTGGCAGATGCAATCCTGGGTTGATAATATCATAGATTATTACTATCCCGAAAGCGAGGTTCCCGAGCTGAGGAATATTCTCTTGGTTCACAGCAAGGCTGTTGCTGACAAGGCGCGCAGTATCTGCCAGAAGCATCCGGAGCTGAAGGCTGATGAGCAGTTCGTATATAATGCCGCTATGCTGCATGACATCGGAATAATAAGATGCAATGCTCCTTCCATTCATTGCTTTGGTACAGAAGAATACATTAAGCATGGAGTGATAGGAGCAGAGATGCTGGCAGAGGCATCACAAGTGTTTGGCGACAAGATTCCTGATATGGAGAAGTACAAAAGGGTTTGTGCACGACATACAGGAACCGGGCTGCCAGGACTCGAGCCCTCATCAACAGAAGAAAAGATTGTATGCTATGCTGACAAGTTCTTCTCCAAGACACGTCTTACTCATGAGAAGACTGTAGAAGAAGCTATCCACTCCCTCAAGAAATTCGGACAACACGGTGTGGAGATATTCAAAGCCTGGCATGATGTTTTTAATTGAACATTGAATATTGAGAAGAATCCAACCTTTCACATTTCACATCTCACATTTCACCTTCAATGATACTCTATCCTTGTGCAAAGATAAATCTTGGTCTTAACGTTACAGAGAAACGTCCAGACAACTATCACAATCTCGAAACGGTATTCCTGCCTATCGCTGTTTGTGACAAGTTGGTAGTGGAAATCAGTGACGTTGAAGACGTGCCTTCAGAAGATAATCTTGTGACGAAGGCATATAAATTATTGTCACAAAACCATAGCCTTCCCCCACTCCACATCTCATTGACAAAGGACATCCCTATGCAGGCTGGTTTGGGTGGCGGTTCCAGTGATTGTGCATACACGATACGAGCTATCAATGAGATATGCCATCTTGGGCTTTCCGTAGAACAGATGAGACGATATGCTGCAAAGCTTGGAGCCGACTGCGCCTTCTTCATTGACACAGATTCTGAGAATCCCGTTCCCGCTTTTGCTACAGGAATCGGGGACATCATTACTCCGATGAAGCCACTCAACTGTCTCAAGGGAAAATACCTGGTGTTGATAAAGCCTGATGTAGCAGTTTCTACCAAAGAGGCTTACATGGGTATCAAACCACAAAAGCCACAAGAGAAACCTGCTGTTTCCATTCTGCGACCTATTGAAGAATGGAAAGATTATCTTACCAACGATTTTGAGAACAGTATTTTCCCGAAATTGCCGATACTTGCAGAGACAAAAGAGAAAATGTATGAAAATGGTGCCATCTATTCAGCGATGTCCGGTTCCGGCTCTACGGTATTCGGTATCTTTGACGCCCAGCCTGACACCTCCAAATTATTATTAAACACTTCATGTTCTAAATATTATGTCCAGACAATCCGGCTCTAAGAAAACAACTGTCATAGACACATCTTTGGGACATGTGCCCCCACAGGATGTCGAGATTGAGAAAGCGCTGCTTGGTGCTTTGCTCATTGACCGTGATGCCTTCACAGTTGTATCAGAACTTATTTCACCAGAGACCTTTTGGGATCCCCGTCATCAAAAGATATATAATGCTATCCAGACGCTAAATGTCAAGGAACTGCCTGTTGACTATCTTACCGTTATGGAAGAACTGAAGCATGAGGGCACCTATGACGAAGTCGGTGCTCCTGCATATATCATCGGGCTTACAGAGAATGTGATGTCATCAGCACACATCGAGCATCATGCTTCTATCTTGCGTGACAAATATATGGCTCGTGAATTGATATCTTTTTCTTCACGTGTGGCAACAAATGCCTTTGATGAAGGACAGGACATCAAGGACGTGATGCAGGGGGCAGAGGCTGACCTGTTTGTTATTTCCCAGAATAACCTCAAGCAAGATTACACCCAGATAGACCCTGTATTGAAACAAGCCCGCGACGCTATTCAGAAAGCTGCTGCAAATACTGGTGGTATTACTGGTGTCCCGACAGGATATAGAGACCTTGATGCCATAACGGCAGGCTGGCAAAGGTCCGACCTTATTATTATTGCAGGACGCCCTGCAATGGGTAAGACTTCCTTTGCCCTCTCTTTGGCAAAGAATATTGCTATTGATGAAAAAATTCCTGTTGCCTTCTTCTCTTTGGAAATGAACAACCTCCAGCTCGTAAACCGTCTGATATCAAATGTATGTTCTATTCCTGGTGGCAAGATTCTTAACGGACAACTTACCGACGACGAATGGAAACGCTTTGACAACAACATCGGCAAGATGCAGGGGGCTCCGTTATATGTTGATGATACAGCAGGACTGAGTATCTTTGAACTTCGAACCAAAGCACGCCGTCTGGTGAAAGAGAAAAAGGTGGAACTCATAATGATTGACTATCTGCAGCTGATGAATGCCAGCGGAGCAAAATTCAACAGCCGTCAGGAAGAGGTTTCTACAATTTCCCGTTCCCTGAAAGGTCTTGCAAAGGAGTTGGATATTCCTATTATTGCCCTGTCGCAGTTGTCACGTGCCGTAGAGCAGCGACCAGGCGAGCAGGGAAAAGTGCCACAACTCTCTGACCTTCGCGAATCAGGTGCCATAGAGCAAGATGCCGATATGGTTATCTTTGTGCATCGTCCTGAATACTATCACATTCTGGAGGATGCCCAGGGTAACAGCCTGAAAGGTATGGCACAGATATGTATAGCAAAACATCGTAAGGGCGCAACAAAGGATGTCACACTATCCTTCAAGGGAGAGTTTACACGCTTTGCCAATCCTGACGAATATGACCAATATGCTACGCCAGCTTCAATGGATGGTTCTTTCCGTTCCAGCCGCATGAACGAAGGCGCCATCAACGATGACCCATTAGACGGAGGCGGTCCATTCAATGGTTCTATCTCCAATGATGTTCCTTATTAACAAAGAATATAAACATTAAATACCATATAAAAATATGATGTTAGACAAGATTGAAAAACTGACACAAGAAATTAAATCCCTGCATGCTAAAAATGCAGAGGAGTTGGAAGCCTTGCGCATTAAGTATCTCTCACGTAAGGGAGAACTGCAGGCGCTGATGGCTGACTTCAAGAACGTTGCTGCAGAAGATAAGAAGACTGTAGGTATGAGGGTTAATGAGCTCAAGCAGCTTGCCTTCGACACCATCAACGGCCTTCGCAGCCAACTTGCAAATGGAGAAGAAGGAGATGCCGGCGAGTTAGACCTAACCCGTACTGCATACCCTGTAGAACTTGGCACCCGCCATCCTCTCTCTATTGTGAAGAACGAGATCGTAGAGATTTTCCAACGCATGGGATTCACCCTTGCTGACGGACCAGAGGTAGAAGACGACCTTCACATCTTCACCAAGATGAACTTTGCTGCCGACCATCCTGCTCGCGATATGCAAGATACCTTCTTCGTGGAAGAGAGCAAGACAGGTGATGTGACAAAGAACATCCTTCTGCGTTCCCACACTTCTTCAGTACAGGCTCGCGTGATGGATATCGCGTCAAAGATGGGCGAAGAAGGTCTCCCTATTCGCGTCATCTGCCCAGGACGAGTATATCGTAATGAGGCTATCACGGCACGTGCTCACTGTTTCTTCCACCAGATTGAGGGACTCTATATCGACGAGAACGTATCCTTCACAGACCTGAAGCAGGTGATGCTTACATTTGCCCGCGAGTTGTTTGGTCCTGATACTAAGATACGTCTTCGTCCTTCTTACTTCCCATTCACAGAGCCATCGGCTGAGATGGATATCTCTTGCCATATCTGCGGCGGTGTAGGTTGCGGATTCTGCAAGCATACAGGCTGGGTAGAGATTCTCGGCTGCGGAATGGTTGACCCTAACGTTCTCGAACTCTGCGGCATCGACTCCAAGAAATACAGCGGCTATGCCTTCGGACTTGGTGTAGAACGTATCACCAATCTGAAGTATCAGGTCAGCGACCTGCGTATGTTCTCAGAAAACGACAAGCGATTCCTTGAAGAATTCGTTTCTGCAAACTAAAATTCCACACATATAAAGTAGAAGGCTCCCCATTTCGGAGAGCCTTCTTATGTTTTTGATTTTAAAAAGCGCCTTTAACCTTAGACCTTTGCCCTCGTCATCTGCCGTTTCCATTCAAAATATCCCCATACAGCTATCACAGTATATAGTGCATACAAACCGGCAGTGAAGTATATACCTTTATATATATAAAGTCCTGCACACACAGCATCTACAAATATCCAGGCAATCCATTGCTCGATGTATTTACGGGCAAGCAGCAATAGTCCTACTATGCTGAGGGCTGTCGTAAAGGTGTCAAGGTAAGGGACATCGCTGTTGGTATATGTAAGCAGTATATATACTATGATAGCATAAGAAATGGCAAATATTGATATGTAAAAGGGATATTTCTTCAGGGGCAGATGAATTATCTGGAGGGTATTGCCAGATTTGCTTCTGAAGAATTTCCAAACCAGCAATCCGTATATGGCAGCAATGATGTAGTATATCTGTATTCCGAAATCAGCATACAGCCCTGCCTTCCAATATACCACAGTATAGATGGCGGGCATTACGATGCCTGTTATCCATAGGTATATAGAAGCCTTTATCTCCTGGTAGAGATATACGAGCCCCACTATGGTTCCCAACACCTCTAACCAGTTTTCGTTCAGATATTCACAGAATGCAGTCATAATTTTAAGGGATAAGGTAATTATGCATTATGAATTACCTAAAAGTTTGCAGACAGGTTTACCATTACGTTGAATGGTGCTGATGGTGCAAAGCCGGCACCCCAGCAGTCTCTGATGCCATACTCATTGACAGCTATTACGCTGCCATTGCTGTTTTTGGTAAATTGTGGTGCTGCCCAACCGTTGTTGTCGAACTTTGCACTGAACAGGTTATACATCGTAATACCAATCATTGCATCCTTCATGCCAAACTTATGCATCTTGAAGGTATAGCTGAGGTCGAGATTTGTAGTAAAGTGCTTCTTCAGCAGCAATGTTTCGTATGTAGTATTTCCATTTTCATCCACACACTGCATATCCTTGAAGCCCGTATTTGTAAGATACTGATTTCCTACATACTGACACTGTACAGAAGCCCTGAAACCCTGATATTTGAAAGTCAGGATATGGTTCATGATAAAGTCTGGCGAGAAAGCCAATGGCTGTGTGCCAAGATTTACTTCTGTCACACCGTCATTCAGCGTCACCTTCATATCCTTCACCCTGTTGCGGCTGAGCGTAGCGTTGGCATCCCATTTGAACCAATCTACTGGCTGCCAGGCAGCTTCCAGTTCTATACCGATACGATAACTCTTGCTGAGGTTCTTTGTCAGAGCCTCACCGATAGCATTCAGTTCTCCTGTCAACACCAGCTGGTCCTTATAGTGCATCCAATACAAATTAGCTCCAGCAGAGAATGTACCGCTCTGGTACTTATATCCAAACTCTAAGTCACCCAAACGTTCAGCCTTTGCTTTGGCATCCTCTCTGTCAGGATTTGCCACCTGCTGCATGAAGTTATTGCGCACAGGCTCTTTGTTACCTATGCCATAAGATACATACACCCTGTGGTTGCGTGTTATGTCATAATTCAGACCAAACTTTGGATTGAAGAAGTTATAGTTGTTGTTAATGATATAACTTCCATCGAGATTCACACCATACATCACAGTAGGGTCCTGCAGCTTATAGTGAACATGACGATACTGCAAATCCACATAAGCATTCAAATTATTCAGCAAGGCATAGTTCACCTTACCATAGATATTAAAGTCAGTCTTTCTTGAGTTGTTGCGATAGTACTCAAAATCTGGAGAGAAGCTGTCTGCCGAAGGAGCAACGGTAGCAACACCTGGCTTTGCCCATACTATGTGTCCGAACTGACGGCCCTTGTAATGGTTCCACCCTGTTCCGAGAACTGTCTGCAGACCTCTTTTGTTATCGTATGTCAGCGAAGCCACAACTCCATAGAAGTCATTGTCCATCTTCTGCTGGTCAGCAAGGTCGTTGAAGACATCGTCGCTGACGCTCAATCCAAACTGCTTCCAAGAAGCGCCTGCCTGATACTGCTGATAATAACCCTTACCCTTTGTATAATGCAAGGCAATGTGTGAATCCCAATAAGGGCTCCATGACTGGTTCCAGTGCAGCTGATAGTTCTGCTGATGATAATTGTCTGTCTGGTCCTTATAGTAGTGTCTGTTGCCGTTTTCGTCATAATACTCTCCGCAAGAGTTGTATGTGCGTCCATAAAGCTGCTGCTCATACTTCGATGTGTAGTTCCAGGCATGATAGGTTTCCTCGATACCATTCCATGTAATGAATTTCACCACTGTATTATCACCGAAGTATCCACCCTGTATCAGGTAAGAATTCAGTTTTGTCGAGGCTCTGTCCAAATAGCCTTTTGAGCCGATGTTTGACAACCTGCCCTGAAGTCCCCAGTGTCCCTTCAGCAGTCCTGTGCCAAAGCGCAGGGTCTCCTTATGAGAGTAATACGAGCCACCACTCAGGTCTATACCTATGAAAGGCTTCATGCCTACACTCTCTGTCAGCATATTCAACGTTGCACCAAATGCGCCGGCACCGTTTGTAGATGTTCCCACACCACGCTGTATCTGCATCGACTGCACACTGCTGGCAAAGTCACCCATGTTTACCCAGAATACAGTAGAACTCTCAGGGTCGTTCATAGGCACGCCATTAGCAGTAATATTGATACGTGAAGGGTCTGTACCACGCACTCTGAGCGAAGTGTAGCCAATGCCGTTGCCTGCATCGCTGGTAGTTGTGATACTTGGTGTCAATGACAGTATGTATGGCACATCCTGACCATGATTGACACTCTGCAACTCCGCCTTTTTCATGTCTGTAAATGCTACAGGAGTTACTTTTGTAGCACGTAAAGACCTCACTTGCAGTTCCTGCAATTCATACATTTTCAGTGAATCAACGTCACTTAACTTTTCTGCCATCATCGGCAGACACACTGTTGCCCCCAAGGCAACCAACAAAAATTTTTTCATTCTTAGAATGATTATTAGTTGAACATAAAGAAGGGGCTCCTTTTTTAAAATTAAAGGACAAGTCTTTATGCATCCTCGCTACGCTGGCATTATCCAGATCAGCTTAGAGGGTCTGTTCTCAGCTCCGCCAATAAACGGGGCACCCCTTGAAAATCGGCTGCAAAGGTACAATTAAGTTTTGAATAATGCAAGAAAAACATTATTTTTTTTGCATTATCACGACAAATTCCCATTGGTCCCATAAGCCCTATTAGCCTATTGAACCCACATATCCCTATTTCCTCAACTATTGCAGTTTCCTCACCCTGACATCTATTCCATCAGCCTTCAGCAGTGACGGCACTTTGCTAACATCCGTCTGTCCGAAGTGGTATGGAAAGAGCACCTTCGGCTTCACTGTTTTGGCAGCCTCCAGCAGTTGCTCTACCGTCATAGTATAAGGTTGGTTACAAGGCATGAATGCAATGTCAATATCCTTGATATTCGCCATTTCCGGAATATCCTCTGTATCGCCGGCAATATATATCCTTGTGCCGTCAAGAGTAATGATATAACCATTGTCACGTCCCTTGGGATGGAACTTCTGACGTCCCTCTGTTGTATTGTAAGCAGGAACAGCCTCTATGGTGATGTCTGAACTTATGGTTGCCTCGTCACCATTTGCCATTACTTGTCCCTTGCCATACAATTCAGCACAACGTTTGTTGGTTATGAATTTTGTTGAAGCATCAGTCAGCATGTCTATGGCACCTTTGTCATAATGGTCCTGATGTTCATGAGTCACCAGAATGTAGTTAGCCTTTGGCATAGAACCGTAATCTATGGTCCGGTTACCCAACTGTCTTACAGGGTCTATCTGTATTTCCTCTCCGTCATATACTATTCTGATGCAGGCATGCATCAATGAGTAGAACTTTATCGTCTTACCACTTTTTGTCTTGAAAACATCTATCTCATAAGTGTCAGTCGTCACAGGCATTCCCCACTTCTGCCATGCTATGATACCACCAGTCAGGTTTACAGGCTTATAACCCTCGTTTGCCAATATTCCTGCAGCATTGGCAGAACGTCGTCCGCTTCTGCAGTATATGGCAATCGTCTTGTCTTTTGACAACAGTTGCTGCACCTTGTTTAGAAAGTCACCCTTTGCCTGGTCTATGTTTATGGCACCGGCAATATGTCCCTCGCTATATTCCTGCGAAGTCCTGACATCCAGCAGGATAACATTTTCTGACTCAGCGAGTCTTGCAAATGTCTCTACATCTGCATCCTCGTAGTTCTTCTGTCCACAGGCAGCAGCAACTCCTGTCAGTGCCATCAAAGCAGTATATATAAACTTTTTCATTGGTTATTGGTTATTGATTATTGATTATTGTCCCCCCCTCCCCTTGGGAGGGGCAGGGGTGTGGTCACTTCTTCCACGCATTAGTAACCTCACCTATATACATAGAATGTATTCCGGCAGGAAAATTCTTATACCGGTTCTTTGGCACCTCACTCTTGAAATACTTCGGGTCAAAAGGAGCAGCATACATTATCTTACACTCTATCACCATCTCTGCTTCTGTGTAATAAGGAGCACCATTAGGAGTATAGGCAGTATGCAGTCCTAAGGCAGCAGCCTTGTCACCGTCTTTGCCACTCTTGGTTCCCATATACGTCAGCACCTTACTGTTCTCAACCCCAAAGGTCATAACAGTAAAATATTCCGAAGCATCCAGGAACTGCTTTGTATAGCGTTGTTCAGCCACATAGACAGTCATTGCTGTCTTGCCCCAGAGAGTACCTATTCCGCCCCACCCTATAGTCATTGCATTGCTCTTCTCCCTGTTACCACTGGCAAGCAGCTGAGCATCCCTAAACCATTGGAAACCATTATCGGTAAAGTCCTCAACAACATTTATCTTCTTGTAGCCATACTCCTCCTGAGCCATCACAGGCATAGCGCCCAATGTCAAAACAGACAATAGTAGTCCATAAAATAATTTTGCCTTCATTGTATATAATAGTTTATAATTCATTTATATTCAGTTTGCAAAGATAATGTTTCTATGCGATAACTCCAAATTTCAGAAGGAAAAATTGTATTTTTTATTAAATCAACTTCTACTCTCTCTTGTCCCGTCTTTTTCCGAGGATTTCATCCTCAGCATCTCATGCCCCCCTTTGCTCACCATCATTCGTCCCATCTCATTTAGGGCCACAAAGCGATAGCGCTGTGTATCGATTGGTACATCCCTATAACTAAGGTGCTTCGCTTCAGCTTTTCGTCGCAAGGTCTCCACTGTAGAAGCCATCACATCAGGGTGCGTATAGCTGCTCTCATCAGGCTCCATCAGCAGCAGTTTTCCCTTTGAGCAAGCATCAAAATACACCCCACCTGGCTTATAGTAACGTTCTTGCTGCGAGCCTTCTTTAGGAAAACCATCGTTCAACAACACTACCAACGGAAAACCTTGCTCCCGCACCGCTCTTGCTATAATACGCTCACCCTTGCTGATAGCTGCTGTATATGTTACAGCACCATTATGTGCTGCCGCTATCACATCATTCAAGCGTTCCTTTATCTGCTCCTCGCTGGCACTCCTTGACATCTCCACCTGTTGTCTGTCGGGCCAGTCTAACAAGAAATGGTTGCCCAGCGTAGTGAATTGCACCCCACATACCTCCGTCTTCCTATGCATACGAAAAAGATCTGGATTCTGTTTGCGTTGCCACGCACGTTCCGCGTTAGCCTTCACATATTCTATCATTGCATGCAACTGTCCCTTATGTGTCAGTACGCGGAAGTACGGCACTTCGTCATACAGATTCTCCATAAATCCCTGCTTACGCGCCTCTGCCTTGCATCCCTGCATATATCCGCGCACCACCTCCTTTATGCTACGATGCATTGTCCTCGTCACTTGCAACACCATATGGTGATGGTCAGGCATCACTTTGTCCGCCAAGATTTTTATTTCAGGACACATCTCCAGCATCCTGCGTTGCTGATTGATTAGCACCCAACCTATCCGAGTCTTCTCCACTATCGCCACAGTACCATTATGCGATAGAGAGCCAAACAAAGACTGCCGAGCATTAGCAACCATCGTTACATGCACGATGCAAGGCTTACGCCACGCACCAGGCTGCAACCAAGTGAATGTCTCATGTTTATCTATGTTTCCACTCTCATTGTTCATGAGTGCAAATAAAATTTACATCAAAATGACGGAACAACAATTATACATCTTTCCCCATCTCTCGTCCCGTTTATTTCACGAGGATTTTATCCTCGGCATCCCTCTTCCACTCCCGTCCCGTTCTTTTCACGAGGATTTTATCCTCGGCATTCCTCTTCCATCTCCAGTCCCGTTTATTTCACGAGGATTTTATCCTCGGCATTTTTTTCCATCCTTCCCTCAACCTTCATCCCTCATCTCACTCAACTTCTCTACCACCTCTTCTGACAGCGATTCTCCCGAATGGCCTTTTGTCCAATCTATTTCAGGAATAGCCTTCTGTAGTTTCTCGAGGGAAAGTTCAGGACTATTCTTTGGCTCTACAGCATTCATGCACACCATATCCACATAACACCTGCGCTTGTTAGAACCAGCCCAGTCATCACCTGTATATGGGTCAGAGAGGAATTGCCCCTGAAAGACGATACCAGCCTTGTCATCACCAGAACGCAGCATATAGAACATATCACCCCTTCGAGCCTCTTGCCAATCAGAAATGCTCCAGTTCATGCGAAACATTCCATGCACCATATTCTCGAAGCACTCCTCATAATCCTTTTCAGTAAAAGAACTTATTGACGGGTTCCAACGCATCAGGTAAGTCCTTGCATCCATTGGCATCGGCACCACCTCAAAATCCACCTTCCAAATACAGCAATCACCCTCAGGGTCCTCTACAAGAGACTTGTCAGCCTCTTGAAAGCGAAAGCGGATACCAGGCTCAGTATTCACATCAATAATACGAGTCAGGCAGCTGTCCTCTTCCCCAGCGCTCAGCACCAGATAATCCAGCGACCCTTTTATGGCATAAGGGAATACACCATCATTATACAAATAGCAACTACGATATGCTATAGGTTTCTTATCAATCACCAAAACCAACTCCCCATCAATAGTCTCAAGGATAAGGTTCTGGTTATGTTCTGTAATATCCAAGGTAATGTTGGTAATCTCCCCCTTCTTAACCTTCTCTATTACCTCACTCTCCACCTCAAGAGTGATACACACATCATTTATATCAATATCGTCTTTCTGCTGTTTCATAGGTTTTGATTGTTGCTAGTTATTGTATAGGTTTTGAGTTTAATGATATTCTTAATTTATAAAACTCTCCAATCTTTTCTTGATGCCATCAAAATCTGTATTCAAATCTAAGGTACGAATAAAAAGTGAATATCCATCCCTATGATTTATTGTAGCATCATCAAAGTCATCATTCTTCGTCTTTGCGTATAGAAGCATTCCATCTACATTATGATGATGTTCTCTATCATATTCATTAACATAAGTACGAATCTGATAAAGGTTATTATTACGAATCGTTTCCTTTCCATATTGCTGCTGCAATATCTTGGAGTAGTATTTCGTATCAATTATAAGAGTCCTCTCCCCTATTGTCAGCAAGATATCTGTCTGCATAATAGGTAGAACAGAAGTGTCTGTTTGTTCTTTTATTATATTCCATTCTATTTGCTTGGCCTCTGGCTTGAATTCTGGATGATGCTTTTTATAATATGAAAATACAAACTTCTCAAACAGTCTGCATAAATGCTCATCCGAGAATGCCTGCATCTTGAAGTTTCCATTTTCTGTTGTCAACAGCCATTCCTTTACAATAAAATAACAAAGGTATAGCAACATCCTGTAATTTCTATTATTGCGATCAAATCTAAGCCTGTCCCAATGGATTGTATGAACATCTATGACACCCACATTTTGAAAAAACAACATCAGCTTCTTAAGCCTCATCTTTGTCTCTTTCTTTACATCAGAATGCTTCAATAAAATATGAGTTGTAGCCACAAGAATCTGATTGTAGATATTATCCTCAGTCAGTATGTCATAATCGCAACTTATCTGTTGGTTATTGCGCATCCTGTTTCTGATGGTTTCACTCATATTGATTTTACCCCTCACTGTCAGCAACGCCTCATTATGAGAAACATATTCTCGATAGAGTCCTTGCTTCAGTTGATATGATATACCTCTACACAATATCTCAGCAAAGAGGTCATAGATATCATTAAATGACTCTCCTTCTATTTCTTCATAGTTATTCTGCCTAAGCTCCTGAAAAGCATAAGCAAGCATGTAATAGATATTGCGTATCAATATACCTTTATCCTCTGTCATTGATGGCTTCTCTTAACTTTTGAGCTTCTTTATTAAAGCGTTCATTATTATCAAACCAGTACTCCCTAAGCATAGGAATGATGTCATACTCAACAATGCTCTCTAAATCATAATCATCTCCCAAATCGCAAAGATAACTATGACCTATACAGAAGCCAGAACCAAGTGAATCATCTTCTGCTATTACCTTATTCAGTTCTTTTAAGGCATCAATTAACTTATCAAGATGTGTGTCATGCTTCTTTATGATATTGTATTTGAAAACAGCATTGTCGAAAGCAGGCTTCATCTCAAAGAAACTGAAACGTCTGCGCAAAGCATAATCTATCATAGCAAGAGAACGGTCTGCAGTATTCATCATTCCTATCAAATAGACATTTGAAGGAACGGCAAACCTTCTGTCAGCATATGACAACTGTATAGGAGTATCTCTATAGTCTTTCTCTATCATCATCAATAGCTCACCAAATATCTTACTCAGGTTGCCACGATTTATCTCATCAATGATAAAGAAATATTCGTTATCTTTGTCTGCAGCAGCCTTTCTACAAAATTGATAGAAGATACCTTCCTTGAGATCAAATCCGCCATTCTCATTTGGCTTATATCCCAACACAAAATCCTCATAACTATAGTTTTGGTGGAACTGAACAATCTTAACTCTTTTATCATTTTTCTCTCCCATTATGGCATATGCTAATCTTTTTGCTGCATATGTTTTACCCACTCCAGGAGCACCTTGCAGAATCAAGTTATTCTTCCTTAGTAAAAGACCTTTTAATTTATCGTAATCCTCCTCAGTCATAAAGACTTCGTCAAGGAAATCCGACTTTGTATAATATTCTTTTTTTCTTACCAACTCTACAATTGTGTCATATTCTGTTTTAGTAAGATGGTATAATGACCCTGTCGCCGCTCTATATGGTTCACTTTTTTTGAACACTTCATTTTGGATCAATTCACCCCACGGGATTTCATATGCCACTTTTTCCTTGATTATGAAGTTAAAAACTTCAAATCCATCATCCTCATGCAACTCTCTTGTAATCTCACATAAAGCCTTAACTTTTTTTGTTGGCGATGTTTCATAACAAATCAATTTGTCCCCAGGCTTAACAATTTTGAAATATTTAAATAGTTGTCTTTTATTACCCTTTTCATTGTAGGCTGTGTATTCTTGAATATCACCTACATTAAATGTATCAACCTTCCATGTATTCGGATTAGCAAATAACCACCAATAATCCACATTGCCTGATACATTATATTCAACATCTTGTTCTGATACCATACCATTCACATCATCGATTAGTTGATTTAATTTATTTACATAATCCTTATAGCGAGTAACATTTGTCAATGTTTTCATAGCATGTAGGTCATCTGTTTTCCATTCTCCGACATCTGTCCAATTCACTATTCTTATATGTTTATATTCAGACAAGTCATCATCAAACATGTATTCTGAATCAACAACACCGCGTCCAATTATTGTATTTCTTCCTTTCTTTGCAAACACTATATCTCCCTCTTTCATTTCGTTTGCAAATTGCCAAACAGCAAGGGTGTCATTTTTAGCAGAACCTTCTGTTGGATAGAAACGTTTTACAGCCTGATTCGTTTCTTCAAGCGATGTATACTGAGACAAATCACCTAATTTATCCCAACCTATACACATAACACCTTCTTTAATACAAAAATCCCATTTAGAAGCTTGTTCTCCAGGAGAGTATGTCCAATATGTTTTTGCAGAATTTGAGCTATTCGAACCCACTTGCCTTGGCAGTTCTCCTTTTCCTTCACTTTGGGTATAAGCCTCTTGTGAAAACTCAGCATAATTGCTGCAACGTATTTCTCCTGATGCCATCTTTGCATCAAGGCGTTCCATAATTGCCTTATATTCGTTATATGGAACAAACTTACCATCAAAGGAGGCTATTCCTAAGGATGTTAACTTTGCTTTATTATTACCATCTAAAGCCAAGTATTTGTCTGGACGTATCCAGAACAATCCCATTGTTATATTATATTTTATAAGATACTGATTTTTGAGAGCATCATATGCTTCCTCAATATCTTTATCAAGAACAGCGCACTCAAACAGATTCCACAACCTTTCTATATCACCATCTTCTCTATCTTTTTCAAATGCCATGAAGTTTGATAACATATTATTCATCTCTGGTACTCCTGAAAACTCTTGTGGAACAGGTGCAGAAATGCCAAGGAACACCTTGAATTGTTTACAAAGTTCAAACTTCTTATTGTATGAAATTCCACGATTAATAATAGCCATTACAGTAAATGGGTCAGTATCTGGAACTCGTTTACCTTCTGAGTTATCTTTAAAATGCTTTATTAGACTTCCATCAATATTATCATAAATCCAGTTTACTAATGGATTTCTATTATTTCTAAACTTTAAGAGTTTCTGACCAAACTCAATATAAAATGGAATCCAAGTATATTTCATAATTGTATTGTTTTAGGTTTCTTCTAATCTGCAAAATTACAACTATTTTTCAAACTTACAAAGAAAATCGTAATATTTTTCAGAATATAAGTTTTTTGCGTTTTAATCCTCCCCCTCTCCCTCTGTATGGCTGCAAGACCCATGAACACTGGGCTCAAGCTGAGGGAGGGATGCTTTTGACCCCTCACCCACCCCTCATGCTCCTCTACCTTAACATTCATTGGTTTTCTCAGCACTTGAGGGAGTGGTGAACAAAAATCACCCGATTTTTAT
>ODAJ012177333.1_pt1 | contig 34621 bp, 36 predicted proteins | sample 1539241 | NCBI WGS metagenome assembly ODAJ01 (sample SAMN02144231, study PRJEB22623) | gut metagenome | biome: sheep rumen | host: Ovis aries | place: New Zealand
GGAAATTGGAAAATAAAAAAATTGGAGCCTCCTATTCTGGAGGCTCCTTTTCTGCAATCTTCTCTAAATCAGCATTTTTTAAACAATCCTCTGATAATAAGACCATTTCTTTTCCCCTTCGCTTCGGGCTGAAATGCAACTCCAAGAAAAAATTATCTTTCAGGTATTTGAATGCATTTTCCCAAGTTGTGTCACTGTTTTTATATTTGCGAAGACCCTGCAGCACAATGTCATTCAGTATATCTTCTGCTGTTCTCCCCTCGCTTATGACATTGTTGTTCCTGCAATTTGACAACAGGAAGGTATAAGCACTATCCACAACCTCACTAATCTTCATCGCCGAACAAGTAATCTAAAATCTCAATCATCTGTCTTGCTGTTGTTTTTCCATCTTCCTTTGTGTGAATATCAGCAGGTACTTTAAGGTCATTTTCATTATGAAACTTATAACCATATGCTTGCGGTCTTTTCCCGGTACATACTTGCCTTATATAACTTGCATCATAACCACATTCTCTTTCAGCCGATTCTGCAGATTCAAACCTCCTAACAAACTTACCGTCAATAGTTGTTTGTATGATTGGTTTTGCTACTTGAAGTTTCCATCTTTCAACCCTTGTTCCATAGTTTGAGTTATACTTCCCATCACACCATTCAAGGTTCTCCACAGTGTTATCTGTCTTCATTTCATTTTTATGGTTAACTTGTGGAAGATTTTTCGGATTAGGTATAAATGCTTCTGCAACAAGTCTATGTATAAAGTATGTCTTTCGTTTTCCACCAAGTGTCAGATAAACTTGCAAATAGCCTTGTTTATGTTTACCAGGTTTCAGAATAGTTGGCTTGCCTATATGGTTTTGATACTGATTGTTTCTCCACATAGCCCTTACTCTACCAAGATTACTTACTTGGTATTTTCCATCATAACCTTCAATTGTTTTCCAGATTTCCTTTTCCATCATCACTAATATTATACAAATTATTCATGAGACCATCCAACTCTTCAAGTATCTGTATTTGTGTTTTTACTCCATTTTCATTATTATGTATGGTTGCATGGCATTCTCTGCACACAGTTTCCAGGTTGTTGTAGTCAAGCATAAGGTTCCAGTCCACATCTTCACCATTGAACGGGCTTTTCTTGTGGTGTACATTCTCCCCTGCCTTGACTATCCCTTTCTTCAAGCATTCTTCACAGAGTGGATGCTGGGCAAAGTAGGCATTCCTCACTCCATTCTTTCCACACCAACGGGAATCAGCATAAGCCTTTCTCCTTATGTCTCTTCTGGCTGTGTTATTCTTTGGGGTCCTCTCCCTCTTCGGTAACTTGTTGATTGTAGGCATTGTAGTGAGTTATTTCTTGCACCTTATTCTTCAGTTCCTCCTGCTGTCTCTGGTCCCTCAATAGGTAAGGAAGACCAACGATTATTCCGGGGAGTGCCAGGATTGTCATTAAGATTCCATCAAGTCTATATAAAAATTCTTTCATAATGTGTTGTGTTTTATTTATTTATATAATTCCTTTGTTTCTTCAATCTTTTTGTCGCACTCTTTCTGGGCATCTTTCTTTCCGATGTCACATCCTTTTTTAAAAGAGTACCATATGGCTGCTATCATGATTATCAACTGGAAGATTACCAGCAGCATCTCCATCATTTCTCTGCTGTCTTTTTCTTGTTATTCTTCATTTCTTTTTTAATCTCCTTGAGTTCTGCAAGTATTTCTTCAAGGTACTGCCAGATGTACTTCTGTGTCATTTGTTTTTCTTTTTATTTGCGATTATTGTTTCAAGCCTTTCTTCATTCTGTGTGATAAAGTCCAGTATGATTGCCCTGACCAATTGGGAGTGGCTTACATCAAGTGCCTCCGTCAGTTCATCAAGGACAAGCATTTGATTTGGATTCAGCCTTACTGTCAGCCTTGGCATTATGTTCTTCTTTTTATCCATTGTACTTGTTTGCTTTGATGTTTATATGTTTTACATTCTTGGGTTTGATTTCCTCATAGGTATCGTCATCCTGCAAAATAAAGTGGTGGGCATCTTCCCAATTGAGACCATACCTGTCTTCCCATGTATATTCTCCGTTCTGGTGCTTGATTTTAACATTTGGGTGGAGTTCATACCTTTCTATTTCCGGAATATAAAAGGCATAGACATTTTTGTAGTCCCCGATGAAGTTGATATAGATGGGAAAATAACCTTTTTCTTCCCAAATCCTCTTTAGTGCTGCATATTTCTCAGGCTCAATGAAACAATCACCATACTTGTCAACATTCTTGTGTCTCAACTTCAATTCAACTGAAGCACAACCCCCTGTAATGTTCTCGCTCATCACATCAACCCTGCTACCAGATGCAGTGCCGGTGAACGAGTGGAAAATCTTTGGCAGTCTCTTTGCCATTTTTTCAAATTCTTCCAGGGCTTTCTTTTCACATTCATCAAACTGCCCTGGAATGTAAGCAATTTTATTCTTCATAATTTATTTTGTTTTCTAATTATTAAATAGTTGAAAACAACAAAAAAGTCATATTAAACTTGAATTTTTTTAATTTTTTTTGTTGTGTCGGCTTAAAATCGCCCTTTTTTCTTAAAATATCTTAAAATGGGAATATTCAGCAGATTTAGAAAAAAGAGTGTGGAGCCTGTGAAAGAGGAACGGGGTGTTGTCCTTCAAGGTCTGGGCTTTGCCACTTCAAGTTCATATAGCAACGAGCAAGCCCTTAAATTGAGTGCTGTTTATGCCGCTGTGAACCAGATTTCAAACTCCATCGCTATCCTTCCTATCAATGTCTTTGAGAAGGTGGATGGAAACAAGAAACTTTTGAAGCACCAACTGTCGGAACTCCTTAATGGAAGACCTGACGGGAAGAACACCCACTTCAACTTTGTAAAGCAAATCCTTGAGAGTGTGATGTTAAGGGGCAATGGCTATGCTCTAATCATAAGGGATGAGAGATTGAATGTCAAACAATTGCTCTATCTTGATACAGCCAATGTCCAGCCCGTTCCACAAAAGGACGGAAGCATCAAGTACCTGGTCAATGGTATCCCAAATGCCGTTGATGCTGTTGATATGCTTGACTTTCATATGCATGTGGACGATATGTACCGGGGAATCAGTGTGTTGAGATATGCTTGGCAATGCTTGAAGACCGCGAGTGAGGCAGAAAAGCAGGCTGGCAACTTCTTCGCTGGTGGTAATAACCTATCCGGTGTTATCAAGGTCAATGCTCCACTTACCACAGAACAGAAGAAGGAACTGGTTGAGAACTGGAAAGGAACATTCAACAACAGTTCAAATGGCTATATCCCTGTTGCAGTCCTTCCCCAGCATGTTGATTTCCAACCAATCTCTGTATCACCGGAAGATGCTCAGTTGTTGGACAGCAGGGAATTCTCCATCTATGAGATTGCAAGGTTCTTCCTTATTCCACCGTCCAAATTGTTTGTTTTTGACAAAGTATCATACAACTCCCTGGAATATAGTCAGTTAATGTATATGCAAGACACCCTCCTTCCTTATGTGCAGATGATTGAGGATGAGATTGACACCAAGTGCTTCCGTCCAAGTGAGCAGGGCAAGAGGGTTGTGGACTTTGACTTCACCGCACTTATGAATGCCGACAAGAAGACCGAGGCTGAATATTACAGGACCCTCATCACCAATGGTCTTATAACAGTCAATGAAGCAAGGGAGAAACTTGGGTTTGGTCCTTCAGAAATTGATGGTTCTGATGAATTGTTTATGCAGATGTCTTATAGCACCGTCAAGAATATTGCTTCCGGTGTACTTATCAAAAACCAGGAGCAATCGCCAAAGACCAACACAATTGACAATAAGGTTAAAGAAACAGAGGAATAATGGCAACATGTTATTATCAAATCATTTACAAGGGGGATGCAGCGGATATATGCATTGATTTCCCTGACAGCGGTTTCACAAATCTTCATGCCACCTTCTATACCGATGGGGAGAATGTGGCGATGCCTGACTACTATGATTATGAAGATGGCGAACTGACATTCCATTTCTCACCGGATGACTTTGAACTGGTGAATGATGGTGTTATCAGGTATATCATTGAATATCAAGTAGATGGTGAGGATATAACCCTATCAACCAATGCAAATGCCTACCTTAAGACCCCTGCTTATTTTAGCGGGCACACAGATGAAGAGTATTGGGAATCCGGCTACACTTCCGGTTATACAGATGGCTATGATAGTGGATATACCGATGGTGAGGAAAGTGTTGACTGTACCCCATTCTATGAGAGCGGATTTACAGAAGGATATGACAGCGGATTCACTGATGGACAAGAGAGTGTTGACTGCACACCTTTCTATGAAAGCGGCTACACAGATGGTTGGAAAGAGGGTTATCCAAGTGGTTATACAGATGGTTATTCAAGCGGATATACTGATGGTGCTGATAGTGTGGACTGCACAGAGGCATACCAGAGTGGAATAACAGAGGGTATCAGGGAGCAGAAAAGCAAACTTACAGCACTGACGGCTAATACCAATATGATATATGAAAGAGAAGATGGTTATAGGAGGGTTGTTGTAAGTGTTCCTCAGACCGGTCACACAGATGCCGAAATGCAGGAGGCTTATGAATCCGGCTACACCAACGGTCAGGAAAGTGTGGATTGTACCCCATATTGGGAAAGTGGCTATACCTCAGGTTCAACTGATGGGTGGGACAGTGGTTATCCAAGCGGCTACACAGATGGTTATGGCAGTGGCTTTACCGATGGTGCTGATAGTGTTGACTGCACACCTTTCTATGAAAGCGGATATACTTCAGGGCACACAGATGGTTATGGCGATGGAGAGGCTGCACAAAAGGCAAAACTGACCGCCACAACCTTTACAGTCAATGGAAACTATACCAGGGTTGATGGTGGCTGGAGTTCGGTCACAGTCAATGTAGCCCAGACAGGTTATACACAGGAAGACATTGACAATGCTTTCAACAGTGGATGGACAAATGGCTATGATTCCGGTTACAGCGATGGAAGTTCTTCTTGCCTTATCTATGTGCAGGACCTTATAGATGAGGGCTATGCCAATGTAATCACCGGTGCTAATGGAACATACATTGACATTTTGTCAGGTTGTCCTTATAATGCATCACAAATTGTTGACCTTAAAGAGGTTGCAACTAACACAAAGAAACTGTCAGGGACAACGGATAATGTTATAGTGTGGGACCAGCCAAAGGCAACTGGATTCTCAGATACTGACATAGCAAGTCTATATTCAGGTGAGACACTTAACTTTACTCCAAGAGGCGGTCTTTTGTGGGGGCTTGGGAACATTGACAACTTCTCAATTACCTTTGCCTCAGGGTCTTGGATTGCTGCTGACTATCCTTGGGGTAGTTATCATAGCGAGGGTGTATTTGCCCCAAGATATGATGCAGTGAACGAACCATACTATTCCAGTGCCGGTTTCAGGAACACACCGAAGAATTTAACAGTGACAATAGATGGCGGTTATAGTACTGTTGGCCAGGTAATGTTCACAATGATGAAGACCACAACAGCCTTTACCTTGAATGTGAATGGATTTGACTGTCATGATGTTACCGGAATGTTTGAAGCGGATACTGACCTTCAAACCCTCAATATCAACGGAAGGTTCTATTGGTCAAGTTTCCGCACAATGCACAATCTGTTTGATGGCTGCAACTCACTGACAGGAATTCCAATCAACAGCGACCTTTCAAGAGACCATAATTATAACACCATTTATCCTCATAATGATGGTGTAAGGGGAAGTGCCAATTGCAGGAACATTTTCAGGAACTGTAACAGTCTTACCTATTTGGGTCCTACTTTCAATATGAATGCAATATCCCTGTCAGGTTGTGTTGTGGATAACATCAATCAGGAAGCCCTTGCTGGAACCCTCTTTGGCTGTCCTTTATTGAGCGATGTACACATTATCAATCTTAACAACAATGACTGGAACTTTGCAGATGGTTCAACCTATACTTATATACCTGCAATGAATGCCGCTTCAATTGAGTACCTGTTGAACAATGTTGCAGATGTTACTTCACAGGGCGGTCATACAGTTACTTTTGCTGATACATACAAGAACAATGTTTCCGCTTCCGCTATCACCTATGCACAAAGTATGGGTTGGAATGTTGTATTTGGAAATGAGCATGACTATTCCAAGGACTATTTGACATTTGAGATTATATCAAGTGGTATAATTTACTGGATGGGCACACAGGAATCATTAGCACCGGAAGCAGCCGCAAAGAACATATATTACAGCAAGGATAACGGTGAAACCTGGTCAGAACTTGCCTATGGTAATGCAATAAATGTAAATAGTGGGGATAAGGTACAGTTCAAGGGAAGTGGAACAAGCTATCAAAACAACAGCTTTAACGGAAGCACTTCAATTTTCAAGGTTTATGGAAACATTTTAAGCCTTGCAACGGAGGATTTTGCTTCGCTGACATCTTATACTATGTATTACAATATGTTTTCCGGCTTGTTCAAACAGACAAAGGTTGTTGATGCCTCAAATCTTATTTTGAAATATGCAAACGGATTTGGGTGTTATGGCGGCTTGTTTAACGGATGTTCATGGCTTACAGTTGCGCCAGAACTTCCAGCCACACAATTGTCAGCATATTGTTATTCAATGATGTTTGAAGAGTGTAATAGTTTGATAGTTGCACCAGAACTTCCAGCAACTGTTTTGTATGATTATTGTTATACAGAAATGTTTAAGGGATGTACAAGTCTTACAACATCTCCTGTATTATGTGCAACAACCTTGGGAGAATTCAGTTATGGATTTATGTTCCAGGGTTGTTCAAGCTTGTCTGCTGTAACTTGTCTTGCCACAAACATTTCAGCGGTCGGTTGTACTCAATCCTGGCTCTATAATGTATCAGCAAGTGGAACATTTACCAAGGCAGCAAGTATGTCTTCCTGGACAACAGGTGATAGTGGTATTCCTAATGGATGGACTGTAATAGATGCTTCTTAGCCAGTGCAGAATTCGCTACCTACTTGACTGGTTACCGGGGACTTGGAAAAACAGGTCCCCATTTTTTTATAGCCGACAATTGAGAACCCTTTATGGTAAATAACTATAAAAAATAATTAAATAAAAACAACAGTATCATTATGAAAGATGTAATTTCTGGCGAAAAGCCTTTTAAAGCACTTAAAAACCAGTTTGCTATTGGTCCAACTCAGAGTGGATATCAAATCGCTTACAGTGCTACCCAAGATGGTACATTTACACTTGACCCTGATGCTATAGTTCCAGCAGGAGAAAATCTTGTTTATCTTGGCTCAATGCAGTATATGTACTACAAGTGTGTTGGTTTAACCGATAATAACATTCCTATAATTCGCTAAAATCCACTGGAACTATGATTGTTAATAAATATGGAAATGGTGGTGGCTCCGGTAGTGGAGTTACCCCGGAGCAGGTACAGCAAGAGATACAGAGTGCCCTTACCCCTTACTGGAATTCAGCGGCAACAGAGGAAGCAATTTCAGCTGCAACAAGCGGAAAGGCTGATGCTGCGAATGTGACAGCAAATAATAATAAATTCTATTTCCCAACCTGGACTTCACAAGGTGTAATTAATGGAATAAGTGGTGGGGAGTTTTATCTTAAAAATATAAAAATTAATGGTAGAGACAAAAATTTTGCTTGTTATGACCGTGCTGGGGATTTACCAGCCATATATGCCCCAACTACTTCCGGTAATCCTGGTGAATTCCTTGTCGCAGATGGAACAAATACCCCTAAATGGTCTGCTGTAACTATGCCGGATACAGAAGAAATTGAACTCCCAATTGCAGCCGCTGTAAACAAACTTAAAGGCGATTTTGAGACAAGGCTTGACCAGCAATACTACAAGAAGAAAGAAGTAAATGATATCACTGCAAGAAAGGTTGAAGCGGGGCAGGTTGATACACAAATCAAGGACTATGTTGACCCGGCTATTGCGGAAGTATATGAGACTATTGAAGACAAGGAACTTCCAGTTTCTGCCGCAATAAATGAGCTCAAACAAAAGATAAGTGAAATATCCGGTTTTACTCCATCTGCTAACTCCCCTATAATTCCAGCAATCACCACCCAGGCTGAATATGGAGCAATCTCTGGTGATGTCAAGACCGGTGATTTAATTCAGGTCCAGGGTGTGGTTTTGGATGGTTATGATGGACCTCAATATGGCTTGTTTGGGGCTGTTGTAGAAGAGGAAGAATATGAGGGAGTTGTCAGAAAACTCATATCCTGGGCAAGAAGGGATAATATGAATAGTGTCACTTGGTCTGGAGAAGATTATCCTTGGATGCCTCAAAATGATGTACAGCCTATTGAACTTCCCGGGAATGGTTTCCTTATTTCCCCTGATATGACTGCGGAAGATGAAGCATATAATGGTATCGGCTTTGATGGTGACGGAAAGCCTGTAATCACCCATATTGCCCCAGAATATGATGATGAGACCGGAGAAGTTACCGGAATCACCAGGACAGATACCAATATGGTTTCATCTACTTCCGTTTCAACCATTTGGAAGGGTACCCAGGCTGAATATGACACAATCACAACCAAGGACCCCAACACCTTTTATATTATAGTAAATAACTAATAATCAATAAAATAGAAAAACACACATAATATTATGGCAAAATATATAGGAACTTATGCAAATAGCGGTGATGTTCAGACCGCTTTGAATGAACAGGAACTCAACAGACCTTTCATCGCTTATACAACTGATAATGAGGATGTAATCTTCGGTGCTGCTGCTGTCAAGGCTGAGGTTGGCGATATTGTTGTCTATTCAACCGGTGATACACTTCTCCACTACATTAAACAGGCTGACTATAATACCACAAGCTATCCGGCTGCAAGATATGTTCCGGTCGGTGTAGTAGCATACCCGCAGAATGACGACGCTATCCTCGGTCCGTCAGGTGAGATTACATTTATGGGCTTGAACTGGCTATCAAAAACAAGCCCGGACAGCGGACAAACAACAGCCCAGGGACTTGAATGGGGCTATAATAATTTTGACATCCCAGAACTCACTAACTATAATAATTCTGGTACCGCAATCACAGATATGAATGGAAAGGATAATACACAGGTGGTTCTCCAATATGCGACAGCACAAACCGACTGGAGGACTGCATCTGCTATTACCTGGACTAATGCCGCTGGCTACTATCCACTATTTGAATGTGCCTGGCGCTATCATACATCCGGTACCGTACAAGGAGACTGGTTTGTTCCTGCTTGTGGTCAAATTAATTACCTGCAAACCAACAGCGATGAACTGACAAATTTAAATGCCGGATTTACCGCATGTGGTGCGGGTTTGTTTGGGGCTCAAAATAGTCTGGGAATATCAACCGAGGCCTTTAACCCCTATGTGTGGTACTGGTTCAACAACGAATGGGGCCTAATCAATAAGGACTCGAATTTCTGTACCCGTCCCTATTGTTCCAAGCTGATGACCCGCATCTAACAACTACAAAACGCATATGCAAATAAGCTGATAAAACAAGAAGGAAAATGACAAATAAAGAGATACAGAATGCATATGTGGGCGATACCCAGGTGGAGAAAATCTGCCTGGGTACCGATGTTGTGTGGCCTACAACCCAACCAGAACCGGTTTATTCAGCCATGCCTTTAACCATTGAAATTACTTCGCCAGGTACAATTAACTTAAAGTCAACAGCAAGTGGGGTTCTTAAGAACATAGAATACAAGGTGAATGACGGCAACTGGGAAAATATGTCAATCACAACGGCCGAAACCACCTGGAATGTTATTGCGGGAGACAAACTTCAATTTAGAGGAAACAACGCACAATATGCTACTTCAACGGCTGATTGCTGTACTTTTTCAAGTTCAACAGCAACCTTCAACGCATATGGAAATATAGCAAGCCTTACTGACAGTACAGGATATACAGGAGTTACAGCCTACACAACAGGCTATACTTTTGCTAAAATGTTCTATGGTACTAAAATAGTGGATGCATCTAACCTTGTTCTTCCTGCTACAACGCTGACAAACAGTTGCTATGATACTATGTTTGAGAACTGCTATTTGCTAAATGCGGTTCCTGCACTACCAGCCAGTACAGTTGCAACACAGAGTTATCGTCATATGTTTACTAACTGTTCAGGTTTAACCTCTGTTCCAAAGAATTTATTGGCTGCAGCAACAACACTTCCGGACAAGGCTGCTTCAAGTATGTTCAGGAACACAAGGATTACAGAAGCACCTGACCTCCCAGCCACTTCAGTTGGTAGTGACTGTTATGGAGCTATGTTCAGGGACAATCCTGCTTTGGTTGTCGGTCCGGTTATTTGTGCAACTACTATTGGTACACAGTGTTGTCAAAATATGTTCCAGAATTGTACAAGTTTAACCACAGCACCAGAACTACATGCAACTACTTTGGCTCGGGGTTGTTATCAAAATATGTTCAATAATTGTACATCATTAAATTACATTAAGTGTCTTGCAACAGATATATCAGCACTTGATTGTACTTACAATTGGGTTAGTGGTGTGGCATCAACTGGTACTTTTGTTAAACACCCGGATATGACATCATGGAGTACTGGTGCTAAAGGTATTCCTACCAATTGGACAGTACAAAATGCCGACATTTAATAACCTTTTGTATAAAAACAATTTAATAATATGGAACAGAATAAAGAAATCAGACAGTGTTCGGTTGAGTTTCATAAGGTCCCAGAATCCCCAGTAATTGAGGGCAGGGCAATTCCGTTCAATGTGCAATCACCGAACAGAGAAGGTTTCAGGGAGATGATTACTCCTGAGGCCGTTGAAGGTGTCCTTGAAAAATCAGATATTTTCCTTTTGTACAACCATGACAGAAGCAATGGTTTTCTTGCCAGGAACAAGAGGGGTAAAGGAAGCCTTTCAGTTGATGTAAGGGAAGATGGTGTATACTTTGCTTTCGCACCTGGCTCAGACAATCTTTCCCTGTATATCAAAGACAGGATTGAAAGAGGAGACCTTGATGAAATGAGCTTTGCATTTACAGTAGCAGAAGACAGATGGGAGAAACAGGCCGATGGAGTCTATGACAGAACCATCACCAAGTTTGACCAGATTTATGACTTCTCCATTGTTGACCAGAGTTATTATGGATTGGAGAATGCCGTTGGCTGCAAGAGATTTGCTGAGGTACTGGCCGAAGAGGAAGCCGAAAACAAAAGAAAACTTGAAGAACTTGAAAGAGAGGAAGAAGCCAAGCGCCAAGAAGAGGAACAGAGGCTCAAGGAATACTATGAGAATCTGAGGAAAGAATATCTCAAATAAGCGCTGACAATAATTAAAATGGGGTAGTTCAAAAAGCTACCCCATTTTTTTGTATTTTTTATATTCATCTACTGACATTTTTCTTCTGTTTCTGTCATTATTGCACTCTCCACAAGAGCATACCACATTATCAGGTGTATGCCCTTTATCATTGTCTACCCTATCGCACCCCAACTTCATCCAATCACTCTCTCCACAATAAACACATGATTTTGTAAATATCTCTGTTTCAATATATTCAGGGGTAATAGTGCATTCAAAACCCCTCAATAAATCCATATTCTTGTAGGCATTATAAAGACAAACAGCTCTGCCATTGTTTGTGTTATAATATTGTTTTTGGTTTTCCCTGATTGTTTCTTTTTTTGTTTGGTACCGCTGTCTTTCTTTTTCATTTATTATATCCCTATTAGTTTCTCTATACTTGGCCCTGACACTCTTATTGTCTTTATAATAGTTGAGTTGTTGTTTTAAAATCTGCTCTCTATTTTCTTTATAATACTTCTTCTTCCTTTCGCTTTCTTTTTCCTTGTTGGTCCAATAGTATTTTCTCTGTTGCTCCCTTCGTTTTTCTTTTTTTTCTTCCTCTGTCATACTGAATAATATTTGTTTATTATAAATAATACAAAATTTATTTTTTATTTCAAAGCGCCGACACATTTGTACCCTTTGTGTAAAATAATGTTTCATAAAACGATACAAACATGACCATTTTAGAAAAAAGAGAAAATCTCCTTAATCTCAAAGATGAGTTGAAGTCTATTATTGAAAATGGTGAAGCAGAGAAGAGGGAACTCAATGAAGAGGAAACCTCAAAACTTGCAGAACTCAGAACCAAGATTGACGAGCTTTCAGCTGAGATTGAAAAGGAAGAAAGAGAAAATGTAGAAATAAAGAATAACACAAAAATGAAGATTACAAAAATGGAAAACAAAGAAATCCGTCTCTTTGATTTGATTAAAGAGGTTGTTAACAACAATGTCGCTGATGAACATCGTTCTTTTGTAAACGGTAACCAGATTGACTATCGTGCAGCTATCCAGGCAACTGTTGATGCACAGGGTGGTTATAATGTGCCGGAAGACAAGAAGGGCCTTGAAGTAGCTATCCGCAATGCTTCCGTTCTCAATAAAGTAGGTGCAACTTGGTTCAAATCCGCTGTTGGAAACATTCACCTGCCGAAATATGCTGGAAGTAATGTTTTTTGGGCTGACAGTGAAAATGCTGATGCAGCTGATGGTGCATCCGCTTTCACCGAGACTGTCCTTTCCCCTAAGAGGCTTACCGCCTACATCACCATCTCCCGTCAGTTCCTCGCACAGAGCCCGGAAGATGCAGAAGCTATCCTTATCAATGACCTTGCAAATGCTATCGCTGAAAAGATTGACATGACTGTTTTCGGAACTGGTTCTGGCTCAACCGCTGAACCTGCTGGTCTGTTCTCTGGCGATTATATCAGCACCGGTTCTGACCTTACCGCTGTCACTTTCCAAGATGTTCTTGGCCTTGAGGAAGCAGTTGAGGAAAAGAATGGTACTCAGTTCATGTTCATTGCTGACCCTAAGGTTAAGTATGCTCTTCGCGGAACGCAGCTTGCAAGCGGCCTCCAGTTTGTATGGCAGAATGGCGAAATTGATGGCCGTCAGGCAGTTGTTTCTAACTCTGTTGCTGATGGTGGTCTGCTTTGCTTTGACCCAAGAGACCTTGCTTGCGCAACTTGGGATAATGGTACTTTTATTACCGTTGACCCCTACAGCCTGGCAACGAAGAACCAGATTAAAGTGACTGTTAACTATCTGTTTGACAGTGTGCTCAAGGGTGACAGAATCAGTGGTGCTCTCTTCTCCGAATAAACTCAACATAGAACGACAGACAAATGTACATATCACTGGATTTAGCAAAGAAACACTTGAACATAGAAGATACCTTCACACTTGATGATGAGTATATTCTTGGGCTGTGTTCTGTCGCGGAAAATGCCGTTGAAGTGCATTGCAATAGACCTCTGTCGGAAATTGCCGAAAGGAACGGGGGTTGTTTACCCAGCCCCCTCCTTCAGGCTATGTTGTTGATGATTGGAGACTTGTACAGGGAAAGGGAACCGCTTGGCAAGATGTACTCCCTACCTCTTTCCTATGAATACTTAATAAGCCTATATATCAATTATAACTAATGGTTCAAGCAGGCACACTAAATGAACAACTCTCTTTCTACAAAGTAGTTGAGACACAGAGTAAAAGCGGATTCAAGCACACAGAAGAGCAATACCTTTTTACTCTCAGGGCATACCGCATGAAAAACAAGGAGAGATATGTTGTCAATGCAGATGAACTGTTTCACACCAATGAATTGACATTTAGGATTTATTACCGGAAAGAGATAACAGAGACCTGCATAGTTGTATATGATGGCGATAGGTACAGAATAACTAGTCTTGACCCATACAAACCTGAAAACCAGATGACTATAATACTTGCAAAAATAAATGAGTAATGAAACCTTGCTTTAATACAAATTTCAACAGCCTTCAAAAGTGGAAGATTGGAGATGACCTGAGGGATATCCTGTTGGCTGATTCCGGAATTACAGAGATGGTTGGGAACGACATATATCCTCTTGTTGCACCGGAGGGAGTTGAGAGCGAGTTCATTGTATATGGCAGGGAGAAGTACACCAAGAAGTATGCAAAGGAAGGTGTCTGGGAAGATGAATGCCTGGTGTTCATGACTGTGATTAGCAGCAACTATGACAAAGCGACAACCATTGCATCCCTGATAGACAATGCACTAGTCGGGAGGCACAATATCAACAACCACAAGTTTGATATCTACCTCTATGACAGCACTGAGACTTTTGAAGATAACAAATACATTGAAACACTGATACTTACAATAGAATAATAAAAAGAAAACACAAATATAGAAATGGCTTGGAATGTAAATAGTGACCTTAGAAAAGGTAATGACCAGTTTCTCTACATTGTCCTTCCGGATACTGCAGGAACGATTTCTTCCGCTGTAACTGATGCAAAGGTTATTGCTTATGCTACCTCTTGCTCATTGCAGATTGATGCTGATACCCTTGATGTTACCAGCAAACTCTCTTGCCGTTGGAATGCTAACCTCCCTGGTAATGCTTCCTACACTGTGAATGCTGATGCTCTCTACTGCTTGAAAGCAAATGCTGAAAACAACAGTGCTTATACCATTGACCACCTCTTTGAGGCTATGGTTGAAGGTAAGAACATCGGTTGGTTCATGGGTGAAGACAAGGCAGATGAGTGTGGAGAAGTTGAAGGTTTGGATACCACAAAGCCTTACTACTGGGGAACTGGTGCAATCACCTCCCTTTCAATTGAGGCTGGAAACAACGAGATTTGTACTTCTTCAATCACTATCACCGGTTCAGGTAAACCTAACCAGGTAGCAGCATAAGGAGTAAGTTGTTAAGTAAAATGGGGTGGGCTTTGTGCCTGCCCCTTTTTTGTTTCTGTCCGCTTCCAATTATTCTTTTAAGTATATGAAACTGTTCAAGAAGAAAAAGAAAAGAGAAGAGACAAGACTTGATTTCAGTGATGTTGTAATCAAACTGAATGTCAGGTCAATATGCTATTATGAAACAGCAAGGGGGCGGTCATTTTTCAGCAAGGACTTTGAAGAGGAAGATATGCTGTTTCTGGTCTATGCAATGATTAAGGAGAACAACGACATTGACCTCACATTTGATGGTTTCCTGTATATGCTTGAAGATGAAAGGGTGATGAACTGGTGTATGCTTCAACTGATGTTCATTCAAAAGGAAGCCCTGCAATTGAATTTGAAGAAGAAGGAAGATGCTGGAAGTGGTGAAACAACCGATGTGGAAGTTAAGATGACAGACATTGCAAATTACTTGATTATCAAGAACAAGATGGATGTCAGGTATGTTATGAACGATATGAAACTGTGGGAAATTTCAAACTATATGGAGGCTGCTTCTGCCGCTTATGAGGAAAGGCTGTCCGAACAAAGGCTGTGGACATACTTGACGATACTCCCCAATGTTGATGGGAAGAAACTGTCTGGTCCTGAGAAACTTATAAAGTTCCCTTGGGACGATAAGGATGACAGGAAGCAGAAGGAGTTTGAAAAGAATGCCAAGGCTGCAATGTCATTTTTGGGAGGAAGAAAAGATGGCTAAGGGAGATTTGACAATTGTACTGGATGAGAGAGATTACAGGGATTTGATGAAAAGGCTTAATTCTCTTGAAAATGTTGACAAGAGAAATGCAATATCCAAAGCACTTAGAATGGGTGTTAGGGTGATTATGAATGCCGGTAAGGTAAACTACAAGGCAAGGGACCTTCATACAGGAAAAACCGGGAATCTCAAAAGGTCGTTTGCAATAAAACTGGACAAAAAAAGGAAAGTGTCCTTTGCTGGTTTTAAACACCCTGGTGGAAACCATTCTTTTTTGGTTAGTCGCGGTACAAAGGAAAGATATACTTCAAGAGGATATTATAGGGGAACAGTTCAGAAAAGAGGTCCTAATACCGGTAACAGATTCTGGGACGATGCAGTTAAAGACAATGGCGGCAAAGCACTTGAAACACTTATGGATACTGTATATGAAGAAGTGAGGAAGTGCTTGAACAGAGGGGTTTAACTGGCAAATTTCCATACATAACCACCAGTTTGCTTCCTCTTTCCTAAACAAACAGCAGATATATGGGTTCCACAGTTTTGCTTTATTGAGAAAGCCGCTTCTTTAAGGCTGTCAAAAGTTGCAATATGTTTACCATTTAAATCATATTGCATAACTTTTTTTTGTCTCTGTTTTGCTCTTTTTAATATTCCGGTCCCAAAATTAATATTGTATTTTCCAGAACACCACTCAAGATTCCCAACACTATTGTCTGTCTTTATTTCATTTTTATGATTTACCTGAGGATAGTTGTTTGGATTTGGTATAAAAGTTTCTGCCACTAAACGATGAACTGTTCTTGTTGTATTTGTTTTATTCTTTGCAAGACAAACCCTAAGATAACCATCTTTTGCTGGGCATAACTTTAACATTTTTGCCCTTCCATAATACATACTTCTTACTCTTCCAAAATTGCTTACCTGATATAATCCCTCATATCCGGTAATGTCTTTCCATATTTCTTCCATACCACTATAGTACAGACAATTATTTTAAAAAACAATGTCCGCTTTATAATCCTCTTTTCTTTTAAAAGTTAGTATATGGCTAGAAATGAAATGACTTTTAGGGCTTCCCTGAGATTAGATAGCAAGGCTTTCCAAAAGGGTGTGAAAGATGTGCAGCGGTCACTAAATGGTTTGAAAACATCATTTATGAATTTTGCTTCTGCATTAGGTCTTACACTCGGTCTTGGAAAGTTTATCAGCCTTATGAAAGATACTGCTGTTCAACTGGATACCGCTAAGAATGTCTTGAAGAATGTCAGCGAGAACACAGTTGAGTACACCGAAAGTATGATTTATCTGAGGAAGATTAGTAATGACTATGGGCAGGACCTGATTACCCTCATAAACAACTTTGGTCAATTCAGGGCTGCTGCAAAGGATAGTGGCATTGAGATAGATGGACTTAGGAGCATATATGGTTCTCTTGTAAGGGCTGCTGGTGCTTTCCATTTGAGTGCTGAAAAGACCAATGATATGATGCTTGCTGTGACCCAGATGTTCAGCAAGGGAAAGGTTTCAAGCGAAGAGTTGAGAAGGCAGTTGGGTAATGTTCTCCCTGGTGCTTTCAACATCATGGCAAAGGCTGCTGGAATGGCTGGTATAACAACCAACGGTACAACGGCAGAACTTGAAGAGATGATGAAGAAGGGCAAGGTGCTGGCAAAAGATGTGATGCCTGCATTTGCCGCTTTGCTTGATGAGATAACCGCCAATGCTTCTTTTGATAGTCTCCAAGGCTCATTGAACAGATTGAAGAATGACTGGACGGCTTTTGTTGAGAAGGCTGACTTTGCTGGTTTCTTCCAAAAGATGGTCAATGGTACAAGCAAGGCTCTGAGGGTGATGACAAAAGATTTCAGCACAATCAAGGCTCTGCTTATCGGTGCTGGTACAGGTATTCTTTCCGGTACAATATGGAACAAAGGTTCAAAAAATGTAAATAAGTGGGTTGATGAAACCAAGAAGGGGTTATACAGTATTAGGGCTGATATAGATGAAACACAGAAAAAATATGAACAACTTACTGGTTTAAAACTTGGTAAACATCAACCTGACTTTCAAACACCAATACCTTTAGGCACACTCGGTCCTGACAAAACTGTAAGACTTAAAAAAGAACAATTAGAACTAAATAAAGCAAGACTGAACTATAACAATCTTCTTCTCCAAGAAAACCAACTTGAAAAAGATTTGGGTTTGAAAAGAACTCTCAGTGCAAATCAAGTCAATCGGTTAAGAAATGAGATAAAAAACCTGGAACTTGCAACCAAAGGAGTAATTAGTGCTGATATTGAACAAATGTCGGCATTTCAGGTTGTTCTTTCAAAAGTCAGAAAAACAATTAGAAACATTGGTACTGCTTTCAAGGCTGCTTTCAGTTCAATGGTTATCGGTGCAATCATAGCGGCTGTTACCTTCCTGGTTACCAAACTTGTTGAAGTGATAAGGGAAACAAAGAGAATAAACAACATTGTCAAAGACAGCGAAGAGGCAATTGAAAGGGTATCCGCTGCTGAAAGTGAAACCGTTGTTGAACTTACAAAATGCAAGAAGGAACTGACAGAGAACGAGAAAGGTTCAGTCAGATTCCAGAAAGCGGTAGAGGGTGTTAACAAGGTGATGGGGCTTACAGGTGACAAGGCTTATACTATTGAAAGCAATATAGATGACATTGTTAGTGCTGTTGACGATTGGATTGTAAAATTAAAGGAAGTTGCTAGGGTCCAGGCAATTATATCAAAGATTAATGAACTCACCGCCAAGAACATTGAACTTGAAAATGAGAATGAAGTAGCAAGGGCTGATGACAACTATGGCAAGAAAAAGAAAAATCGTTTAATCTATACAATACCAGGATATACCCCTCCCAATGAAGTTCTGACAGGAAAGGCGGCTAAATTGGAGAGTACTATTGCCAAAAACAACAGTGAGATTGCAGAGAACAATAAGGCAATAGATATTCTCACTTCAAAACTGGATGCAGAAGGTCTTGACCAACTTTATGGAAAACATAAAGATAACCCACTCAATAATTCAGGCACAACTTCCGGTCATGCAAAGACTAAACTTGATGATGTAAAGGAACTGTTTGAAAACTATGACAAGGAGATAAAGAAACTTGAAAACCAGTTGAAGGGTGGTGCTATAACCGCTGATGAGTACCAGAAAGAACTTGACAGGGTTATAGACAGCACCTACAAATCAGCAGCTGCATTTGGAGACCTGAATGAATATCTTAAAGGCTTCGGCAAGGATAACATAGATAAATTCTCTAAGAGGATTGCAGACCTTAAACTTGATTTTGACAATATCGTTGATGACAAGTATGATGACAGACAGAAAGAAGTTGGTAAGGAACTCATGGAAAAGATTGAGGGACAGATTACCAAGGGTCTGGAACAGGGAGTTAAGGACAGAAAGGCTCAGGATATCTATGCCAATATCAGGGGACCGAAAGAAAGGGATACAACTTTTGACTATAAACTTGAAAAGGTTGACATAGCCAAAGAAGACTATGACAACATCAAGGAATATCTTGACCATTTGAGGGAGTTGAGGAACGAACTCATCAACCTTGGACAGACAGGAACAGAACAATTCCAGCAACTGAACATCCTTATTGGCGAGGCAGCACAAGCGGCAACGACATTTAGGGACAGGGCTAAACTTGCTGAATGGAAGAAGGATATTGAGGAACTGTCAAAGACATACAAAGAGCAGATGTATGGAAGTATCAGAGATGTTGCTTCTTCATTTGAAAGGCTTTATAATGTGTATAAGGACTTTGCAAGTGTATTCGGGACTGACATTGACCCTGATGGCAATTTCCAAAAGATACTGACAATCTTCGGTGCTCTGTTTGAGACATTTGAAACTATTTACAGTGTTGTCCAGTCATTGAACACATTGCAACAGACACAGGCGGCATTGGAGAAGGCTCAGAACGATGAAAAGATGAGGGCATTGGAAACACAGATTGGTTTGGAGGCTGGTCTTGGTGCTGCTAAGGTTGCTGCAAGTGAGGCTGCTACCGCTGCAATGGCTGGCGAAGCCGTTGCTGCAAAAGCACTTGGTATGGCCCTTAAAGATGCTGCTGCCGGTGCTGCTGCCGCTAATGCAATGCAGGTCCCTTATCCTGGAAACCTTGCTGCACTTGCTTCAAACATTGCTGCAATTGGTGCTGCCTATGGTTCAATCAAGGCTTTTGCCAAGGGTGGTGTAGTAACCGGTGGTCCAAAAACAGGAGACCACACTTTGATAAGAGCCAATGCTGGAGAACTTGTGCTCAATGGAAAACAGCAATCTACACTGTTCAATATGCTGAATGGAAAGGCTGGTATGGGTGGTGGACAAGTAGAGTTCAAGATTCGCGGTACAGACCTGGTTGGTACACTTAATAACTATAATCAAAAGAGAAGAGGATAGAATGAACATTACAGGCAAGTTTAAGGATAGAGAGGAATGTTCTCTGTATCAGGTAAATATATGGAAAGATGATAGTACCCCTGTTGAAGTGGATATGGAGGGTGGTGAACCGGTCCTTGTTACTTATGAGGAAAGCAACACCCCATTTGAACCGGTAAGGAAATCAACAGCAACTCTTGGCTTTGTCGCTGATGACTTGATGGATTGTGTGAGTGAGACTGCAGATGGAACAAAGGTAACCATAACCAACAACAATGAATTGGTCTGGTGTGGCTACCTCAAACCTTATATTCAATCTCAAAGTTTCCGGAGGTGCGTTGATGTCATACAACTTGAAGCGAGTGATGCTGTCTCCTTGCTGCAATATATCAAATACACCCCGGTTGGTTCTTACAGGAGCATAGTGACTTTCAAACAGTTGCTGAAAAAGATTTGTGATTCAAGCGAACTGTTAAAAGGATTCGCATGGCCTATCACAAAGAAATATGGCTTGCATCAAGTTGTTCCCTCAGACCTGAAAATGAGCGAACAGAACTTCTATTCAAGCGATACCGATGAGCCTTGGACCCTTTTTGAAGTTTTGGAGGAAATGAGCAGATACCTTGGTCTTACCGCCATGCAAATCGGTGAGTATCTGTATCTTGTTGACTATGGTGCGATGAAAGCAATAAGCCCAAGCTACCAGTTATATCACAAGGCAGATGATTATGCAACACCGACAACCGCAACAACTTCTTATTCAACAGTAGAACAAAAAGATATCAGGGGAGATGGGTCTAACATCAATTTTGAACAGATTTACACCAAAGTGTCTGTGAAGGACAGTTTTTACAAGCCAGAATACTATGTCCCGGACTTTTGGAAAGATGAGTATATAACCAATGTCTATAACCCTGACCAGCCTTGGACTTGTAAGGAGAATGAGTATGTTACATTTATGGGACTTCCAATCCTTCCTTATATCAGTGACAAGGGAAAGTTTGAGTATGAGTACCCTGACTTTCCTTTCCAGTACTACAACAGGAGATATACCCACAAGTACTATGATAGCATTTACTACAACAGTGACTTAACACCATATACACCAAGTGATATGGCTCACAGTGCTTTAACCAGGGATTACATTGGTGGAACACTTGTGGAGACAGCAACGGTAGAGAGGGGGCTTTCAGGCTGGACAAACTATGAGGAAGCCGGTTCAATCAACTTCACCAAGACTGTGTGCATAAGCCAGATGGACCAACCGGAATATCATGGAAATCCAACACCCTACCTTGATAGCTATGTTCCTGTTATGAAGGTGATTGACAACTATACAAATCCAATAATCAACAATGGTTCAAGCACTTACATAGTCATAGATGGAAAGGCAATGTATGAAAGACACAGACATGCAGACTACATCAACCCTAAGTGGACAAGTGAGGCTGTTGCAGCAAACAAAAGTGTTCCAAGTGGTGCTGGTAACAGGAGACCTTCACTTTGTTTCAGGCTCGGTATAAATGGAAATTATTGGAATGGAACCGGATGGACTGATACCCCTTGCAATTTTATGGTTGATGAGGTTACAGGACTTATTGATTCAGATGGAGATGAGCCTTCTCACTTCATGGAGGGCTCTAACTGGAATATTGACAGGAATATACTTAACAATATCCAGTGGAGTGATTGGGTTGGACTTAGTGGGTATAGGATTCCTCTGGATAGTGCCCATAACTTCAACGGACCGATAGACTTCAAAATCAATCTTCCCATCAAGTTGGCAAGTTATACCGGACCCCATGATGATGAATGCACCCTGAACTCCTACTGTTACCTTAAAGACTTTTCTGTTAAGATTGCAAATAAGGGCAGCGAGAACACCAAGAATGACCTTGTTATAGAGAATGTGATTGACGGTCCTATGGAGAATGAGATGAGCCAGATAACCTGTAGGTTCACAACATATGACATAAAGGGCGGTCTCTCCTATTCAAATGTTGGTTATGGTGCTGGGCTACTTACCGATATTACTGATGTTGCATTGGGTGTTGAACAGAAGCCTGAAGAGAACTTAATTCAAAGGCTTGTAAATCAGTACTCTACACCAACAGTTAAACTTGGTTTGGAAACAACACTTGAATATCAACCGCTTAACAAGATAACAGACATTGACCTTGAAGAGTATGATGGGAAAACATTTGTTATTCTCGGTCAGACAATTAACTATAAGAACGGCTCACAGGAAATAAAACTAATAGAACTTAAATAATTATGCAGTTTAAAACCATATACATTCCTTATGAGGGAAGGGCAAAATACCAGGACTTGACAACAGGAAACACTATTGCTCAGGGAGGCTCAGGTGGTGGTGGAACCGGTGTAGGCGGAAATGGAACAACCCAATATCTGACCGCTTTTGAGACAGATGACAATGCTGGCGCTTGGACCGTTGCCGACTTTTCAGCATTGAACACATTGGAGAACGGAACGGCAATAATGGTTAGGTTCAATACAGACAGCAACACAGGACTTACTGCAAACACAATTGACCTTGGAATTGGTATGGACGGAGACACAGCGGAAACTCACCCATATCCAATTTATCTGGAGACAGGAAAGTTGGTGACAGATGAGATAAAGGCTGGTGATGAACTTATGCTTGTGTTCAGGGAAAATGCAAGTGCCTGGACGATAGATGCTTCAAATGAAAGATATGCAAGGGATATTTGGGAGTTTTACAATAGTGGAACGGTCATATCAAAGTACCATGTTGCATCTTCCGGTGATGTAATGTCATTTGGGGAAGCAGATTTTACTGGTTTCTCCTTATCGGTCATTGACAACTTTGACAGTACAGCCAGAACGGACGCACTTTCAGCCAACAAAGGAAAGGAGTTGAATGACAGACTTAGCATATTGGAAACAAGCGCTATAACACAGATTAAGACCATCAACGGAATCAGTCTTATTGGCCCTGGTAATGTTGAGGTTGAAGGTGGTGGAAGTGGCGGAACTTGGTCTGTCGGTTCAGGTATCACTTATGAGGATGGTGAGATTAAACTTGCTGACTATGTGTTTGAAACACTTGATACCAAATATGACAAGACAGGTGGTTTTGTGTCGGGCAGTGTCATTGCTTCCGGTGATGTTGTTTCCTATGGTATGAGCGATGTTGTCCCTACCGGTCTCTCTGTGATTGACAACCTGAACAGCGACAGTTCAACGGACGCTCTTTCCGCAAAACAAGGAAAGGTGCTCAATGGGCTAATAAGTGCTAAACAGGACACACTGGTATCTGGGACAAACATCAAAACAATCAACGGAAGTGCAATAACTGGTTCAGGAAACTTGGTAATAGAGGGTGGTGGAGAAGGAGAAGAATATTTTGCCGGAAAGAACATTGGCATCAGCAACAATACTATCAGTGTGACAGGCAGAGTTGATAGTGCAATAACCTCATACTCAGCACTTACAGCAAGCGATAGTGAAAAACTTGGCGGTAGTGCAGCCACATTGTTTGCAAAGGCTGTTGACCTTGATATGAAATATGACAAGACAGGCGGTACTGTTTCAGGGACTGTTCATGCAGTTTCAGGTGTTGTAAGTGATGAAGATGTAATCGCTTATGGTGCTTCAAGTGTCGTTCCTTCCGGTCTCTCTGTGATTGACAACCTGAACAGCAATAGCGGAACAGATGCATTGTCAGCCAAACAGGGAAAGGTATTGAGTGGTATGGTAAGTGATAGACAGGAGAAGTTGGTATCCGGCACAAACATAAAGACAATAAATGGAAACTCACTGCTTGGTTCTGGCAATATTGTAATAGAGGGTGGTGGAGGAACCGAATATATGCAAGGTTCTGGTATCTCCATTTCAAACAATATCATATCTATTTCTGGTAGTGTATTCCAGGAACTACATTCAAAATTAGGTACTGGTGATACCGCTGCTGATTCAAACAAACTTGCAGGTTCAGCGGCTACCGATTATGCAAAGGTTGATGGGGACTACCAGACAATGAAGGTTGGTTCTGCTACAACGGCAACATACTCGCAATATCTTGGTACAGCAAATGACAACTATACCAAATCTGCAATAGATGCTGCTTTTGAAGAGATAGAAGAAGCAATTGACTTGAAGTATGACAAGACAGGCGGAACAATTACAGGAAGTGTGTTTGCTACCGGTCAGATTAGTGCTTCCGGAGACATTATGACTTATGGCCAATCTGCTATTGTTCCATCTGGCATCACAGTTATTCAAGACCTCATTCATAGTGCAAACACACTCAATAATGTTCTGGCAGCAAGGCAAGGTTATTTGCTGCAACAGAACAAGCAGGAGAAGTTGGTATCTGGGACAAACATCAAAACAATCAACGGAAATTCCCTCTTAGGAAGCGGAAACATTGTCATTGAGGGCGGTGGTGGTGGAAGTTATCAGCCTGGCACAAACATCTCAATATCAAACAACACAATATCAGTCACAGGAAGAGTTGAAAGTGCAAGTACATCATTATCAGCAACAACTGCAACTTCATCAACCAATGCTACCTATGCAACAAATCTCGGTAATTCAACTGATTCATACACAAAGAGTTCGTTGGATACCGCTTTGGCAGGAAAACTTGGTACTGGGGACACAGCGGCAAATGCTTCTAAATTAGGCAATGTTGCTGCCTCAGGTTATTTGACTACAGGCGGAACCGCTTATGACAGCAACAGATTGGGCGGCAAGGCTGCTTCTTCTTATGCTCAAACAGCAGGTACATACTCACAACTTGCCGTTGGTACTGCCGGTAGGAGTGACTATGCAACCTATCTGGGAACATCAACGAACAACTATACAAAGAGTTCCCTTGACACAGCACTTAATGGAAAACTTGGAACAGGTGATACCGCTGCTGATTCAAACAAACTTGGCGGTGTTGCAGCAAGTGGTTATCTTACAACAGGTGGTACAGCCTATGATTCAACAAGATGGGGTGGTTATAAGATTGTTGTTGGTTCAACTGGGTCAGCAGCAAATACAATATATTTTGGTTACTAATGGCTACTGGAAGTGTTATAGACAGCAAGATAGTGGTAAATGGCAGGACAATAAACAATGTTGTGATTGCCGGGAGAAAGATATTCAGGGTTGTAGCAAATGGGCACATTAGCTATGACAGGAAGGAATACACCCTGACAAGAAACAACAGTTATTCATATTCAGCCCAAGTAACAGGTGGTACAGTCTCTTTTCCTTCAACCGCAATAACAAGTACCTATGATGGCTATAATGCCTCTGGTACAAGGGTAAATGGTGCTGCTGCTAGTTATGCAACTTCTCCTGCCTCTATATCTTCAAATGCTCACAATACATCTTCAAGGTCCGGGAATATATCAGTTGTACAGGACAATAGTCAGTTAACAGTGACAGTTCCTTACACACAGGCAGCTGATTCCCATGAAGATGTAAATGTATGTACAGGTCTCACAGTCACTCTCTCAAATGTTGCTGTAATTCCTGCTGCTGGTGGTTCTGTAAATACTTGTGATGTCTCTGTTGTTGCCAATGGTTATGTAAGGTATGATTGGCAGAGCGGTGATAGCACACAAGGGCCTTCTACATCTTGGACCCTTACTTCAAGTGAATATTCCCTAAGGTGGACTGGTGTTACCGCTCAATCAAAAGGAGAAATAACTTCACAACAGACAACGGCAGGCACACTCACTTGTCAGGTAACCTATAATGAGAATATTTCCATTAAGGAAACTAAGACAGCAACTGTATATCAAGAGGCTAACCGGATTACAGGCTATACTCCTTGGGAATATGAACTTGCTGTAAGTACAAATGTGACAGGAACTTATCCTGCTGCAGGCGGTACAGTTCAGGTGGATTACTCAGGAGAAAGGAAAAGAAAGCCAATCTACACATCAACTGCAACAGGCTCCACTTATTCTTATTCAAACATTGGGTGCGACCTTACTACAACCTATGGTACTCTGGCAATACAATCAGTCACAGGTGTAGGTACTACAACATTGACATTGGGTGCTAATACAAGCGGAAACAGAACGGTCACAATCACACTCACATACCAAGAAGATGCTTCAAAGAAAGCAACGACTTCATTCACCCAATATGGTTCAAGTTACTCATTTGCATATGCTTACCTGTCAAACTTCACAGGCAATGGACAAATGACAACTTGGGAACAAATGAGGGATGTGGTGCGGGAGATAAATACTGCTTCCTGGACTTCACCAACTCAGAATGTCTATGCTGTAACTGCTGATGGTTCAACCAAATACAGATTAGGCACAAGCCCTTCATCAAATCTTGTACAGGCTGATACTTATTTCTATAATGTTGACAGTCTGCTATTTAACACAAGAAATGTAACAACAGCAGGTGCGGAAGGAACAGAACACCTATGGTACAAGAGACCAAATTGGGAGTTCATACAAAACTTTACCATACTTGCAAGTGACACAACATTCACATTGACCGGTTCAACAACCACTTCTTATGGGGTGACTGTCAAGAGAGGAACGACAACAATTGCTTCTGTTGGAACATTTACAGGTTCATTGGTGGTGAATTGTGGCGAAAATACAAGTACAACTTCAGACAGGACATTCACAGTCACATTCACAGAGAACAATTCATCGGCTGGAAATAAACCTTCAATGACCTCAAGGACAATCACACAAGAGAAAAAGGTTGCAGCAAGCATTGATATTGACCATGATACTTGGGAATATTGTGAAAGCGATTTGTTGAATACAACCACAGTTATTGTGAATGCAGTTGGTGCTGGTTGGCAGGCTCAATATGACAATAGTTATTTTTCTGTCTCTCCTGCTGCTGGTGCTGCTGGAACCACAACAGTTGTAATAACTTGCAATAACAGAGGATTGGCTGGAACAAGCAAAGATATCATATTCCTATCAAACAATCTTCAAGCAGGAAGGGCAATATTTACAGTTGAATTCCTTGATTGTTAAAGTCAGCCCTGTTTGAGACTTTTATTATAAATAATGCGATAAATAGAAAAAAACATATATGACAAAACTTGGAAGTGGAGTTACCCTTATTGAAGTTTCTCAAGTGCTCGGCTATTATGCCAATCCAATCCAGTTAAGCAAACTTGTCAATCATCCAAGCCTGAATAAATGGTCAAGGGTTAAGCCTGTCCCTTATACAGGACTATCCTATGATAATGTTGAGGATTTGGAGGCATTTATGGACTTGAACGGCTGGGGAATAACAATGGATTCTGTTGGTCCGATGAACACAGATGAACAGATGTATGGCAGTGCAATAACTGCTTCACAGGGAGAATGCTGGCACTATACAGGGATGACCCCTACACAAGATTATCCTGGAAGGCTCGGTGATTTCAGGCACTATAACACAGATGCAGTTTGTCCTTATCTCCCCGTTGAACTGAACTACTATGTCCCAGGTGTAGATGGGCATTATGGACCTGTAATGGAATTGAAGTGGCAAAAGAGCCAGTCAATAAATGCAGAGATAAATCCATACCTCAAATCAACCCTTCATGGAAACTACTACATTGTGTACAGAAAGGTTGGGGATACTTTGGGATATAGTGCAGCGACAGCCCAGGTTACAGAAACATTCACTTCAATGACAAGTGCCAGAATTCAATTGCCAAGTGCCCAGACCGGTGATTATGAGGCTTGTGCCCTTATAAAGAGAGGGGGCGGTGATGGAGAACTTTACCCACTGCCTGAAACCCACATTACATTCAACCTCAGAAACCAGACAGAAGAGGAATATGCAGGTCTCCAATTGTCAAACCAGTGTTCAATGACAAGGAGTTCAACAATTGGTCATTTGATTGTGAAACTCAAAATAACAAACATAACAAACACAGCAATTACCGCTCTTGTTGGGTGTATTGTGACCGACAGTAGGAACAACAGCATTTGGCAGAAATTCAATCATGAGGTGTCAGTACCTGCAAATGGCTCTATTACTCTATATGGTGATGAAAATGAGACATTTACAACAACACAGACTGAAATCAGGGTTGAAGGTGTAAGCCCTACCGGTGATTTTAGACCCCCGATTGGAGCAGAATGCAGGGCAAAGAACAGCCTGAAGAGTGATGTTGAAATAATCAAGACAGCAACGATTTTGGAGAATTGATGGCGGCTCTATTCATACCTTTTTTAAAAAATAGGGAGGAAAGTTAAGTTTGTGTAATTGTAAAAAGAATAAATCAAAGGTGGAAAAACCTCAAATAAAACAGGAAACTGAACAAAAAGAAAATGTCAACAAGTAAATGGAAGAAACTTGGGTTGAAGACAAGGATTGCATATATCACAGCAATCGTTGCTTTTGTTATTGGATGGGGATTGACACTGGCGGCTTTCTTCTATCCAACAGTAGGAATAATCCATGAATCTGTATTGTGGGTGCTTGGACAGGCATTGTTATATGCAGCATCGGTTCTTGGGATTGGGATGTATGTGACAGGGCAGGTTCGTTCAATGAGAAACACAACGAACAGATATATCAGAAACACCGGGAGACCTGACCCTTATGCTAAAATGGATTTTGAAGAAGTGAACGATGTGTATGACGATGATATAAATGAAGATGCTTCATGATGTATAATTGTCCAAGAAGCAATTGCAAAAGGAGAAAAAGAATGATGACAAAAGCCGAATTCATTGCCAATCATATAAGAAAGTGGGAAGGTGGTTGGAGCACACATCCTGCAGATAGTTATGCTTGTACTATGTCAGGGATTACCATAGCCACATATCAACAGTATTTTGGAAAAGACAAGACTTGCATGGACTTAAAGAAACTCACTGAAAAAGAGTGGGTCTATATCTTCAAGCAGGGTTTCTACCATAAAGCAAAGATTGACCAGATTGAGAATTGGTCTCTGGCACTGCTGATTTGTGATATGGCTTTTATGAGTGGACCAAAAACAACCATAAAGAAAGTTCAAAAGGTGCTTGGGGTAAACCCGGATGGCATTATAGGACCAATCACCCTTAAAGCCCTCAATGATTCCCCGGAGGAAAACTTCTATAATATTTGGAATATGAGAAAGAGATGGTATGAGGCGATTGTACAAAGAAACCCTTCTAAAAAGGTATTCCTCAGAGGGTGGATGAATAGGTTAAATGCTATTGAGTTTCAGCATATGTCATAATCACAATCTTAAAAAGAGGGGACCCTTTCGGAATCCCCTCTTCATCTAAAATGGCTAATCTTTACTTATCAATTATAAATATATAGATAATTGTTTTTTTTCAACAAGTCAGAAAGAAAAATTGATTTTTTTTAAAAAAGTTTGTATTTTTTTATAAAAGTAAACTAATTATATATAGAAACAGATAAGCGGATTATACCAGAGCCAATAATAGGTATATAAAGTGAAGAGAAATATAGAAATAGACCCTTAAAAAGGTCAGCGTTTGGATTAGTACGGTAATTGGCTCCCGGAACCTCCAGACGCTTTTTGTTGCAAATTATAAAAGATAAAATATAATATTATGAGCCAATTAAATGAAAAAACAACCAGTATCATTTATAGAAGTCTGGTTGAAGCCGCTGAAAGGTTTTATGAGAAAGACCCAGCAACAGCACTTGAAATCTATCGTTCCTTTTGCAGGTATGCGTTCTGTTTTACTGAAGATGTTGAAACAGATAATGAGATTGCCGAACTTATAGTTAAACAGAATGTTGAGAGTTTGAAGGCTGCAGACAGGAGATATGCAGCAGCCGTCAACAACGGAGACAAAGGAAAGGACCATGGTATCAAGGGTAAAGAATATGGAAAACTTGGGGGAAGACCAAGAAAGGGTGAAACCAGAGAAGATTATTGGGAAAGGAAAAGGAAAGAACAAGAAACCGGTGAAAAAGAGCCATACACCCCGCCAGTAGATGAAAAGAGAGAAAGGGCACACAACCTTGCAAGAAACTACAAAAAAGATGATGAAAAAGACGGAAGAGGCGAATCTACCTTGACTACTGGTTGGATAAAGAAAAACATATTCTCCGGTCAAAAGTGTGTCTATTGCGGGGAAGAAGACTGGCATAAATTGGGCTGTGACCGGATAGACAACACAAAACCACACACACCAGATAATGTAGTATGTTCTTGCTCCAAGTGTAATATTGAGAGAGGTTCTATGACTTTTGAAGAGTTTAAAGAGAAAAAGGGCATTACCCCAGAAAACCCCCCTTTAAGCCCGGTTATAGAAACCCCCCTTACTTCAGCTTTAGCTTCTTCTTCTGCTTCAGCTTTATCTACTACTATAACTTCTTCTTCAACTATGAAATGTGAAAAAGTGAGTACTTCAATTGAGAAAAGTGAAGAGATATGCGAAAGTATATGTGAAGGATTATGTGAATGTATATGTGAAAAAGTGAGTACTAATACAAATACTACAGATACATCAAATACTATAGATACTAAAGAATATAATATAATAAATAATATAGAAGAAGATATGAGAGTAATACCTGTTGAAGATAAAGATACTTTATATGATGATAGTGAAAGAAATGTCATAACTACTATTGAAGAAGAAAAGAAACCTTGTACCAAAGAGCATTTAAAGACTATCTATCTTAATTCCTTTGGAGAACTTATGAGTAACTTTCCTGGAATTAACTATTCGTTATTGTTGGTAAAACAGACAGATAGTTTTTATGATTGTTATAGAGATATTGTAAATGAGTTAGTTATGAAAATCTGCCGGCAATCTCAAAGAAATGTCACTACCGGAGAAGTACTTGAAATGCTCAATAGGTATTTAGATTATATACACTACTCTTACTAAAAAAAGCATAGCGCAGCGACAACACCCCAACATATTTTTATTGTATGAGCCCTTAGAGTGGGCGAGTATGGTGGAGTTCCGCCCGCTCGCCCCCGCTCAAAAAAGACTGCTATTCTATTTGTTTTTTTAATATTTGTTTGTATATTAGTAGTAGAAGGTAGAACTTCTGGGGGAACTTTTAGTTCTTTGAAAAATAGAGGTTGCTTATAGAAAAGATGTTATTGATTTGGTTGATTGTTCATTTATTCCAGTTCCCCCATTCTACCTTGTTGTTCCTCATACTTGTTAAACATATAAATAGTTGCAATTTTTTTTCTCTATTGCTCAAAAAACCTTCCAAGTTTTGGGAGGTTTTCTTTTTTTATTATATTTGCATCAAATTTAAAAACAAAAAGCCATGTTAAACAAAACAGCATTATCAAAGAGGGTACAGGGAATGTCCTTAGACCAGGCTACACAGTACCTTGTAAACAATTATCCGGTGACGCAGATTGCAGAAGCACTTGCGGACTATTTTCTTTCCGATTCTGCCCAGGTTAAACCCATCACAATCAGTGAAGAAGAATTCAGAATTCATTTTAGAATCAGGGGGTTTTCAACCGATAATTTAGTTGAAGAGCGAAGGGGAAGACCGAGACTTAACAGGGATGATAAGAAGGTCACCCTCAAGGAATACTAAACAAGCAGTTCCCCAAGCAGTTTAGACAATTGGGCTTCTTCCACACCTTTCATTTCCTCAAAGACCGTTGTATCAAAGAGTGTTGCATAGTGCTGTCTGACCATCTTGACCGAATCACCCAGGGTCTTTGCAACAACCTCAACAGGAACACCGGCATTCAGCAAATAGCAAGCCCCTGTCCTTCTTGCCAAGTGGGTTGTGAACGGCTTGTCAATCTCACAAATCTCTCCAATCTCTTTCAGGTACTTGTTGTAGTTGGTAAGTGAAATAACAGGAAGACAGAAGTTATACTCCATCACAATTTCAAGAGCATTGGGTAGAAGAACGACAACAAACTCAGAGCCGGTCTTCTGCCTTTTCTTTTTGATGTACCACTGCTTGTCCTTGTTCTGCTTGAAATCCTCCCTGACCAATCCCTTAAGGTCTGCATAGGACAAAGCGGTGAAACACTGAAACAGGAACACATCTTTAATCCTGTTCAACCTGTCGCTCTTGAACACCTTTTTCTTAATGATATCCAGTTCCTCTTCCGTTAGGTAAACAATCTCATTGAGTACTCTTGGAACCTTGACCACAGAGAAGGGGTGGGAATCAATCTTGCCGCTCTCAAAGGCATACTTGAAAGCACTCCTTATCTTCTTCAGCCAATTGGAAACATAGTTCAACTTGTGTTTCTTCATCATATTTGCGGTAAAAGTCTTCCAGTGCTCTATGGTTATGGTGTTTGCATTTTCGTTGCCTGTAAGCCCTGAATATGAACAAAACAATTCCCCTACCTTTTGGTATCGTTTAAGGGTTATCTCCTTCATCTGTCCTGCATCATACTCTTCTTTCTTTATGGCAGAGAAATCAGCAAAGAGTTCATGAACAGTATAGATTTTGTTCAAACCTCCTTGTCTATAATAGGCTATCAGGTTATCCTTGGTGAGCGGAATTCCCTTCCTTACCATTTCAGTCCATATCTCTTCCAGCCTGAACCCAACAGCCTCACAGTAAGATTTGGTGTTGTTATCCTTCTTGCTTGCCATATCCTTTACAAATTGCTCAGGTTTTGCCCGGAGTTCAAGGGTGATATAACTTCTTTCCCCTCCGACATTCACAGCCACTTCAATCGGTGCAAGCCCTGTCTTCTTGCTTGCCTTGCTCTTTTTGCAATAGAATTGTTTGTTCAGTCTCATAGTTGTTATTGTCAGTTGTTTTTTGTATTTTTTAAAGAAAAAAGATATGGAAATTTGGAAAGATATTGAAATCTATGGTGAAAAGATTGCGCGGAAATATCAAGTAAGTAACTATGGAAATGTCAGAAACAAAATGACAGGTAGAGTATTGAAGTTTGGTCTGAGTCATGGAAAGAAAGGAAAAGAAGATGGAATCGGTTATAGATTTGTTGGTTTAACTGATGGCGAGAAGAGATATTTTCCGCAAGTTCATAGGTTGGTGGCTATACATTTTCTACCCAACCCTAAAAATCTCCCTTTAGTTCATCATAAGGACGAAAATCGCTTGAACAACAATGTAACAAATTTGGAGTTCTGTGATAAGTCTTACAACTATGTTCATTCAGTAAAAAACAAAAGTAGAAAAACAACCCAAGTACCAGTTTTACACTATAGTACTCAGTTTGCTTTTGTCATTCGCTATAATACAATTGAGGAAGCAGCATATGAAACAGGTATTGGTATAAATGATATAGAGTGTTATTGTAAAACAAAAAAAACACCAGCTGACGGTAGTATTTGGGAGTTTGCTTAAAAACCGGTCTCATTTGTAAAGAAAAAATGGTATCACTTTTGGCATTTTCCAAGTGCGAATATAATGTATTGAGACCATATCTCCAAATAAAAATGCCTCCCCAGGTGATTGGGAAGGCATATTTGTAGTCCCGCCGGGAGCCTAATCTATTGCTTGTAGATATCCCAAACGGCTATTTTTAAAACCCAGTCTCATTTTTAGCAGTGTTTTTTTGTTTTACCAGATTATTTCTTGTACTATAGGAGTATGGAGATTATTTGGAAAAATGTTGACCTGTGTGATGGATACCAAGTAAGTGATGCAGGACAAGTAAAATCGTTAAAACATAAAAAAGAACACATACTTACACAGAGACAAGACAAAGATGGTTATGTCCTTGTTGATTTAACTACTGGAGGAAAACAAACAACAGTCAGGGTTCACAAGTTGGTTGCTATGGCTTTCCCGGAGATATGTGGTGAATATTTTGAGGGGGCAGAGGTCAACCATCTCAATGAAATAAAGACCGATAATAGGGCTGTCAATCTAAGATGGTGTACACATAATGAAAACTGCAACTATGGGAACCGCAACAAAAAAATATTTGACTACCATGAGCGAAAGAGACAAGAACTTCGTTAGATGAAGAAAATCTCTGTAGTATCCAATGGCGATTTTAGATAGCCAGCCACACACTCAATCATGGAAATCACCGAGTCAATTTTCTTTGAATAACTACTCTTGTCAGGCTTCATATTTCCGTTGTGGTCATATTTCATACTGACATTGCCGAACTGCCACAATACATTGCTGCTCTTGTCAATGACAGCATTACCCTCCAAAATCAGTTTCTCCATATGTTTTGTTGGGGCATTGAAGTTACCTATTGACTGACTGATTGGAACGGTGTTGAAACCCTCTTCTGTACACTTAATCTGGAAATAAGTCCCGTTCCAGGTGTCCATATTAACTGAGTGGATAACAAACATTTGGCTCAGTTCTTTTATTTTGGAAAGGATATAGTCATAGTCTGTACAATTGCCAACAGTAATAATCATTGAACCCTCCTTGATAAATTTGTCATAAAGTTCTTTCTTGTCTGTTTTGTTGTATGTTTCCTCAGGAATGTATGTCCATGTTTTGAAATAAAACTTTTCGCCATATGGAATCATTACAGACAAAGAAGTAAAGTCACTGACAGAAGCAAGGTCAACACCAAGATAAACCATACTTCCTCTAAACTGCTCCAAATCAACAACCTCCATTTTCTTAACGACAGTTTCCATTGGTATCCAGGCATTTATGGAACTAACCCACATATTGAATGTCTTGGTTAAGATTCCATTTAGTGCTGTACTGTCATTCTTTGCCTTCTGTACCTCATTTCTCATAAACTCCCTTGTAACAGTGACATCAAGA
>ODAJ011909342.1_pt1 | contig 34560 bp, 45 predicted proteins | sample 1539241 | NCBI WGS metagenome assembly ODAJ01 (sample SAMN02144231, study PRJEB22623) | gut metagenome | biome: sheep rumen | host: Ovis aries | place: New Zealand
TTGCATAAATGTTATGAGTATCAGAAGTAAATCCAACATCACAGCAAGCAGTAATTGCAACATTACCACCTTGAGCACATAATGTATAATCACCTGCTGAAATTGTTTCTGATTTACCGCAAGAGTATCTTCTGTCAACTGCATTATCATGTACAGAAATTTCTGTACCTTCATAACAGTTTGTTCTATTTCCAACAATATGTTCATTAGAATTTCCACATACTATTTTATTTTCATTTCCCGTAACAGTGATGTTCAAATCACAACCTGTCTCGGGCTCAATACAACATGTAACTACCTTGCCTTCAACTGTAATGTCTCCGTGAACACAAGTATCACAATTCAAATGTTTTATTGGATAAGGATTGCCTGCAACTGATGTTTTACCTTCATAAGAGGCTAATCCTGCTTCATCAAATAAGGAATCTGTATCAGAAGGTTCAAATGTTCCTGAAACTGCATCTTTTGTTTTTACTGTTTCAAACTGTAAATAAGAGCATTCATTGCCATAACCATCACTGTCATAGCATACGCCTTTTCTTACAACTTGACGTGGGCATCCATTTATCCAAGAGACGTTACATTCACCAGATGAACTTCTTTGATTATAAGTTATAACTCCACCTGGGGTACCACAAGTTTCATACTCACCTGTGTTGCAGTCATAACCACCATAAATCTGATGTTTTACTCTTACGTTTGCTACTTCAGTTTCAGGTACTTCAAAAGCAGTTGCATAGAATGTACCAAAAATAGTAAGACCACCGTTTAGTGAATCTTCATTACCTAAAACAACTACTTGGTCAGAATGTTCTGCTTCATATTTTGTATTGTATAATGTATAATCAGGTCCCTGGTCTGTAAGGTTTGGCCAAATGTCATAAGTTGGCTCATCATCTTTGTCATAGTTTTCATAAGAATAAGAAAGACGTTTGATGTTTGACTGAGTAATAAATGAAATCTGGTCAATGTCTCTTCGTCTCAATACTTGAAAGAAATCATATTTAGTAAGACCAGAATGAATGACTAATGCAGTACCCTCACGGTCATTAGAACTAGTAGAAGAAAAAGCTGTATCAATAACTGCACTGAATAAAATTCCGCCGTCTTCATCTGTACCAACAAATCTAGCTTTTCCATTGAAACCTGCTGGCAAATGGAACTGATAAAAATCTGTTGCATCCTTTTTAGTCGGCTCAATAAAAGCATCCATCAATTCGGCTTTTGCTCTTACCACTTGAGCAGTCAAGTCATTTATTTCAGCACAAGAAGCAACTGTCAATGATTCAGCTGATAATGAATGGGTAACATTAGCAGTACCAATGTTTGCTACTGTAGTGTTTGTTTCTAAAGCTTGAGCAGCTTTATAACTGTTCAAATCTGACTGAACATTACAAGCACAGGACAAAGCATCGTTTGCAGTCTGTACAGCATCAGCAGCATCAGTTCTTGCACAGGATACTTTGTTATTCAAGTCTTCTACAATGTCAACTCCATTTACATTTACTTTTGTAAAAGAAGCTTCACTTGCTGATACATTTCCTGCAATGTCGACATCATCATTTATCTGAATGCTTTCTTCATCTTTACTTTCGATTGTATCAACTTTTAGATTGTTTGCTTTTACAGAGGCAGTATCAACTTCAATTACCTGTTCTGCTTTGCTTACTTTATCATCTAATGCAGAATCAATAGAAGCAATGTCAATTTCCTGCTGGTCTACATCAGTTCGTAATTGAGAAACAGCATCTTGTAAATCTTTTATCTGTTTATTTACAACTGCATTGCTTCCTTTTCCGTTTGTGTTATTCAAGCTATTGAGCATCTTATGTTTTCCTTATATAAAAATGGACCATGTCGGATTTGAACCGCTCTACCAGAATGCAAATCTAGTGTGCTAGCCAATTACACTACATAGCCCTTTTATTCTTTATTTATTCTATTTGTTATGAATGATTATATAAGTAAGTAAATAAATAAGATAATATGATAAATAAAATAATTATTATTATTATTTATATAAATACAATAGTATAAAACTTCAAACTACTGTTTATCTTTTGGTTCGAATCCTTGAAGTCCTTTTGTTGTAGCAACCATAGCAGTAAGTACACCTAAAAGTACAACTTCTTTGTCAAAGAAGGCTAAATCAATAGGCATTCCGATAAAATGAGATACTACAAAAATAAGCAATGATAAGGCAATTACTACAATATCAAAAAGAATTACTGTAGCAAAAGCCCATCTTGTACTTGAGAGTGTTGTTTTATCGTCAGCCAAATCTCTAATTGTTTTTAGCATCTTCATTACCTTTCTTTATTTTATTGTCAATCAATAATGTAACTTTAGCAGATATAACAGCAAGCTGATTAGAAAACTCTATAAAGTTTTTGTTCATTTCAGAAAGTATCATATTTTGGGAAGCTACTTGAGTTTGTGTATTTTGAATCTTTTGTTCCACTTCTCCCTTCCATTGACCTACACTGGTCCATAATTTGATAAAGGGAATGAGAAAAATAACAGCTTCAATTCCCAATGCAATAACAATAGTCAAATCCATTTTACCATTCCCTCTCGCTATGATTTTTAGGTATTGCTATAAGAACCTTCCTAATGTAGTCTGGTTCTTTATCAAGCATTACCTTGAATACCTTTACATATTTATCGGATACGGCTTCATTTACATCCTTTTCCATACCTGCGTTATAGTCTTTGGCAAGGTTGGCATTTTTGGCCTGTTCAGAAGCTCCTGAATAGGTTCTGTCTGCATTATCTGCAACTTCACCATCTGTTGTACCATAGTCTGAACTAACGCTTCGGCCTTCTTTTCTTTCATTTCTTTCTTCAGTTTCAACTATATCAGTTGTTTCACCTGCATTTATAAGTTCTGCTAATTCCTGAGAACCTAAGTTTGTATCTGCCCATTCCTCAATGTTTTCAACCAATTGCCATACGTTTGTTATAAGGTTATTTTTCTTTCCCTCATAAGAACCTTTTGCCAAATCAACTGTCATTGACTTTCCAGCATTATAAAGATAACCAAGACCAGCAATTGCTGTAACTGGGTTTGTCAACATTGCCATAGCATTCAAAGCATCAATTGTAGAACCTGCTATACTTGTATAAGTACCAACTGATTTTATATCACCATAGTTGGCCTGATTGAAACCTCTATCATAAACATTGGCAATAACAGAAGCTCCTGCCTTATCTTTTGAACCAAACATTCTTTCATAGTTTGTCAAATGGGCTGTTGTTTCTTTACCAACTGTTTTACCTGTTTTTTCAACTAACGATTTAGTTCCAGCAAATGCTAATGCACCACCAACTAATGGATTGGCTGGCATCATACCAAAACCAATGATTGTAGCAAATAATGACAATGTAGAAGTAGCAGCTGTGGCAAACCATTCTTTTGCTGTCAATTTTTGTTCAGCTTTTTCTTCTTTCCAAGCCTGTGCATATTTTCCACCTTGAACATCTTTTGCACCATGCAATACAGCGGCTGCAGTCATCAAGGCTTTTGCACTGTCAATTGTAGCATCCAATGATTTAGAATAGTTTACCAAAGCCTTCATATCAGACTTATCAAGTAAGGTAACACCATTCTTTCCAGTAATAAGAGCAACTTGAGAAGAATATGCTCCTCTGTTTTCTTTCAGCTCTTTCATAGAAAGGTTGTTCAAACCATACTGACCAGAAATTTCTTTCAATTCAGATGCTTTATCTAATATCATTTGAGCAAGAGCATAAATCTCATTGTTCAATTGCTGCATTTCCGGCTGTTTATCAAGTTCTGCCAACTCAATACCTTTACCTAAAAGGTCTTTTGCTAAATCAAGATAAGCACTGGATGCTAATTGGTCTAACTGGGTGTTTATACTTTCTACCTGGGTTTTCAATTCATTGAATGACTGTAAGTCCTTAGCATTAGATGTATCTATTTTTGACAATGTATCTTTCAAATCATTCAAGTTCTTGAATTCCATTGTAATGTCTTTTGAAATGTTTGTGGCAGAAGCAGGATTGTCTCTACCAGCTGGAGTCAGGTCTGAAATAAGGCTATCTATACCAACTGTTCCTTTATCTGTACTACCTGCAATTTTTGTTGTATCTTTGAAATTGTCATAATCAATGCTTGATGTAATTGCATCATAGTTGAAGTTTAGCATTGAATCATTTATATTAGATAAAGCAACTGCGGCCTGATATGCATTGATTTCACCCCTAGCATATTTATCCATTATATCTTGTTTTGATTCTGTGGCAGCTGTATGTGTAGCATTAGTTGCTTCATTACGAGCAGCTTCCATTTTTTCTTCTTTATCTGCTAAATTGTTCTGAGCATCCATTACAGCCTGTGCGGCAGCTCTTACTTCCTCTGGAATTGAACTTGTTGATTTTGAATTTTCATAATCTGCAATAGCAACTTCGCTAAGAGCTTTTGTAACCGATTGGGCAAATGCAGATGTAGATTGACCTTTTGAAATTGTATTACCTTTTGAATCTTTCAAATCCCAAGAACCATTAGTCCATGCATTAGGTACAGTAACAGTACCTTTGGCTACAATTTCTCCTCTAGGTGCAATAACTGCAATGTTGAAAGCTGAAACACCAAGACCGGCTCCTGGCCTTGTTGCTATCATGTAATTACCTTGTTCTTTTGCAGATGTATCTACAGGAAGTGCAAAATTACCACCTTTGAAGTCTCTCTGTGTCATTGTCTTTACAATTGCTTCAGCAGCTTTTGATGCATAATTTTTATCTTCTTTAGAAAGCTCAAACTTTGAAGTACTTGATGACAAAATTTCTTCAGCAGTAAGATTGTAATCCATACCTGCTTTCTGAAGGGCCTGTGTAAGTTCGCCCCAAGCAGTAAATTGAGCCTGATATGCTTTTTCATATTCTTTTTCAGCAGCAGCTAATGTCTCAGCAGCTGAATTTTTCTGTTCTTCTTTTTCAATTGGTTCATATAAGCTTGCATAATTATCAATAAAAGCATTCAATGTATCAAGCTGTTCCTGAGCCTGTGCAACCATTGCTTCATTTTCTGCTATTTCTGCCTGAATGTTGCTAGCTACTGTTTCAGATAAATCTCCTCTACTTTCCAAAGTATCATATTGAGCTTGAAGGTCTTGGATTTCTCTTTGTGTATCTTCAATAGTAAGTGGAATTGTTTCAAAATCACCCCAGTAACCCATTGGATTACCATAATCATCAAGTTGCTGGTTTCCACCTCTTCCAGTCATGCCCAAAGCAAATTCATACATTGCGTTGAATTCTTCCTTAGTCATTCCATTTGGGTATTGAGAGTTTTCTTCTTTTGCGGCTTCTACTTTAGTATCTGCTTTATCCTCTGCTTTTGATTCAGATTTTGCTTCATGTTCAGCATAAGTTTCACCTTTATCATTTACAAAATCAGCAAAAGGGTCTGAGGCTGTCTTTTCCTCTTCAGATAAGTCAGAAGTAGAAATCCACGACAAATCAACAGGAGTGCCATATTCTTCCTGCTCAGCTTCTGTTTCATTTATTGTGTTTGTATTGGCTTCCTGCTCTTCTACTGTTGAATTTTGTTCCTGGGTATCTTCTGATGCAGAGTTGGCACTTTCAATGGTTTCTGTTTCAACAGCATCAGGTTCCATTCCACCTTCAGCATCAAAGCCACCTTCTCCGCCTTCTTCATCTATTGTAGCATCTTCCTCAAAATCTGACCAGTCAAATGGGTCATAGTCGAAATCCTCAAATCCTTCTTCCATGTTATATTCCTTTATTCTATTTGTTTATAATGATAATAAGAAGTAATATAAAAGTAAATTATAATAAATAATAAAATAATAAAAATTATTATAATAAATACAATAGTATAAAACTTCAAATTACCTATGCAATGGCGCATTTGTATTCTGAGATACTTCTTCCAAGTTCATTGTAAATGCTGCAACGGAAATGTAATCATCAGATTCAATTCCAAACCTAAATGCTTTACCAACATTATTTGGGAAAGTAAACTCAATCTTTTTCAATGCTGTCGCATCCCAATCTTTACTTGTTATTTTGAAATCAGAACTAATACGCTTAGGCATATTATCATGCATAACATCACAATACACTTTACCAGATACTGTATCATTTTTATCATACCTAAAGAATGTAATATCAATAATAGCATTTTTGAATAAGCTATCATTTTTACCTAAATACTCAGTTTCAAACTCTAATGGCAGCCATTCAGTTTCATCTGTCTTATAAAGTCTAAACTTTTTATAATTGAAACCATTTGCTAAAATCATACCTGAATCGGTACCTTCAAAATGGTAAGAAGTATCAATGTTTTCTATAACTGCCATATCATTCTGAGATTTAGCAATAATGTTTCCATCTTCTGTCAACATATATAAAATCTGTTCACAAGAAGAATAAATGGAATCAATAATCTTTCCTTCTCTGGCCAAACTGTCTGCAATCTGCAATGTATTAGAACCTGTAAATAAATACAGTCTTTTTTCAAATGGTGAATAGAAATATGCTTCTGTTCCTGAGTTGGCCAAGAATTGCATACCTAAAGCATAACAAGCAAATGAACTTTCAGATGTTGTATCACCTGAACCTAAGTAGTAAATTGACTGTCCGTCAAATGAGTAGTTGTAACCATAAATTGTAAAGATTGTAGAACCTTTGTAAACTTCTGTTGTTGGATTATAAACTGGGAATGTACTGTTCTTTGTTCTGTATAATCGAACTGTATAGTCATCAGTCATATCAATGTTTGAAGCAAGGTAGTTTATACCAGTTATAATGGAAGCTAATCCCATTGGATAAAAATAAACTGTTGAAGTTATATACCAAGTAAAGTCTTCTTTATCAATATCATAAGTAGCAACACCATAATAAGCAGTTTCACCACTTGCATTACTTTCCATCTTTTTACTTGTCTGATACTTTATATCTGTTGTATCAAGTGAGTGAGTATAATAATGAGCTACTGCATCATCTTTGTAAGTAAACTGATTGTAAAGTAAAGGTTTTGTTATTTCCTTTTTGTTTGAAGCTAATTGGTATGTCAAGTCTTCTGTTTGAGTTGACTGAACTGTAAGAGATAACTGTATAGCAGGAAGTAAATAGGAAACTGCCCTTTTCTTCATGTCAGTCATATTTTCATTATAACCAGAAGCAGTAAAGTAGTTATCATTACCTTCTGTATCTGTATCATCTAATGGGCTTGTTTTACCTGTAATGGCATCAAGTGTTATAATCTCTTCACCATTGTAACCAATAAATCCTCTCTGTCCATAGAAAGATTCCGCAGAGTCAATAAACAGGTTGTTACCAGTCAATGTATTTGTTTTATAAATGTAATCAGCAACTTTTGTAAGCTGAACATCACCATTTCTTACACCTTTTAGAACAAGGCCGTTACTGAATAATGCGGCTGTATTTTCATCCTGAATAAACAACATTGAGTCAGCATGTTTTGAAACAGAAGCTGATGTCAATAATGTTCCGTTCATAGATGTTGACATATACTGAAGTCCAAAGTATTGGTCTTTCAAATTGAGTTCTGGGACTATATCAACATTGAATGGAATGTTTGAAAGTATTGCTTGGTCACCTAAGTTTGAAGCACCAACAAAGTTTACCCAGATGTGAGAATTTTTATCATTTATCAAGTGATATTTATAATACCTTCCAGTCTGTTGCGCATCATTTGTCCAACCAGAAACAGTTGCTCTATCATTTGTAGATGTAGAAGCAACTAATGTAATTGGGTCCAAGTATTCAACACGAACACTGTTTGAACCACTTACTGATGATAAACCAAAAGAAATTATTGCAGTTGGATATTCTTCAGCAAAACCTCTGTAATATGAAGTACCATTATACTGCTGTTTGATTATACCTTGTCTAAAATAACATCTTGCCCATCCAGGACCATAATCCCAATATCTACCTTTTGATTCAGCTCTGTTCATTATTGCATATTTATAAGGGAATGGGTTACAACCATTAGTAATGGAAACAGTACCATTACTCCAAGTAAGATTACCCCAAGAGTCTGAAAAATCAATCTGTTCGATTATTACATTAGTTCCTGCTACAGTTGGTTCAGTAAATACAGCAGAAGATAAAGCAGTAAAACCACTTTTAGCACTACCGTCATATCCCCTTACATCTCTATAGTTTGGTGATAAAATAAGAGGAACATTATTCTCTAAATCAAAACCAGCAACGTAAGCTTTTGTTCCTGTTCTTGTTCTTGTATATCCACCCCAAGCAGTTGCTCCGTTTGCAGAAATTGCATTACTGTTCAACGAATTGTTAGATGAAATGTCCTGAGCATCTGTACCTGCACTAATCTGCTGTCCATAGGCAATACCATTACTAAGATAAGAAAAATCATCTTGCGTAATTGTAATAGAAGACAATGAAGTGTTATTTGCTCTTGAGGAAACAGTAGTCAAAACAGGTTCACCAGTCAAAAGGCCATTTGCACCTAAACATCCCCAGTATTTATATTTTACTGCTCCGTTTTCAAATGTAAATCTTTTACGTAAGTCAGTATCATCTGTACCGATTGCTACATAGTTGGTTGAGTTTTTTCTATAAACTAATACATATAAATCCTTACCTGTAAGATAAGCATAATCTGTTGTTCTTGTTTCAGTAATGTCAGCAGTATCATCTACTGTATATTCTGTTATAGTTGTTTTTGGGTCTGTATAAACGGCCTGTAAAACAAGATAGATGTTGTCATCAGCTTTACTTGCTGCTCTTGTATAGTTTGCAATTTTTACATTGAAATAAAGAATGTCAGTCTGGTCTACCTGATATGTTTTTGAAGCTAAAACATTATTATCAAAATCAGAAACAACTACTGTATAGTCCCTTTCACCCTGCCATATAGAATAAATCTTGTTATCCTTACACAAAGCAGAAGTAAGGTCACCAGACCATAGATTAGAAATATCTGCTACAGAATCAATAACAAAAGAATTATCAATAGCATAAGTTCTTCCGTTTTCATCTGTCAATGTACTGTTGTCTGTTTTTGTAATTGTATGGCCAGAAGTAGTAAATACTTTTGCTTCTGACTTTGTATACATTGGGCTCAAAACAGATTTGAACTGCAATGAGTTCTTTTTATTGAGAACATCTTTTTCTTGTGTATCAATTGATTTTATAATGAAGTCATCCGCAGTGTTTACGAAAGAATTCAAAGGTATTGTCATATTACTCATTTTTAGTTTCCTCTAATTTTTGCCTGAACTTTAGGGTTTGAATAGTCAGAATAATTTGAAATTACATCTGCTACATAGCTTCCTTTTGAAGGTGCGGCATATAAACCATTTGCTACATTATTAGGTACATCTGGATATAAATAGTCTTTTCCATCACCGCCCTGGAATGTAATTGAAACATCCTTAGTTCCATCATGGTTATCTTTCATATTGAAACTGGCAACTGCTGATGAATCTACAAATGTTGCTTCTGCGTTTTTATTTCTCTGATTTGTTCTTCTGTTTTGAGCTAAAGTTTCGTTATTGATACGAATAGACTTTGGCCTGTTTACTGTAGCATTTTGCTTTTTACCGAAATCCTCAAACTGCTTCTGATTTATTCTCAATAATTTACCAAAAGCTTCAGATGAGATTACTTGCCTATTCTGTTTGCCATATACATTTTCAGATTGCTTAGAGCCAGAATAATTCTTCTTTGCCTGCAGTACTCTATTCCATTTATCAGGATTAGCTGTATAAAGATTTTTGAATAGCTTTCTGAATTCTTCCTGTTTCATAATCAATCTATTTGTTTATAAAAAAAAATAATAACATAATAATAATAAATAATAATTATGTAAATAAATAATAAAATAAATAAATAAATTATAATAATAACAATAGTATAAAACTTCAATAATAATTATAAATAAATACAATAGTATAAAACTTCAAATCTTATACTTTTGATTCTGCATTTCTATCTGTAAGATAAGTGTTTACAGCATACTTGACTGAGTCGGCAATGTCTGGGTGGAACACATCATCATCAACTTTGTAAATGATACAGCCCTTTTCCTGATTCCATTGCCATACTAACTGGTCACATTCCATATCAAAGAAATCATCTTTCTTTATTTTTAGATTACCTACAGCTAACTCTTCTGCTAATCTAGCCCATTGATAGTTTTCATCAAGCTTGTAAGCATTCTGAATATTCAATACACCTTGATTATAAATATCCTGAGAAATCTGCTGGTGGGAACTATCTGCAACTACTTTGATGTCTTCCATTGGAACATTGAATTCATCATGCAACTTGTCAACCAATTCCTTCATTTGCTTTACAATGTCAGAAGAAGCAGTTTTATTTTGTTTCCATTCTTTATAAAGTCTCATTTGTCCTGTTGCTTCATCAATAAGAATAGGAGCAAATGAAGAATAGTCTGCCCAACCATAGTCAACACCAATGTATATTTTATTAGGTTTTATATCTACTGATGAATAGTATTGTCTTGTAGGTAAAATCATTCTTTCAGTATCATAAGCAACTTCACCTAGATACTCACGTCTAAATGTAATGTTATCTTTAGACCAATGATTGTCAATCAATACCTGCTCTAATGCATGATGGTAATCTGGAATAGTTGGGTTATCTTCCATTGTAGCATGTGAATGAGAATATGCAGGGTCAGAAAGAATCTTTTCCCACATTGTTCCTGCATAAATAGGAGCTGTTCCTAAACAAACTAATTCACCGCCACGTCCTTTGATGATTGGTCCAATAATGTCAGTAAGTAAATAATAAAGACCTTGCTGAGACTGCATTTCATCAATAATAAACATGTAAGTATCACGTCCACGGAGTTTCTCTCTTTCTGCTTTACTGTTATTACCCCAAAGCTGAATATAATTTCCGTTAGCCAAAGTTATAGTATAAGAACCGTTATCAATTTTTTGGGTAGCAATATGAGCATCTTTTACTGCTTCTTTTAGCTGGTCCCAATACAAACCTGCTGTCTTTTCAACAGTAAGTCCCATAATAATTATTTCACGTTTCTTTGTATCTTTCTCTAGGGCAGCTTTCAATGCCAATCTAACTGCAGTATGAGTTTTACCTGCACGTCTACCCCATAGCATTGTTTTCTTTTTATTTATATCATCAAATACATCTCTTTGATAAGGAAATAATTTATCACGTAAAAGATATTTTGAAAAGTCGGTGTCTTGTTCTTTTTTGCTTTCAAGATATTCCTGAGTATCCTTGTAAAGGTTTTGATAAAGTTTCATTGTTGACAAATTCTGCCAGGCAGACTTATCCATGTTTTTCTCAGCATTCTTGAAAAACTTTTGCATTACATTTGCTAAATGAGAATTTCCTTTTGTCTGTCCGTTGGCAAAGTATTCCTGTACATTCGTATAGTAGTCCTCTACCATATCATATTCGGCAGGATTGCGTAAAAGGTTGCCGTTTATATAAACCTGATTATGTTCTTTGTCAACTGTAATTGTTTTCTTTGGTCTTGCCATAAAAATAAAAAAGCTCTCCTATGTTACAATCTATTTGTAAATTGTTATAGGAGAGCTATTCTCTAGAGGTAGTATTATAAAAGATTAGACGTTTCCGCCTTCTTCCATTGCCTTTTTGAGGTCTTCAGCCAAAGTATCATCAGAGATTGTATTCTCTTCAACTTCTGCTGGTTCCTTATCCTCTTCAGCTTTGATTTCATCTTTGATTTCTTTCTCTTCAGCTCTTACAGCATCAAGACGTGATTTCAAATCTTCAATACGAGATTTCATAACACCAGCTTCATCAAAGCCTTCTGTACCATAACCTTCAGTTCCTTTCAAGTCATCATAAAGATTTCTCTCAAGGTCATAGTCTTCACCAAACAATGCTTTGTAAGGCCCAATCATTGGTTCAATTTCAGCACCGTAAGCACCTTTGAACTTGTCATAAGCCTCATTGTCTGCATACTCATTTGCAGCAGATTCAAGTGAACCGATGATTACGTCGTTACAAGTGTGTTCCAACATTCTCAAACGTTTATCGAAGTCACTCAATGTACTTCTAAGTTTTTCCAAAAATTCTTTATTCATAATCTTTTATACTCCATTATTTTTTAGCAGCAAAGCTGCATTTATTTTATTCTATTTGTTTTCTCTGCCGTTTTTGTAATCAGCATAACGCTCAGCGAAAGTCTTGAAACCTAAATCATTTTGAGACTTTGTTTTCTCAAAAATTACTTCATTACCATCTTTCATTTTGACAGTAATCTTTACTTCAAAGCCACTTGAAACTGTATCAGCAATTTGTTGAAGGTACATATAGTCCATATCAACTCTTGCTAATCTTCTCTGGGCTTTTGTAATCTCAGCTTCTTTTTTACATATTTCCAGAAACTTCTTCCACGCCTTGAACATTATTATCTCCTTCTAATGGATTTGCTGCTTCAACTGGACTAGCCATTTGGTCATTAGTGTCTTGCGCAGGGAACTGATAAGCATTTGCTTGAGCAGCAGCTCCTGTCAAATCCTGAGTAGCACCTGCGGATAAACCTTCTTCAGTAGCAGGAGCAATTTCCTGTGGCTGTTCATTACTTAGGTCAGCAAAACCTTCTTCATTCATTATTTCAAGCAATCTAGATTTGAGCTTTTCAAGTTTCATTACAGCATCTAAATCTTTACTTGAATAAAGTTTATTTTCTTCAATAATAATCTGAGTTAGCAATTGCTGGTAGCCAACATAATCAGGAATATCATAATTGTCATTTTCAATAGCATTACTAATAGTAGCGTCAATTGCATCCTGTACTGCTGAAGCACCCCTATATGCTTCCTCAAGGTCTGGGCTATCAAGATACAAAGCAACTTTATCTGTAGTGATAAGACCAATCTGAGTCAATTGCATAATCTGTTGTATTTTAGTAGCAGGGTCTTTTGAAAGAGCAGAAGCAGCTGAGAATTGAATCTTGAATAAATCTTTCTGTTTTCTAATATCTTCCCAAGAATAATCTGCTGTATCAACTGATTTTGGAAGAATGTCACCTTCATTGATTTCCATAATAAGATTTGCTAAATCAACGAATGCATGTACATAATTGTCAACCTGAGTTTGGAATCTATCTGATTCTATATCTTCCATTGTAGATAAAGCAGCACCGGAATCCAATCCTGAAGGTTTCTGTGATTGAGCAGAAAGCTGTGAAATACCAATAATCTCATAAGCCTGCTTTACATAGCTATCAAGTAAGTTCTGCCAAGAAGGGTCAAAAGGAGCTGGAGTAACATTTACAACTGGAAGTTGATTCATTCCAGGTCCCATCTTTACTGTATAAGCCATACCTGTTCTGTTAGATATATCTTCTTTTGTCAATGAAGAACCAGCCTGAACATAAGTAACATTTCCTGGAGTCAGCTGAGCAGCTGTAGATATTTTCTGATTGATAAGGTCAATGTTTGTCTGAATACCATCAAGTTCATCTACAACAGAAACGGTTTTTGTACCAAATACAGGTCTTGTATGGTAAATTGCAATAGCAGGAATAACATCTGCTTTGTATGGCTTATCTAAAGCTTTTGCATCATTTACATAAGCCAACATTTTATGTTCAATAACATCAAAGAAAAGTTTGAAGTTTACATATTCAGATGTATATTTTCCTTTTATTCCATATCTATCTAATTGAGTAACTGGCATGTTTTTATACTCAACTAAAAGCTTTGTAGGCTCGCCGTAACCCTTTTCTGTATTACAAACTGCTACTTGCCATGTTCCAGGTACTTCAATATCTTTTATAAATGGATTGAAGAAAATATATCCAATACCAAAAATACAGGCATTACGATAGCCTTTACTTATTTTATCCTGAACGTGCTCTTTATCATAAATAATGTCAAAATACTGTTGTGCTTGTTTTACAATTTTACGAGTTGAGAATAAACCATTTACAGGGTTGAAGTAAGGCCTAACTTTCTGATTTGCTAATTTAGAAACCAATGCATCAATAACAGATTTTACAACATTGATTTTTGGACTTTGTGCTAAATCAGAATCTTGTATATTATAAAAACGATAATTCCAAATTGAGTCATCATATTCAGTCAAGTAATTCAAATCAACAGTAACGTCATTCATATATCGAGCTAAGTTGTAGCTATAACGTTGAATGTTACTGTCTATAATTGACTGAAGTTTTGTTTTACTTCTATCTATGGACCAGTTGCTCATATTTACATATTTCCTTTATTCTATTTGTTATAAAATAAAAAAGGCTACCCTTTCGAGTAGCCTAATATAGGAGATAAAGCGGTTTATAAGAACTCCGCCAAACTTATACTTCAATTAGAGAGAAGCAACACCAGCAGAAGCTGTACGTCTAAGGATGAAGTTACCATAAACGTGAGCTGCAATCTCAAATGCAGGTCCGAATGAACCAGCTGTACCTTCAGTGATTGTGAACAATTTGTCCATATTCAACTTAGCTGTTGGCTGGTCACCAATTCCCTGGTCACCTACTGCTTCAATGTCAGCTTTTCCAAGCTGGTCATTAGATACTGGGTCAAGTACCTTTCCTACACCATTGAGGTCGTAGAATGCAAGGTCATCAGTATCAAGCATGTAAGCTTTTCCTTCAGTACAATAAGGGTCAATTACTGTACGTCCAACAAATGCATCACCAAATGCAGTAGCCAACTCTGAGTAACCAGCAGTGAAGCGGTTCTTGTCATTACCACTGTTTGTTGCCTGCCACAAGTTTCTCTGAACACCAAGTTCAGCACCTACAGCGTCCCAGGTTTCGTCATTGATAAGAACTACGTTGTTCAAACCACCAGCACGTTTTGTTTTCTTGAGCAAGTCAACTAATGTGTCTGTAAGTGGAGTAGAACTAGAAGCGTGGTCTGCTTTTGAAGCAAACTGTCCAGACAAGCGGCTTACTGCTTTAGAACGGTCCTGTCCACGGAATGTAGCTGTGATATAATCAGAAGCGAAACGGGATGTTGCATCACGGTCAAAGTAAGAAGGAAGGATTTCAGCCAAACCTTCGATACCCTGGATAGAGGCACCATTTCTTGCACCATACAATTCGATGTAGTCACCTTCGTAAACTGCTACAGCGTTTGTTGCATCAAATGTGATTGTCTCATCATCGATAGCTGTTACAGTACATACAGTATTTACAAGTGAGTCAGAAGGAAGAGCAGTCTTAGTTGTACCGTTAGAAGCGATAACGAACTTTGTACCGATGTCCATCTTGATTGCACCAGCAGAAGTAATCTTCCATACGTTACCAGTTGTAGCAAGAGTTGCATCAGCAGGAACCTGGTCAATTACACCATATTTACCACCGTAAAGATACATTGCCAATGTTTTTGACATACCATCGAAACAACCTGCCATTTTGTTAGCAAGAGCCTTCATGTAAGCACCACGCTCTTCTGAAGTTGTAAGAATCTCTGGCTGATTGATGTCAAACATACCTACCATATAACCCTGCTCTGCAGTCCATTCAATGTTTCTTACACCATTGATAGAACCTGACTGTGAAGCTGATTTCAACATACCATAGTCAGAGCTGAAGTTACCACCATTACCAAGCTGTGCAGCATATTTTATTTCTTTACCTGCACCCCAATTCTCTTTCTTGATTTTATGAATAACAGGGCTGTTCTGATATTTGTTGTTAGCAACACCAGAAAGATAAACTGTCTTCAAAAGGTTTTTGATTTCTCCATTAGAAACAATTCCCATTTTATATTCCTTCGTAGTTTATAGACTTATTGCGGTCTCTCATTATAATCTATTTGTTATCTTCGAATTTACTTATAAGTAACGAGGCTGTCGTTCTGATTCTTCTATTGCTTTTACTGTAAGTGGTTTATATCCTAATGGTGTTTCAAGTGAGGCTCTAACATCTAATTGAAAAGTTCCATGTTCATCTATATAAAACCTGTAATACAATTTCTTCTTAGGATGCTTACAAGAGTCCGATATTTTCTTTTTATGTTCTTCTGTCATCTTAGCCATTTCTATGCATAAACTCCTGGATATGTTCAATCTGTTTGTGGCAGTAATTTATCCAATCTCTATTACGAGCTTGAAAGTTATCCATCTGAGCATCCTTCCAATACTCAATTGCTTGGAGGCATTCCTTAGTCTTTTCTTCATCTAAACCAAAACCTATTTTATGTTTACCATCTTTTGTTTCTATTGTATATTCTGTAAGCATTAGAATGTCCTCACTATATGGTCGTAATGTTCAACAGGGTCACCTGAATCATTTTCAGTAAATAAATCTTCAAATGAGTATTTTGCTAAACAATATTTTTCTTCATCAACTGTAGACTTTTTTCTACAAACAGACATTGCAGCCCAATAGCATAATGTTGCTAAACTTTGGAACTTATAATTTTTATTTTTCAAATAACGTGTTACTAAAATCAAAGTGGCATCATCCACTTTTTCATCGAAGTTTTGAACGAAATGAAACTTATTCATTTTCAAAATGGCTGGGCCTAATGCATCTTTGAACATTGGCATCAGCTTATCCCAAACTATTTCTTTATCACCAGTTTTGTTATATTCAGCTTGCCAATATTCAAAATCGGCCTGCGCTTTTTTCTGTTCTTCTTTACTAAGTTGTTTTTCACAGGCCATTTATTTACTCCTTTACCAATGTAATAATTCTTGCATCAACAGGTTTTCCATATTGATAGCACAAAGACTTTTCCAATGAATTGTATAAAAATAATCTATCTTTGAAAAGCACCCAGTGGTTGACGTGCTTGCCATCTTCACTTGTTCTTTCAAAGTTTACAACAGCATATCCTTTTTCAGGCAACTCTTTTATAGAATCAATTCTTTTCTTTTCAACTCGATATTTATAACCAGTTGCTTTATTCATCAAAGCTTCTGCGTCTTTTACATAACCGTCTTTGTCCAAAACGGTTCTGTCATCAATAAGTCCAGCAACTAAAACTGAAGCAATTGTTGTTTCTAAAAATACTTCATTCTTTTCTTCTGTATCTGCAATCATATCTAGGGCTGCATACAGATAACTTACAGCCAGACAACAATTATCTGCAATGTTTTTGAATTTTGTTTGTAATGCCATTTTTTTATTCTCCTATTTACGCAGCATCAGGGCCGTCGTTGTTATCAAAACCACATTCACAGTAATTGAAACTGTCAATGTTCCTATCATCAACTTTTTGGTTTTTTCTGATTTCTGCAATTGTTTGCTTTGCTGCTGAATAATCTGATTTTGATTGTTCAGTGCGGTTTCCCAAGTCTTCGATTTCACTTCCCACTCGTTCAGTAAGTTCTGCTGATTGTCTATCGTTGTCTCCAATTGTGTTAGCTGACTTTCTGAAACAGTATAAAACTGTTCCGAGTGAAGCGGCAAGAGCAGTGAAAAAACCAATAATAAAATTACGAATCTTTTCATTCACTTTTACACCTCTTTTATATATTCAACAAAATCTTTTACTGCAACTTCTGGCTCAATGTAATCAATTTTTGCTCCGGAAGGTCCTAACAAACTAAAGTAAAGAATGTCATTTCTTCTACATTTTTGAATAACATTTTTATTACAGCAATATCCAAATGCATCTGGTAATGAATGCCCCCATAAAGTCATAACTTTTGTATTACCTGTAATCAAATGCGCTAATGAACTATCAATTGTAAAGGCGCCTAAACATCTATCTGATTTTGACAAAGTATAATAAACAAGATAAGGAACTACATAGTGTTCACATTTTTCAATCTGAGGTTCATTTGGTAAAGCATATTGAATAACCGCTACGTCAGGATTTGCTTTTTTGAATTCATCAACAAACTTTTGAGCTTTGTCAATTGGATAATGTCTTTTCAATGGCTCATGTTCATAGTCATAAGGCTTTTTAGCCCAATCCCCATCCTGAGGTGCATCTAAAGGGGATTGCCCACCAGCAAACTGTACAAGAATAAACTTATCTTTGATTTTAGATAAAATGTCTTGAACTTGATTTGTAAGCTGAGGAAATACTTTTTCTGGGTTCAAAGTAAGTTTATTATAATCCTCTTCTGGAACTTCTGGTACGTTCAATAATTTACACCAAGCATCTCTATAATTCAACTTTTTGTAAATAAAGTCGGACATATCATAAAGACGATGTTCAATAATTTCAGCGCCTTCTTCAAAAGCATCAAAAATAAAATCTTTTGCTTCCTCAGGTTTATAATACTCAATACCTGCAGCTGCAAAGATATCCCAATAAGGACTCATTACTTTTACCTGATAATCTGATTTTGGTAATGACTGAATAACACGAACTAAAGCAATATTATATCCCAATCCGCCCTTTACATCAATAAAAAACTTTTTCATCCATTTTCTCCTATTTATGCCAAGTATCTAATTCTTCTTTTATTCTAATTAGTATTTCTGGGTCTTTCTCATAATACCTATAAATCCAATGCAGGCACTCATGTGTCTGATGATTCAACATCACAAAATCGTTACTGTTCTCGAGGTTTTCGTACTCCTCTGCGCTTAGGTTTCTGTGATGTAGATTCGCTCCCTTGCACAGCTTCTTCTTTGTTATCGGGTCTATCCCCTTCTGTTCCACATTCTTTTGATGGCGAAAGTCCTTCCACTTTTTGCTCTGTCTGAAGTTTCTTTTCTTTTTCTGTGCTTCGTTCACTTTTTCCTCCGAGATATTTTTCTGTAATAGCGATTGCTTCATTCATCGAAGCAGTAGCCTTTTTTAGTTTTTCGTGACCAACTTTCCAAAAGTCAATAAGTTCTTTTATTGTAACAAGTTCATCACCTATTTGAATTATATAGTCATCAATGATGGCTGGCATTCCAGGCTTACTTACCGTGTTATGCAAAACATTTTCCAAATAGCTTATCGGCAAACTCATATTGTTTTTCCTCCTATAATTTTAGATATTGTTCCAAATAAGCTCTTGCTTCTTTTTCTTTTGACATGTCTTTGCAATAAATAAGCTCGAGCCTCATTTTTCTATTTGGGTCCCAATGAATTTCTGGAAAGTACTTTCCTTCGTCATATATTACATACTGAGCAATTGTTCCATTTTCATACACACTAAAAAGTCCATCACTAAATTCTGCTTTCATATTGTTTTTCCTCCATTACTTTTTCCAAACCACCCAGTTCCTGAACCAGTAGCAACTCCAGTCCATTCTATTCTTCTTGTAATCTTTCCTTTACACCAAGGACAGAATTGTTTGTTTTTCTGTTCATCATATTTACTTATTGGGATTTCAATATCCCAATCTTTATTACATACAGGACAATTGAAAATGTAAACCATTCTTTTACTCCTTGTAACCAGTATATTTAGGAGCAGGGGGATTTATTTCTAAACCTACTCCTGTTCTTTTCCAACCTTTTGGGTCTCCACCCATTTCTAAAATGATTTCTTCTGAGCCTGCAACTCCCTGCCAGTCAATCCATTTTTTACCAACTCTTTTTTGAAGAAGAAATCCCCATTTATGATAAACTTTTCTTTCAAGTGGTTTTGCCATTTATTTCTCCTATAGTAGTAACAAGAATAACCATACAATTAGTAGAGTTAGTCCAAGTGAAACTCCGCTAAAGATAAAAGCTAAAATAGAGAAAAACCAGCCTGTAAATACATATGCTATAGCAATAAAAGAAACAGCTACACACAAAAAAGGTGTAAGTGCAATCAATAATATTGATACAGGTATGGCTAAAAGAATCAAACCTAAAATAAATAATACACTCATTTTTTTATTCTCCTATATATTCACATAATTATATTTATAATAATTAGTTAGTGCATCTGGAAAAAGTTCATTCCAATCATTTATAAAATCATCCACAACTTCTTCTTTGGCACCGGTTACTGGAATTCCTTTTTGTCTTTTGTCATAAACTATTTTTATTGTTTCAATCAAATCTTCCATTTTATTCTCCTTTTTATAAAATTAGTTTCATCTTTCAAAAATTAGTTTACGACAATCCTTTACATCAATAACAGCTTTTTTAGTAGTTTTGTATAAGTCCCTTTTCATAAAGAAACAATCCTCAATCGGAGGTATTTTATTTCTAATAATTTTTGCTGGTACAATAATTATATTATCAGCGTTTATAAACATAAAACAATCATTTGCTTTATTATCTAATGCGCAAAACCAATTACCATTTTCATCGTGTTTATAAGCATCAATCAAAACTTCAGTATTGTGTAAATGCTGGCAGACCTTCAAGTCGTAGGTATACAAAGCTTTTTCCTTTGCTACAATAAAATCAATTCCTATATAATTTAGAAAACAATCTGGTGTTGTTATAATCATATCATTTGGAAATTGGGCCTGTAAACATTTCAAGGCTTCAGGAATAAACAAAGCTTCTGTATTGTTTGTTTTATTCGTATCCTTATATTTCAAGTAAGCTTCATGAGCTTTACTGTATTTATCTTTCAATTCATTTATATTCATATAATAATTAGTAATATAAGTATGATATGTAAATAATAATAATAATAACAATAGTATAAAACTTCAAAATCAGTTTACTACGATACATCTGTATATATCTAATAACAAAAGATTATAAAAAATTATGCATTTTTCATATATTTTTTACTAACTATTTTATATATTGTAATTATAAATAATTCATTTTATTTATAATTGCTCTTTGACATTCCTAATACTATACCTTGCCAATAAAATAGTTTTGTGCAAATTATATAGTATGGGCTTTACAGCTTTGTGCCTAATAACAAAACTAAATCATATTATAAGGAGTTTTATATGATGACAACAAAAGAAATCAATTTACTTATCGTTTTAGGTAAAAATTCAAAAAATGAATTGGCAGCTAAGGAAGCCATTTATCTTGATAAAATTATGAAAGGTAAAATTGTTCCTGATGATACTTACTGTCCATTTTTTGAATATGTAAAAGAAGAATATCGTAATTTAGGTGAGGAACTTACAAAAGATGAACTTGAACTTTTTATATCAGTAATCAAATTATATAATGAAAAGCATTTGACTTATGCTGCTGCAAAAAGAATGCTATCAAAATAAATTTTCATTATAATTGCTACTTTTTGTTATTCTATGATAATATAATTATAACAGCAAAAAGTAGCTTTTACTTTTTCACTAACTATACTAATTATATATAAGCAAAAGTAACCTGGCAGAGTAGCGGCCGCCTTTGTTACTTTGCCAGGAGAAATTGCATATGACATTATTAGAAAAAACTTATCAAATCTTACATCAAGAAAACAAATCAAAAATTGAAAATGAATGGACTTATGAACCAAAAAGACCTGAACATTCTTTTCAAATCAATCCTTTCAATATTCCAGAAAATAGACAACAAGTAAAAGTAAAAGAATATCTTGCCAAAACATTAGCTTTTATGGATATGGTAAAATACAAACGTTTTTCAGATGGCTTTACCGTATTACCAATTTCCTGCAAGAACAAACGTTTATTATCAATGTTCAATAAAAGTCAGCCAAGGGTTTCAATGTGGATTGATTATCTTATTGCTATTGGTTTATTAGCAGAATATAATGAAACATATCAATTCAATGGATTTTATGATAAATTGAATCATAGTAAATGTTATGTATATTCATATGATACTGAAACTAAAATAAAAGAATATTGTATATCTAATAATATAAATAAATATCAAATAAGAAATATAAATAATAACAATAGTATAAAACTTCAAAGTATTGAAAACTTTGATAAAAGGGCAGTTCGTTTTAGTTCTAAACTAAACTTATTGAGACCTGAAAATTGGTCTTGTGCCAAGTTTGAAGAATATCTTATACAATGTTTATATGAAAATTATCCTCAATTGAAACATTATCAGGAGTTAGCTGACTTGATAAATGATACATTTTATGCTGATGACATTGATAGACAAATTCAATTTGTACCAACTTTTACCTGGCGTAAAGGAAATAAATGCATTATAAAAATTGGTATTCGTGCTACTAATCCTTTAGTTTCAGCTAAAAAAGAATATGACGAAAAAGATGAAGAATGGACTATACATAAAGATGAAATATTCAATAAATACGGTTTGAAATATCATTACGATGTAAAGTCCTCAGTTCCAAGATTGACATATTTTTTGAATACAGGTGATTGGCTTGACAATTCGATAGACCTTTATGAAATTATGTATAAAAGATTTATTAGTTATTGTCCATCCGAGGCTAGTGAATGGAATAGTAAAACAAGAAAAGTATTCAAAGATTTTCATATGCGTGGTTATTTTGATAATTATTCAACTATTGCAGGGCATATCAAAAGACAATTGTCAATGAAAACAGATTATGTGAAAAATGAATGGTCAGACTTAGATTATGTTATGCAGTCATATAAAAGAACTATTGAAGAAACAATCGGCGGCCTTTATGATTCAGAAATCTTTTTTCACGAAAGTTGTATTTATATGGATGTTTTATTTGAACTTTTGAAGAAAGGAAATGATGTATGGCAAGTATATGATGAATGGAATACTAATAAAGAAGTAAATGATATTTATAATATTATAAATAATAAAGCAATATTATATTATAATAATTATATAAATGATAATAAAGAATATAATAACAATAGTATAAAACTTCAAGATGAAGTTATTGATGAACCAATTGATATTGAAAATCTAGCTGAAATTGCATTGGATATATCAAATAATAACTTTTTTGAGAAGTCACTAAATAAAACATAAGGAGATAAACAAAATGACGAAAGAAGAGAAAAGTTTGAAGAACGATGTATTGGACATCTTAGAGGACTATTTAGCAATTGCCGCAGAACTCAATAAAGGGCAGTCCCTTTCAGTTCGAGCCGGACGTCTTGATAATCAAATGAAAGAGACAAAAAAAATTATACATCGTTTTAGAGATGCTATTATAACAGAGGAGAAATAGAATGAGAAAATAAACTATAATAATAAACAATAAACTATTCAGTGCTGGTGAATAGTTTTTAGATAGTGCAAATCCCTAATCCCGATGCAAGCTAAGGATTAGGGAAATTTTTAGTTTTTGAATCCGATGGCTGGGTGTATTCCAGTACTTTTCTTTTACTATATATTCCTATAGAAAAATAATAAAAAATTATCAAAAATTTTTATACTTTTTGAAAAAGTCTTTTATATTATTATTATAAAAACAAAACAATAAGGAGTTATTGAAATGACAAATGCACAGAGAACAAAATTTTGGTTTTCAAGTTTAGATGGTAGAAAAAACTTGGTTTTAGTAGAGACAAACACTGGAAAAGCTTGTTTCTTCCAGGCTGGTTTCCCAGAAGTATTTGGAGCAGAAGCTTGCACAGGACTTTGGAACTTATCTTTTGAAGAAGCTTTTGAAATGGTTATAAACCTTCCTTGGGGTGCAGCTTATAATACAAAAGCTCCAACAAGAAAACAGCTTGACCAGCTTATCAAGTATTACAATAAGTAAAAATAATGAAAAATTATCAAAATTTTTCGAAATTTTTCTATCAAAAATAACTATATTATAAACATAAATAATTAGATAAGGAGTTATCAAATGAAATTCACAGTAGTTAGCAAAAATCAGACAAGTTGTACATTGGACGAATCACAGGATGTTATCACATCAAAGTATTCAAGATTCTATGGCAGTGATGCTAAAAATTACAAATACAGCATTGCAGTTGAAACACTTCCAGGCGGATTTAGTTGTTACTTCCTTGGATTTGATTCAAAATTGAAAATGATTGAAGCAATGTATTTCATTATGAAATGTGCAAGAGGTTCAGCTCATATGAACTATAACAAAAAACATTGCTTTATTGAAAGATTAGCTGCAAGACATAATGAAGATGCACCAGGAGTTTCAGTACTTCTTTTGGATGACTTTGAAGATTGGCCAAGAATATATTTTGGAACTTCTGAACAGTTTGAAGAAGCAAGACAGAGCAGATTATTCTAAATAATTTTGAAAAAAGTTAGTAATTTTTCAAAAATTACTAACTATATTGATAATATAAATAATAGATAAGGAGTTATCAAATGGAAAAAGAATTCGAATCAGTACTCAAGAACTTTACGGATGCTTTGAACGAAGTTTTGAAGCATTTTGACAAGAAGCAGAAAAAAGCTTTAGAGTTGTTGTTAGGTTGTGAGCATTTAGAAAGACAATTTGATACATTACCTGAAACAACTTTGAAGATGTTAGCTTATGGTTACCTTTGTTCAGAAGATATACTTTGGGAGCATAAAGACTTTGAATATCCGGACGAGTTTGAACAAGTTTGGAAGGTGTATTATTTAGGAAGCAACTAATTATATCAAAAGCAGTTACAAAGACTAACGAACAGAATGAAACGTCTTTGGTAAAGCTTGAAAGAATATTCTGGTAATGGATTTTATAACAAGCGCGCCAGACTGAATGTAAAATTTTTTCAAACTTTTTTGAACTGCTTTTGAATTTTTTGCCTATATTTATAACATAAGAAATAAAAACTAAGGAGTTAGTAAATGAAAAAATTCAAAACAATCGTAACATTCAAAAATGGAAACACAGGAGTTCGGTTAGTAGGTGCAAATATTATTTACTTTGCAGAAACTGGAATGAGTCCAAAGGACATTACAATGACAATAGATGAATACTCTAAATACAGTGAGTATATTGAAAAAATGGCAGATAAGCCAAGTGAAGCTAAAAAAATTGCTAATTACAGAAAACAAATTGAGACTATAATGAACCTTACAAATCAGATATTATCAGGCGGAATTCGTATAGTAAAATTATAAAATAAACTAGTTTTTTAGGAGTTAGAATATGAAAAAGATTAGTAAGGAAGTAAAAACTTATTGGCTTTGGATGTTCGGAATGGACAAGGTATTTCAGGACGAAATGTTGAACCATTTCAGAAACTATTACGGATTCAAAGGTACCTTTGAAGAACTTATAGAAATATTGCAAAAATAATTGAAAAAATTTGCCTCGGTTGCACTATATTAGATATATAAGAAATCATAAGGAGTTATGACAAATGAAAAAATTCACAATCACAATTTTATTATTACTTTTTGGTTTTACATTACTTCCTGCTGAAGTTATCAAAACAGGTGACCATTCCTTTTATTCAACAAAAGAACAGATGGAATACATTGTTTGGGATGACTGTACAAAAGCCTGCCAGCTAAAACTTCTTGAATGTACATTGGATTTTGCTAAAGAAGAAAATGCTGAAATTCATTGGATAAAGGATGTTCCTGATGAAGTTCTTGAGGGAATGAATACAATGGGAAATTGTGTTATTGCCCAAACTCATTACAAAAATGTTGAGATTTGGAATTGGCAAAAGTCTAATGGTGAAACTTGGTCAATTTTTATTATTTATAATAGAGATGCTTATAAGGGGAGATAAAATATGAAAGAATATCCAATTCCGCTTTATGAACTAAGCAATGCAATCAAAACAAGAAAATACGAAAACTTGTATGTTTCTTGTAAGATTGAAAGTAAGGGTCCAAAACATTTTATTACAGCAAAGTCAAATGTTACAAATACAAAAACTTTTTGGCTTTACGATGAAAAAACAAATGAATATTATGAAATAGGAGATAGATAATATGAAAAAATTTGAAACTTGGTCAAAGGTACACAACCTTTTTGCAGCAGCACTTGTACTTTTCTGGTTTGCAGATTTGGTATTTACAATTATAGGAGCAGCCAAAGGATGGTCAACAATGACTTCAGCTGAACGTAAGTTTGCATATCTAAATGGGATGGTGGATTTGCTTTGGTTGTTTGCTCTCTCAATTGAACTTACTCTCAAGAAGGCAGTCATAAGACTGTTTGAAAGTGTTTTAGGTATTATAGACTACTTGGAGAAGGATGCTGAAAATCAATCCAAGGCTCTAAAAGCAGTAAATGAAAAGATTGAACAGGCAAAGGAGATAAAAGAATGATAGTAGTAGTTATGTTTGATATTTTTATTATGGTAGCGATTGCGCTTGCATTATGGGGGAATAAATGACAATACTTATACTTGGATTTATTACAGCATCAATATTGCTTGGAATTATTGAATCAACTTTATTCTTTGCAATATTGGAGGAGTGAATAAATGACAATACCATTAGCTAAAAAATCAATTGAAGATAAAACAGCAAGAATCCGAAAAAACATTGAAGCTGAACTTGCTGATAAAACAGAAAAGAAAGTAAGAAACATTTTTTACTTGTGTCGTTCAGCTGGGGATTTCAGAAGCATTTATGCAGTAGCAGGAAATAATAATCAAATCTTTGCCATTGCTTTTGCGGATGAATATGACCAAGTAGAAATAGTAATCTAAACTTTAGGTACTACAATATCCTGGGAGACGTATACATATTGTGGATAATAAGAAACAGTTCCATAAATGTATACGTCTTGATTTTTTATATGCACAAACACAGCTTCATTATTAGGTGTTACCCCAGTAGTCCATACATCATAAGGAACCGATACTAAAATTTTTCCAACCTTTGTAAATGTATCATAAGACTTTGTTATCTGAAACTTATCTCTAATACAAATCAAATGACCACTTCTAAAACTGTTTGTGTTAGTTCCTAACAATTGAGTATCTTCTTTGTATTCCAAATCTTCTGCTTTATAATCTGCAATTTTTTGATTTATAGCATTGAAAGATTTATTCAATTCATCTGCAACTTGCTTATCAAAAATACCTGAGTTTCTATTTATTGAAATAACCATTTTAGTAATACCTCACACAAAAGCAAACGTCACCTTCAATTTCTCTAAGTTTTCTACAAACTTGAAATTGAACACAGCAATAAGGATTATCACATATAGCAAGGTTACCTGTACTTGAGGCTGCATAAGTAGTATTAGCATCAAGGGTCTTATGTATTGTACCCCAACAGCAACTTGTATGACAACCTTCCTCATCTCGCCAGCAATAATCTATTCTTAGATTTATTGGACAGTTTCTTGCTACACTTGGGCAGTTGAGCAAAAAGTGTCCGTTTTCCCAAGCAACCCAAGTTCCACATGCTGTACAGCAATATCCTGCAAAGGGTCCGTATTCAGCACTACCTCTAAAACAGTAACAAGTCTGTTCACAATAATCTGGACTTTCTACACAAAACCAAACAGCTCCTCGATAGCATGCGCAATAGTATAATCTTCCTGAGCACCAGTTGTAGCAACCATAAGCCTCGTTGAACCATTTACAGCAACAAACACTTGTACCTACACCTTTACAATCGTCAATGTCATCACCAAACCAATATCTCAAAAGCCAGCAGGCACTTCTGTTTTCCAATTCACCCTGTCCAGGGAAAGCACATGCAATATAACAATATTCATGATAAGGTGTCCAAGTACAGGTTGTAGATACTTCTGAAATGTATTTTCCTTCATCATCTTCTTCTTGAGTACAAGTAACATAAGGTCCACAAACTATGCTACTATCACAACGATAATAAGAACTGCAACCATTTGGAGCATTAGGGTCCATTGTAATAGAAATAGGACAGCCGCTCATATTACCCAACCATTGAGTAGTCGTAACGAATGAGGCTTCTGAACTGTAAGTATTTTCTATCAAAAGGTTGCCGTTATTGTCAATAGTTCCAAGCCAAACATTTGAAACAATAACGGGTGTATCTGACTTTTTAGGCGGTTTATTTCCTTTTATATATTGTCCCTTGGCAATTTTACCACAGTAGCATATAACACCATAATCTTGTACAGTTACATCTGGTGTAGAGCAGGAAACAAAGCAATTCAAACTTTGTATTACATTATTGAGTTTGGCCCTTTTATATTGATTTTTTACTGAACTGACATAAGTTACTTGATTCATTTTATTGTCCCCGAAACAAAAGCAGAATACTTTACTTTTTCATGTTGTTCATCTTCTGGCCATTCATCGGTTGTACAAACAAACATAACGACTGGGTTAGTAGAAGTAACATATGAAACTTTCAAATATCCTAAACCTGATAATGACTTATCTGGTTTTGTTTCAGAGTTTGAACCATTTATATGAATAAAGTTGATATTTTTATCCGTCTCAAATAATGGGTATTCGCCATCTTTTACAAAACCAACCGGATTGAGGATAAAACTCATTGAAAAGCTTTTACCATAAAGGTAATCTTTCAAATCTAAAACACGATTATATTTTCTTTTAGAGATTTTTTCAATTACTGGCTCTGTCTTTTGTTTTTGTTTTGCCTTAGACTCAAAAGCACGTCTTGCAGTTCTGACAATAAGATTTATCAGTCTAACTTGCTTTTTGTCATAGCCAGCAAAATCATCTAAGAAAACAGGTAAAGTATTAGCTAAGCCCATGGTTTAGGCTCCTTGCTGTATCATACCCATTGCATTTTGCGGCTGTTGAATTACATTTATAATGTTCTGTTGTAATTGAGTAGTCTTTTTCTTATTTACACCCATCTTTTTAGAAAGTTGGGCAGGCTGAGGTACAGCTGACTGATTTACCTGTTTATTCTGGTCCTGAGCAAGAGTAGTTGCAAATGTATCAATAAAAGATTTTCCAAAGTTATTTGTCATAATCATCCTCTAATCTAATATTTAGTGTTTTTCTTGCTAGGGCAGCTACTAATGATAAGGCGGCTGCAGCAACCATTCTACTATCAAAACTTTCAATTCCTGTTTCTGGGTCTTTACTTACAGCAGAATCCAAACCAGGAACTTTCTTCAATGCCTGAGTAACAAAACCTAAATGAGTAGCACCATTGTCATCAGGTCCACCTTTGTTTGGGTCATAAACCCATTCAAGAAGTGGAATGTATTTTGCTACTGCAATCAATTTATCCAACTCTTCAGCCTGAGCTACATCTGCTGAAGGTGCTTCATCCTGATAATTATCAATAAAAGAAAAGTCCATTTTTTATCTCCTTACCAAAACTTTCTCTTAGATTTGAACATCTTTGAATTGGCAGCCTTTCCATCATAAGCAAACTTTTTGATTCCTTTATCTGAACCACCTGGAATGAAAGTATTAGCAATTTCACCAGCAACTTTTGCAGCATCACCTGCATATCCCATTGCAGCACCAAATTGAGTAATACCCTGTTCAGCCCTCAACCATTTTGCTGTTTCATCAGGTGTCAATCCTGCTTCTTTAGCATAAGCAAGTTTCTTTACAATTTTCTGAGCTTCGAGGTCATTCATCAATGTAGCTAAATCCTGAGCATTTACACCTTGCTGTTTCAAAATAGCAATCTGGGAATCTGTATTCAAGTTGTTCATTTCTTTCTGGAAATCCCTATCAAGTTCAGCTTGTTTAGCCTGCCATTCTTGCTGTTCTCTCTGAACATCTAATTGAGTATTCTGTCCGCCAACAGACGCATTTACCTGAGCAGCTTTCTGAACATCTTTGTCTGACAAATCCTTATAAGCATCAACATCAGAAATGTTTGCTTCCTGAGATGCAGCTCTTGTCTTTTCAATTGTCTGGGCTTCAGCAGTACCAGCATTTCTAAGTTTTGCATAATCTGTTTCAACTTGATTCATTCTAGCAAGGTCTTCCTGAGGTGAAGCACCAAACTTGAAGAAATTGATTGGTACAATTGGAATACCAGCAGCAACACCTAATGCTGACATAGCAGCAGAAATAATAGTAAGAGCAGCAGCCCATCCCTTATTTTTTACCAATCTTGTATCTGCTTCTGTATATACATAAGGAACATAATTACCGTTTTCATCATAAGAACCTTTCAAAACAGATTCACCTTCAGGTGTTACAACGTTCTCTAATTCAGCAGGGTCTCCAGATTCTACAGCTCCATTTGCTGCCTGACCTTCATCAGATTCAGTCAGTTCAGATACAACATTTTCTGGAACACCTTGAGAAGTAAGGGCTTCTGTAAGATTTTTTACTTCAGGCTCTTCAACTTTAGTTTCTGAAGCAATCTGTTCAACTGCTTCAGCATTTTCTACAGGTTCTTTTGCTGCTACTTTTGCATCTTCAACAGCAATAGCAGTTTTATCACCTTCCTGAATTGCCTTATTTTTATCTCTTGTTTCTATAGATGAATCATTGTTTTCAAGGGCTTTCTTTTCAATCTCTTTAGCTTCATCAGCTTCTGCATCAACTTCTTTTTGCATTGCTTCATCAGCCGCTTTAGCATCATCTTCTTTCTTTTGTTTATGTAAAGCCTTTTTAGTATCTTTAGCCTTCTGTTTCATAATGGAATCATATGAAGGTGTATTGTTTGGAACAACTTTGTTTCCATTTACATCAATGTTATCGTATTTTGCCATTTTATTCTCCTCTTACTTTGAAAGCCAACTAAGTCCAGTCTGTAACAATGCATTACCTAACTGACTCTTTCTATTAGCTGAAGCATCTGCATTTGCTTTTTTAGTTGAAGCAATGTTTGATGCAGTATCATATTTATTTTTAGCAGCAGTTGAAGCTAAATCAGCTTTATTCTGAGCGGCTGTAAGTGCATTAGTAATATCAGCTTCATTGATTGCCTGAGCCATTGAAGTATTTCTTGCAGCAGCAGAATCATATCCGGAAGAAACAGCATCATTAGCAGCCTGAGCACCCTGAATAGCAGACATCAATTTAGAACCAGAAGTTTGCATTGCAGCTGCTTTTGCATTACGTTTAGCAATACCTGCTTTGTTAGATGCTTCTGCAGCGGCAGCTTCTTTTCCTTCAGCTCCTAACTCTTTTGTAGACTTTCTTTTAGCCTGAGCAGCAGCAACATCACTTGCATAAGTATCACTTACACCTTTCATTGCTGATTCATACTCTGACTGAGCCTTTTTCATTTCCTTTTCATAATCACGAGTTGATTCCCTTCCACCAGAAAAGTAATCAGTAACTCCATCCCATATATCCTCAAAAATCGAAGCCATAATCTATTTCCTTCCTAATAATTTACCTGTGATATATACTTGAGCAAGCGCATCATCTAAGTACCCATTAGTTAGTAATGAAATACCTAAGGCTTTGCTCAAAATGTTATCATCTGATACCGCATGAGTTATATAACCCTTTATACGCATATCAGATTCCAATTGCATTTGTTTTTCTTGTTCTGTCTGTGCAGGAGCATTTGTACTATTGACTTGCTGTAGCCATGTCTTGTAATTCTTATAGTCTTCCATTTCTAACTCCTACATCATTTCTAATTCTGCAACCCTGATTGCTTCTGTTTATTGAAGCATAGAATGCAGCTTCATCAATAGTAAGTTTATTTTGTAAACCATCACCAGTAAGACCATTCAATGAACCTAACTGAACTGCTAATCTGTCAATAAGAACATCAAAGAATGTGTTCTCCGGGAATTCCAAAATAGTATCAGGAACATAAGAAGTAACAGCCATTCTTCCTGCATCATCATGAATAAGAAGATACTTTCCTGTTTCATCATCTGTTAGAATGTCGCTTGCAGCGAATGGAAAATACTTTCCTTTACTAATCCAAGGATTTATTTCAGCTGAATTCCAATGAGTATCAAAAACATAAATGAATGGTGTGTTTTCACCTGCATCAAAATAAGTGGCAACGATATGTTCATTGTCATTTGAAACAAAACCACAATGAAGTCCTTGTTCTGATTTATCAAAATAATCAGTTACATCTTCACCATTCCATAAAACCTGAGACAAAACTCCGTCAGTAAAACTATAAACAATTGTCTTGTTATTGAAAAGTCTAACTGGTCTTGCAGGTTCTTCATCTAATACTGTATCTTCTTTTGTATCAATGTTGTATTTATGATAATCTGTTCCATCAAAGTAATAAACGTGGTATTCTTTTTCAATTGGGTCATAATCCATAAAAGGAACAAATGAATTATCATTTATTTTTCGTAAATACTCAACATCACCAGAAGCAGTCAATACTTCTGGTAAAGTCTGATACCTAACTGTATATTCTCCACCGTTTTCACCATTTATAATAATTGAACCATTTTCAATAGAATAAGTTCCTGGAATGTTATAACTATTTGAGCTTTGATTTAGATAAAAATACTTGCTGTTTCTTGATACAGATACAATTTTATAGCAGTCAGAAGGTAAGTCAGCTTCTGTTCCAGTAAATCTAAACTCTGACATAAAAGCCTGAGAAGTTGCAAGTTCATTATAAAGTCCTGTATAGACATTGTTTAGTAAATGAACTAACAACTGAAAACTGAAAGCCTGACTGTCCTGTGTCTGAGATAATTGTCTGGCTAAATCTATTATTTCTTTGCTACTGTAAGTCATATTATCTATTCTCTTTTATTCTATTTGTTTTGGGGTATAAATTTTCCAGGGTCTTCTTTTGCTTCAGTTTCCAATTCCTTCATTGTATCTTCATATAAAGCAAAAGCATCTTTTGGCTTTTTCTTACACTCAATAAAAAATGGTTCATTACCTCGAAGTCTTATAGCTATTTCTCTAAGCAACAAATCATTTTCTTTTTTGAAGCAACCTTGATAGAATACTTTACCAATGTTGCTATTTATTTCATAAACCGCTTTCATTAGGACTCCCTATACCATACTGCAACATTTGTATATGCAGGCTTTATATCGAATGAACATCCTTCACCAACACTTCCTGTATTACCAGTACCTCCTGCACATGTATTACCATTTACACAAACGCATGTACTTTGAATAATAGGGTTGAATTTCGTATTGCGAGCTCCATAACCTGAGCATTGATATGCATTATTTGAACCTGCAAAAACAACACCTGAAGCATTTGTATCACTACAACCGACCATTGAACCCCAGCTTGAGTTATGTTTGAGCAATGCTATATTGTGGCAGTGACTTCCACTCCATACGAAACAGTGGCAGTGGCTAGCCCCTGTATGACAGTGAGCAGGTAAATTGCAAACCTCAAGAGTTACTGTATCAGAACCACCAGTGCAAGAAACACAAGACTGATTTGTAGTTGCACGTAAGAATGTATCATTCAATGGACACCAAGTACCCTGTGAAAAAGGTATTGTTGTAGTACAGTAGTTCATGTAGACAGTACCAACTGGATAAATGTTATCAAAAGTAGTAGCAGTTGTCCAACGCCAAGACATACAGTTTGTTATTGGGTCAATACAGCTTGAAATTGTCTGGCCACTTGCTATTGGTCTTACCATAGAAACTGCTCTTTTATTTGCAGCATCCCAAACAAGAATGTCATTATCTTCTAAGTTGGTTTTTTCGTCTCGAGTAAGTAATGGCTGGTTTTGAGAGGCATCAATTACGGTGCTATCAACTGTATTATAATAAACAAGATTAGAAGCAGTCAATGCATTCAATGTTGCAATGTCAGTAGCATCTAATACTAATGAACCTAAATCAAACTCACTATTTACTACAGAAACTGGTCCATACCAGTCACTACCTGATTTATGATAGTATCCTACAACTGTTTCAGTTCCTGCAGTTGCATTATAAACTGTATTAGCTAATTCAAGTAAACTAATATTTGAAAGTACACCATCAGGACCTGTTATTGAAGTTCTTGTGAGTGCATCATACCAAACATTTGCAAAGTTTGAAATGTTTGTGAAATGAGTTACAGACCCAGCTGCTGTATCTGAAATTCTCCATTCACCTGTATGGTCTGCTGTAATTGTAGCAATAGAGCCATTTCCATCATAGTTGTTTACTGCAACACCTGAGTAGTCAGTAGTAGCCATTGCAGCTCCATTGCTTTCTCTAGTTACTAAGTAATCACCTTTTGTAGCAACCTGAGTTTCTTCTGTAGCAGTAATTGCGCCATCTACAAATAAGTTTCCGTGAGTAACAATGTCTTTATCTGCAATTACCTGACCTTTTGTTCTAATGTCGCCATCTACATTCAAATTACCATTTACACAATTTACTTTGAGTTTATCAATGCTTGTCTGACAGGTAATAGTAGTTTCATTTGCATAAATGTTATGAGTATCAGAAGTAAATCCAACATCACAGCAAGCAGTAATTGCAACATTACCACCTTGAGCACATAATGTATAATCACCTGCTGAAATTGTTTCTGATTTACCGCAAGAGTATCTTCTGTCAACTGCATTATCATGTACAGAAATTTCTGTACCTTCATAACAGTTTGTTCTATTTCCAACAATATGTTCATTAGAATTTCCACATACTATTTTATTTTCATTTCCCGTAACAGTGATGTTCAAATCACAACCTGTCTCGGGCTCAATACAACATGTAACTACCTTGCCTTCAACTGTAATGTCTCCGTGAACACAAGTATCACAATTCAAATGTTTTATTGGATAAGGATTGCCTGCAACTGATGTTTTACCTTCATAAGAGGCTAATCCTGCTTCATCAAATAAGGAATCTGTATCAGAAGGTTCAAATGTTCCTGAAACTGCATCTTTTGTTTTTACTGTTTCAAACTGTAAATAAGAGCATTCATTGCCATAACCATCACTGTCATAGCATACGCCTTTTCTTACAACTTGACGTGGGCATCCATTTATCCAAGAGACGTTACATTCACCAGATGAACTTCTTTGATTATAAGTTATAACTCCACCTGGGGTACCACAAGTT
>ODAJ014741752.1_pt1 | contig 34531 bp, 26 predicted proteins | sample 1539241 | NCBI WGS metagenome assembly ODAJ01 (sample SAMN02144231, study PRJEB22623) | gut metagenome | biome: sheep rumen | host: Ovis aries | place: New Zealand
CGACTGGAAGGCCATCTGCTGGGCAGACGGCGAGATCTACCAGTCCAAGGAGTATAACGGCCTGGAGATCATGGACCGCGTCGGCGGCGGCGATTCCTTCGCCAGCGGCCTGGTCTACGGACTGATGACCACGGGCGACGCCGAGAAGGCCGTCAACTACGGCGCGGCCCACGGCGCGCTCGCCATGACCACCCCGGGCGACACCTCCATGGCTTCCGTGGGTGAGGTTGAGGCCATCATGGGCGGCGCCGGCGCCAGAGTCAAGCGCTGATATGGAGCACCGGAACCCGCTGACCCGGGACGTGGATTCGCCCCGTTTTATCACCTTCGGCGAGATCATGCTGCGCCTGACCCCGCCGAACTATGAGAAGATCCGCGTGGCCACCGAGTTCGAGGCAAGCTATGGCGGCAGCGACGCTTTCGCCAGCGGCCTGATCTACGCGATGATGAAGGGCTACAAGCCGATGGACATGATCAACTTCGCCGTGGCGAGCTCCGCCATCAAGCACACCATCCGCGGCGACGGCAACATCACCGACGACGCGGAGAGCATCCGCCGGCTCATGAACATGAGCTACGACATCAAACGCTGAAAGGACATCACATGAGAGCATTTATGGACAAGGATTTCCTTCTGGAAACCGAAACGGCGAAACATCTGTTCCACGACTACGCGGAGCGCCAGCCGCTGGTGGACTATCACTGCCACATTTCCCCGCGGGAGATTTATGAAAACCGCCGCTTCAACAATCTCACCGAGGTTTGGCTCGGCGGCAAAAATCCCGACGGCAGCTACTTCGGCGACCACTACAAGTGGCGCGTCATGCGCTCCAACGCCGTCCCCGAGGACTATGTCACCGGCGAGCGCGATCCCTATGAGCGCTATCTGAAGTTTGTCGACGCGCTGCAGATGGCGATCGGCAACCCCATGTACCACTGGTGCAACCTCGAGCTGCGTCAGTTCTTCGGCTACGACAAGCCTCTGACCCCGGAAAACGCGAAGGAAGCCTGGGTTTTCTGCAACGACAAGCTGCAGAACGACCCCTCTCTCACGGTGCGCGGCATCATTGAGAGGGCGCGCGTTGCGATGGTCGGCACCACCGACGATCCGATCGACTCGCTCGAGTGGCACGAGAAGATCGCCGCCGACCCGACGATCACGGTCAAGGTCTGCCCCTCCTTCCGCCCGGACAAGGCCATCAACATCTCCAAGCCCGGCTTTGTCGAGTATATTGCCAAGCTCGCCCGGAGCGTCGGCAGGGAGAAGCTGGAGACGGCCGACGAGGTGAAGGACGCCCTCATCGAGCGGCTCGAGTTCTTTGCGAAGATGGGCTGCCGCGCCAGCGACCACGGTCTGGACTACATCCCGTTCCGCCCGGCCTGCGACGAAGAGGTCAACGCGATCTTTGCGCGCGTGATGGCAGGGGAGAGCGTGAGCGTGGAGGACGCGGAGAAGTATCAGACCGCGATCCTGCTCTGCCTCGGCCGCGCCTACCACCGCCTCGGCATCGCCATGCAGCTGCACTATTCCTGCCTGCGCGGCGTCAACACCCGCATGAACCGTCTGCTCGGGCCGGATACCGGCTTCGATATGATTGCCCAGAACCGCTGCGGCGGCGATATCGCGGCCTTCCTCGCGGCGCTCGACGAGAGCGGCGAGTGCCCCAAGACGATCCTTTATTCCCTCAATCCCGCCGACAACGAGCAGCTCGGCACGCTGATCGGCTGCTTCCAGTCCGACGAGGTCCCGGGCAAGATCCAGCACGGCTCGGCCTGGTGGTTCAACGACACCAAATCCGGCATGGAGGCGCAGATGAAGTCGCTGGCCAATCTCGGCCTGCTCGGCAATTTCGTCGGCATGCTGACCGATTCCCGCTCCTTCCTCAGCTATGCCCGCCACGACTATTTCCGCCGCATCTTCTGCAATCTGGTCGGCAACTGGGTCGAAAACGGCGAGTATCCCAACAACGACGAAGCGCTGCGGCGCATCGTCGAGGGCGTGAGCTTCCGCAACGCCGAACGCTATTTCAATCTCTGAAAAGAGGATCATACGATGGAAAGACTTTCATTTGAAACACTCGAAAAGCAGGGCTACTCCGGCTATCTCCTCAAGGAAGCGCCGGAGAAGATCGTCCAGTTCGGCGAGGGCAACTTCCTGCGCGCCTTCGCGGACAATTTCATCGACCTGATGAATGAAAAGGCCGGCTTCAACGCCAAGGTCGTGCTCGTGCAGCCGCGCGGCGGCCATCATCGGCGCCGGCCCCGCGGGTCTGACCATCGCGATTATCCTGGCCCGCTACGGCTACGGCGTCACGATCTTCGACAGCAAGGACAAGATCGGCGGCGTCATGCGCTACGGCATCCCGGATTTCCGCCTGCCCGATGCGGTGCTTGACGATATCGCCTACCGGCACCTCGAGCTCAAGGGCATCCAGTTCCGCCCCAATACGACCGTCGGCGGCTCGATCACCATCGACGACATGTTCCGCGACGGTTATCAGGCCGTGTTCGTCGGCGCGGGCCTCTGGAAGCCGAAGAGCCTGCACATCAAGGGCGAGAGCCTCGGCCATGTGGCCTTTGCCATCAACTATCTCGCCTCTCCCGAGGCCTTCCGGCTGGGCGAGCGGGTCATCGTCATCGGCTCGGGCAACTCCGCGATGGACTGCGCCCGCATGTGGAAAACCAGGACCGCGTGCTCAAGGCCGCGCTCCGATGCGACCGGGAGCTGGTGGTACAGGCTTTCCTGAGCGACCCGCTGGTAAGGGGCCGCGCGGAGGAAGGGGAGATCCGACACCTGGTGGACGATATGATCGCCAACACCGCGCGCTGCCTCCCGGAGGCCTGGCAATGATCTATCCATACCGATAAAAAGACAGGGGCACGTCGTCTGACGCGCCCCTGTCTTTTTGTAATGTTCGGTTGTCAACCGTTCAGTTGTCCGAAAAACGCTCCCGGGCATGGAAGGAGCGGCAGATGACGGAGTAATCGCCGAACACGGTCAGCTTGTCTCCCGGCTCGAACACGGTATCCGCGCCGGCGGGGACGGCCTTCTTCCCGGGCTGCTCGACGAGCATTACAAGGATCCCGGTCTCGGCCTTGAGCCCCATTTCGGAAAGCGGTACGCCGCGATATTCCTCGGGGATCTGGTTGAGCGTGACGAGGGCAATGCTGTCCGAGCCGATGTAGTCGAGCAGCATGACGCTGTTGAAGCTGTCCGTCAGGCCGATGATCCGGTCGGCCAGGTGCTGCAGAATGTTGTCGCCCCAGGCCCGGATGCCCGGAACGCGCATGAAAATGAAAATGATCGCTACGGCGATCAGAGGGATCAGAATACCGATAAAATAATTCTCGATCTGACTCTGCTTCAGAGAGAGAAAGACGTTGATGAACGCGCTGACGACGGTGATGTTGAACACGTAGCCGAAGAGCATCGTGATCCGGGCCAGTCTTCTCCGGTGCCGGTTGGAGAGGAACATTTCGCTCTCCTTTGTCGTATAGCCGCAGCCGGTCAGCAGTGAGATCACCTGAAACCTGGCCCGCTCATCCGGCAGTCCGGTAAAGCGAAAAAGGATCGTGAACAATTCCGTGATCACCCAGTAGGTCAGAATGATCAGAGAAAACAGTGATAAAGCCATGTAGAGATTCATACGCTTACCTCCTGAAGGCTTCGGCCTCCGTTGGCGTTTTTTCGTATCCGATTGTATCGTGTTTGTGCGCTTTTGTCCACTGGAATCTCACAGAAGCGGCTCGGACGCGGCATGACCGGGATCAAGCCCCGTGTCGGTTCCGGTACTCGTTGGGCGTCATGCCGACATATTTTTTGAACACCCGCGTGAAATGGGCGGGGGAGGAAAAGGCAAGATAGTCTCCGATCGCGGCGGCGCTGCGGTCGGTGTAGCGGAGGAGGCGTTTGGCCTCCTCCGTTTTTTGCTGAAGGATAAAGTCGTTGAGCTTGACGCCGGTCTCACGGTGAAATTTTGTCGATAGATAGGAGCGGCCCATAAACAGTGATTGTGCCAGAGCCTCGGTGGAGATCGGCTCGGACAGATGGTGCTGGACGTAATTGGCCACCGCCGCGGCCAGCTTGCCGGGCTGACCGCCCAGATGCAGCCGCTCGACACGCTCGGTGAAATCGAGCACCATGTGATATTGAAGATTCGTGATCTTCTCGCTGCTGTCCAGCCGCTCGCAGCTCTGGATATAGAAGTCGCTGAGGGAAAAGGCGTCCTCCACGTCCAGCCCGCCGCGGATCGCTGCGCGGGAACAGAGCGTTGCCGTGACGATCGCGATATTTTTCATCTGCCGGAGCTGGTCGGACGCCACGATCCCGCCGCGGATCGCCGGCGCCTGATTCAGCCAGCTGTGCAGCGCAGCCGTATCGCCCTTACGCACGATGCGCAGGATGGCTTGCTCCTGGCTGTAGCTGTTATGCGGCGGCACGGGCGGCTGCGGATCGCCGTCGCGCCGGATCAACTGCGAGGCGCGGATCGCATCCTCTCCGCGGGTATCCGTCAGATCCCTCAGCTCCAGCTTTTCTCCGTTGACCATGTAATTGATGGAGCAGAGCATCAGCAGCAGGCTCTCCGGCGGCATATTCACAATGGCCTTGACGCTGCGGCAGAACTCCTCCGCGTCGTCCATCTGCAGCCCCAGACGGAAGGACAGCTCCCGCAGCTCCTGATCGGAGGCGGGAAGCTGCCGGGTCGGGCCGATGATCAGCCGGATCTCTCCGGCAGTGAGTACGCCGAAGGTATAAAAGTCCTCGGTCATATAGTAGCCCACATGCTCCCGGATGCGCAAGAGCTCCTGCCAGCAGAGAAGGATCGGATCGCGGGGGAGAGAGACAGGGGAGTGACTGCACAGCAGCTTTTCCCCCTGATACACCCGCACCGGGATTCCGGACAGATTCGCCGTGATGCGGCAGAGATAGTCGTAGTCGATCTTCATGGTGCAGCCCTCCTGATCTTCAAACAAATTATATGCAATATCAAACAAATATGCAAGGACAAAAGCGGCGGCTTTTGCTATACTGAGAGTGAAAAAAACAAGGCGGGGGACTGACATGAATAAACTCAAAAAAACCCTGGAAAAGACGATCCAGCAGATCATTGACCGGGCCATGGGCAACGGCCTGATGCAGGAGGAGACCACGGCCAGCGGCGAGCGCTATGTGACGCCGGGGATCGGCGCGCTGATCCGGCAGGCGGGAGCCGAGGGCTGTGTGCTGCTGAAAAACGACGGCGCGCTGCCGCTGAACAGGGAAAAAGAAGTCGCGGTGTTTGGGCGCTGCCAGCTGGATTGGTTCTATGTGGGCTACGGCAGCGGCGGCGATGTAAACGCCCCCTACCATGTGAACCTGATCGACGGCCTGCGCGGCGCCGGGCTGCCGCTTAACGGCGACGTGCTGAAGGCCTATGAAACCTGGACACGGCAGGAAGAGAACGAGGCAAACCACGGCTGGTGGGGCCACTGGCCGATGAACTACCCCGAGATGCCCCTTGACGGGGAGCTGGTGCGAAGAGCAGCGCAAAGCGCCGAGACCGCGCTGGTGGTGATCGGCCGTGCCGCCGGAGAGGATCGGGAGAACACGCTCACCAAGGGCAGCTACTACCTCACCGACGAGGAGCGGGCGATGCTCGACGCTGTCACGGCGGCCTTCTCCAGGGTCGCGGTGCTGCTGAACATCGGCAATATCATGGACATGGCCTGGACGGAGGAGTACGGGGACAGGATCTCCGCGCTGATGATCGTCTGGCAGAGCGGCATGGAGAGCGGCAACGCCGCGGCGGACGTCCTCACCGGCGCGGTCAGCCCCAGCGGAAAGCTCAGCGACACGATCGCCCGCCGCTACGAGGATTATCCCAGCAGCTTACATTTCGGCGGCAAGGCCTATAACGACTATGCCGAGGGAATATACGTGGGCTATCGGTACTTCGACCGGCACCCGGAGCAGGTACTCTATCCCTTCGGCTTCGGCCTGAGCTACACGAGCTTTGCCCTGAAGGCCGAGAGTCTGCGCCATGCTGCCAACGAAACAGAAGCTGTTGTCACTATCACCAACACCGGCGATCATCCAGGCAAGGAGATCGTGCAGCTCTGGTGCTGCGCCCCAAAGGGAAAACTGGACAAGCCGGAGCGGGTGCTGGCCGCTTTCGGAAAGACAAAAACCCTCGCGCCGGGCGAGAGCGAGACCCTGCGGCTCTGCTGTGACGACAAGTGCCTGGCCTCCTATGACGAGCAGACTAGCCGCTTTGTGCTGGAGAGCGGCGAGTACCGGTTCAAGGCAAACGAGACGGAAGCCGGCGGATTCACACTGGAGCAGGAGATCACCGTCGAACAGTGCCAGCCCCTGTGCAAAACAAGCGCGGAGCTCCGCGAGCGGATCAGAAGCCATATGCCGAAGGCCATTTCAGCGGCGGGCCTGGGCGGACATACGCTGCAGGATGTGCGGGACGGGCGAATGAAGCTGGACGACTTTATCGCGCAGCTCAGCAACGAGGAGCTGGAAGCTCTCAGCCGCGGCCACGGCATGATGGGCAGCTCCCTCGGCGTCGTCGGCAACGCCGGCGCCTTCGGCGGCGTGATCGAAAGCCTGCGGGAAAAGGGCGTGCCGCCGATCATCACCTCCGATGGCCCTGCCGGGCTGCGGCTGAAAAAATACGCGGCGCTGATCCCCTGCGGTACGGCGCTGGCCTGTACCTGGAACACGGAGCTGATCGAGGCCCTCTGCGCCAAGGTGGGCGAAGAGATGATCCACTACGGCGTGGATGTGCAGCTCGCCCCCGGCATGAACATCCACCGCAACCCGCTGTGCGGACGCAACTTCGAGTACTTCTCCGAGGACCCGCTGCTCTCCGGCAAAATGGCCGCAGCGGTGGTGCGCGGTGTGCAGAGCAAAGGAAAAGCCGCCTGCCCCAAGCACTTTGCCTGCAACAACCAGGAGACCAACCGCAACCGCAACGATTCCCGCGTCTCCGAGCGGGCGCTGCGGGAGATCTATCTCAGAAACTTTGAAATCTGCGTGAAAGAAGCAAAACCCCTGACGATCATGACCAGCTACAACAAGGTCAACGGCGTCTGGAGCCATTATAACTACGACCTGGTGACCACCGTCCTGCGCGGCGAGTGGGGCTACACCGGCTGCGTCATCACCGACTGGTGGATGCAGAAATCCAGAAGTCCGGAATTCCCGAGGCTCCGGAACAACGCCTACCGTGTCCGCGCGCAGGTGGACGTGCTGATGCCGGGCGACATCGGGCATCTGGCAAAGCAGTACAAATCTGACGGCAGCCTGCTGGAGACGCTGGGACAGACGGAGAGCATTACCCGCGCCGAACTCCAGCGCACGGCGAAAAACGTGCTGCGGCTTGCCCTGCGGCTGAACAAGAGATGAAAAAGAGAGGGTAAGAAGATGGAAAAGCTGTTTGAAAGACTCCCCGCAAGCCGCATCCGCTCCGAGAGCGTGACCGGCAAGGAAAAGTGGCTGGGCTACCTGCTCGGCCCGGCCGGCGCGCTGCTTTTAAACGCGGTGCTGGCCACCTATCTGAACGTCTACTATACGGACGTTCTGAATCTGACGCCCATGTGGGGCGGTATGTTCCTGACCGTTTTCCCCATCGTCTCCAAGGTCATCGACGCGATCACCAACGTGGTCATGGGCCAGATCATCGACCGCACCAGGACGAAAGAGGGCAAGGCCCGCCCCTGGCTGTTCGTTTCGGCGCCGCTGATCACGATCACGGCGATCCTGCTTTTCACCGTCCCCGAATCCAACCCGACGGTCAAGGCGATCTGGATCATGGTCTCCTATAATCTGTTCTATTCCTTCGCCTATACCATCTTCAACATGAGCCACAATCTGATGGTGCCGCTGAGTACCCGCGATACCACGGCGCGCGGCGGACTGTCGGTTTTCAACCAGATCACCACCATCATGATGAGCGGCATTCTCGTGGCGCTGGTGTTCCCGATGGTTATCATGCCGAGCATCGGCGTAGACAAGGGGAAGTGGATCACACTGATGACGATCCTTTCCATCTTTGCCCTGCCGCTGACCCTGATGGAGTATTTCTTCACCAAGGAGCGCGTGACGGCGGAGGAAAACGCCGCCGGAGCCAAGAGCGAGCTGAGCCTGCGCGAGCAGATGAAGATCCTGTTCACCGACAAATACATGCTTCTCATGTATGCGTATTTTCTGATCTCCACCACGGGGACGATGTTCAAGAACCTGGCCCTGGTCTATTACTGCAACTATGTCCTCGGAACCTATAACGACGGCATCACCCAGATGCTGGTCTCCGTCATCGGCGGCGTGCCCATGGGCATCGGCATCTTTGCCGTGTGGCCGCTGGCGAAGAAATTCGGCAAGCGGAACGTGACGATGATCGGATTTGTGATCTATGCCGTCGGCAGCCTGATCTGCTGGCTGTTCTCCCGGAATCTGGTCATGGTCCTCGTCGGCCAGTTCATCAAAAATATCGGCGGTCTGCCCAGCGCGTATGTCTTTATGGCGCTCTTTGCCGACTGCCTGGATCATCTGGAATGGAAAACCGATCTGCGCGTGGACGGCGCAGCCATGAGCATCTATAACATCATCGCGGTGGCGATGGTGGGCGTGGTGACGGGGCTGTTCAACTGGATGCTGGCGCTGACCGGCTATGTGGCGCCTATCAGCGCGGGCAGCATCTCCGAGGCCTCTTCCCGCCTGTCCGCCAGCGGCCTGACGCCGCAGCTCGCTCTGGAGTCTTTGAAGCCCGCGGCCGACGGCGTGCTTACCGTTGCCGTGCAGCAGTCAGCCTCCGTCAACAACGCGATCACCTTCTCTTTCGTCGGGCTCGAGGTGTTCACCGGTCTGATCCTCGCCGCGATCCTGCTGTTCGTGGACGTGGAAAAGCGGATCGGGAAAGAGCAGGAAGAGATCAAGGCCAGGAGGGAACAGGCATGAGAGCCGTTCGGCTGAGATGCGAATATCTCACGAATCCTGTCGGGATCGACATTCGGCAGCCCCGCCTCATGTGGACCTGTGAGGATGGAATCAAACAGACGGCGTATCAGATCGTTTCGGAGAACTGGGACAGCGGCAAGGTGGAAAGCTCTTCCATGCACGCCGTCTACCCGCTGCCGCTGCAGAGCCGGGAACGTGTGAACTGGAAGATCCGTCTATGGGATGAAAACGGCGCGCCCGGCGACTGGAGCGAGGCCTTCTTTGAAATGGGCTTTCTCGAAAAATCCGATTGGACGGCCAGATGGATCACCGGAGACTACACGCCGAGCAAAAAGGAACGCTATCCCGTGGACTGCTTCTGCAAGGCCTTCGCGGTCAAGAAAAACGTCCGCCGGGCGCGGCTGTATATCACGGCCTGCGGACTGTATGAGGCGAAGCTCAACGGAGAAAAGGTCGGAACTTTTTGCCTCGCTCCGGGACATACGGACTACCGCAAGCGGGTACAATACCAGACTTACGATGTGACCGATCTGCTCCAAACAGGCGAGAACGAGCTGACGGTACAGCTGGCCGACGGCTGGTATCGCGGCAGCTGCGGCGCCTGGGGACTGACGAACCAGTACGGCACGGAGACGAAGCTCCTGTGCCAGCTGGAATACGAGTACGAGAGCGGGCTGCGGGAGACGGTGACGAGCGACGGAAGCTGGCAGTGGTCCAACGATGGGCCGATCCGCTTTGCCGACAACAAGGACGGCGAGACCGTCGAGGCCTTCCGCACCCCCTTCTACCGGGGCAGGGCGAAGGAGACGAGCCATCCGGTCGTGCCGACAGCCTCCGATAACGTTCCAGTTACGGAACATGAGCGTTTTCATCCGGTCATCACTACCGCGCCAAACGGAAGGAAGCTGCTGGACTTCGGGCAGAATCTGGCGGGCTATGTGTCGTTTGTGGTGAATGCCCGCGTCGGGCAGCGGATGCTCTGGCGCTTCGGCGAGATGCTGGACGGAGATGGAAATCTGACCCAGAAGAACATCCAGTGCGTGGGCAAAAAGAAGACCTCCCCCTTGCAGCAGATCGACTACATCTGCGGGGAAGGACGGAACGTATATAAAACCACCTTCGCGGTCTTCGGCTTCCGCTATGCCGAGGTGGAAACGGATGTGGAGCTGCGGTCCGAGGACATTGAGGCCATCGCCTTATACTCAGACATGGCGGAGACCGGGCGCTTTGAAAGCTCCAATGAGCTGCTGAACCGTTTTTTGGAAGCAACGAAGTGGTCGACGAAATCCAATTCTCTCGACATCCCCACCGACTGCCCCACCCGGGAACGCCACGGCTGGACGGGTGACGCGCAGATCTTCTTTGAGACGGCCTCATATCTCTTCGACTACGCGGCCTTTTCCCAGAAATACCTGCGGGACGTCTACGACTGGCAGAAGCGCGACGGCCGCCTGCCTCAGATCGCGCCCTACGGCGGCGTGGACTTTTACATGTGGACGCTCAACGGCTCGGTGGGCTGGTCGGATATCGGCATCCTGCTGCCGTACCGCTTCTGGAAGAAGTACGGCGACTCCGCCATCCTCGCGGAGTACTACGACCGCATGAAGAAATACGCCGGCTTCATGATCCGGCGCGTCTCCCCCGACGGCATAGTGCGCAAGGGACAGAGCTACGGCGAGTGGGCAGAGCCCGCGGACGTCAAGCCCAACGACTGGAAGGATATGGTGCTGCCGCATACTGAGGTCAGCACCGCCTATACCGCTTATGTGCTGCGCTGCATGGCGGAGATCGCCGAGGAGCTGCGGCACCCGGCGGACGCGGCAGAATACCGCGCCGTCTCCGAGAAGTGCAAGGCGGCCTATCAGAAGACATTCGGAAAAGATCTCGACACCGACCGACAGGCGCTGCTGGTGCGGCCGCTGGCCTTTGAACTTCTGAATAAGGAACAGACGGAATACGCAAAAAGGCGCCTCCTTGAGGCGCTGGAGCACTACGGATGGCGGCTGGGCACGGGCTTTCTCTCCACGCCGCTGATTCTGGATGTGCTCTCGGAGATCGACATCGAGGCGGCCTATCGGCTGCTGGAAAACGAGGAGATGCCCGGCTGGCTCTTCATGCCGAAAGCGGGCGCCACCACCATCTGGGAGAGCTGGGAGGGCACCGAGGCCCAGGGCGGTATTGCCAGTCTCAACCACTACTCCAAGGGCGCGGCGGTCGAATGGCTGTTTCAGACCATGTGCGGCATCCGGGTAGACGGTGAGAATCATTTCACCATCGCCCCGCGGCCCGGCGGACACTTCCGTTTTGCCCGGGGGAGCTATGACAGCGTTTACGGCACGGTGGAATCCGGCTGGGAGAGAACGGAAGGGGAGACACACTATCGCGTCACCGTTCCCGCCAACTGCACGGCTACGCTCATTCTGAATGGGCAGACGCGGGAGCTCTCCACCGGGACGTACTGCTTCTGAGGCGAACGACAATGACCTCTTCGGGCTGCCTTTGCACGGAAGTGGTCTTGAGTCGACAGTGACCGACTGCAAAAAAGAATCGGCGTGACCGCGGTCACGCCGATTCTTCTTATAAATGCAAGCCTTATTCCTGCGCGGGTACAGAGGGCTTGTTGATCGCTGGGGTCTCTACGTGCTTGGCAAGATACAGGCTGTAAGCAAGCGCCAGAACGATGATGACGGCATGCGCGACCCAGTCCAGCAGCTGGGAGAACTCGCCCGCCGAAAACAGAGAGAATACGTCGGTCAGGCTGTGCGACAGGATGCAGGGGAGAAGACTTCCGCTTTTATAGAAGGCCATCGTAACGACAAAACCGAAGGCGACGGCAAAAACGACCTGTATGAGCGTTTCGACGAGTTCATGGCCGGTAAAGAGGTTCATAATATGCCCCAGACCAAAGGTGATGGATGAAACGATCACGGCAGACTTGACGTTTCCGTCCTTCAGCATGGCCTTAAACAGGAAGCCTCTGAAGATCAGCTCTTCGGCAAAACCAACCAGGGCCATGGATACCACGGCGAAGATCTGTCCGGGAATCGCGTATTTCACCGAGACACCGGCCCAAAGATTGAGGCTCGCGATGACCCAGAGCGGGAAGAACCACAGCATGCTCCTGCTGTTTTTCGCCCACGCCGACAGGCCGTATTTTTCCATCAGTCCGTTTTTCCAAACGAACAGGAGCATCAGCCCGGAGATCACGATCAGTCCGATCATCATATAGGGACTGTCGTCCCCGAGATTGCGCAGATTGCCCATGCCGACGGTGTAGACAACGATCCAGAAGATAGCAAACAGGATCTCGCTTTTTTCGTACAGTTTTTTCATGATTTTTGATTCCTTTCCAAGCCTTCTGCGATCGTCAGCAGCGTGCTTCGGATCGCGTCCGGGTCATAGTTCATGGCATTGTTTGCAATCAGGCTGGCATATCCGTGAACAAGCGCTGCCAGCGGTTCAAAAAACGAGGCTGCGTCCTCCGGCGTCAAGGCTTCCTCGGCACTGACAGCAGCAAGAACGCCGACCGCTTCCGGAGCCCGGATCAAGTCTTCCAGGCTGAGACCGGAAAAATGACCGGACTGAAAGAGAAAACGAAACAGCTGCGGTTCTTCTTTGGCAAACAGGATGTATCGAAGGCCGATTCCCAGAAGATCCTCCGCAGCCAGAATGTATTCGCTGTGAAGGATATCCGCCCGCTCATACGTCTGTTCCTTCAGCGCTTCCATGCTCGGGAAATGGTACATGACGGGCTGCGTGGAACAGCCGAGAAAAGACGCAAGATTTCTCACGGTCAGCGCTTCATATCCCTGTTCCCGGACGAGCTGCAAGGCGCCCTCTATGATGGCTTCTTTTGTTGTCGTCGGACTCCTTGGCATGGAAAACACCTCATTATTTTATAACACCTGTTATTATATTTGAACGAAAGGATTTTGTCAATAAGCATTTGCCATCGCTCTCCGTTTTTTGTTGCTTCCGGCAGCCATTGCTATCAAAAAACCGGAAAGAGGTATTCCGGGCGACGCAGCGTTCCCGGCGCGTCGTTTTGATTGACAGAGCCTCCGTCCGGGACTATAATTATCACATCTGATGTACGAATACATAACAGAAACCGATTCGAATCAACAAGGAGGAACAACATGAAACAGACCGTTCTTCGCAAGTACGCACGACTGATCGCGCGCGTCGGCGCCAACATCCAGAAGGGCCAGGATGTCTTGATCTTCTGCGGCCTCGATCAGCCCAAGTTTGTGCAGCTGCTGGTCGATGAATGCTACAAGGCCGGTGCCAGAAAGGTAAAGGTGGAATTTGACTACCAGCCGCTGTATAAGATGGACGTGCGCCATCAGACCGTCACCACCCTGGCCAGGGTTGAGGAGTGGGAAAAGGCCCGTCTCCAGCACTATGTGGACACCCTGCCCTGCCGTATCATGCTCGACTCCGACGATCCAGACGGCCTGAAAGGCATCAATCAGGCGAAGATGGCGAAGGCCGATCAAAAGCGTTGGCCCATCGTCAAGCCATACTGGGATGAGATGGAAAACAAGTACCAGTGGTGCATCGCGGCGGTACCCGGCGCCGCCTGGGCCAAGAAGCTCTTCCCCGAGCTGCCGAAGGGCCGGGCGATCGAAAAGCTGTGGGAGGCCATCCTCTTTACCTCCCGCGTGACCGAGGACCCCGTGGCGGCCTGGGAAGCCCATGACAAGGACCTGCACGACCGCTGCGCCTACCTCAACAGCCTCGGCATCGCCGAGCTGCGGTACAAGGGCGATAACGGGACCGACTTCACCGTGGGTATGATCCCCGAGGCGGAGTTCAAGGGCGGCGGCGACCGCACCAAGGACAGCGGCGTTTTCTTCAATCCCAACATCCCCACCGAGGAGTGCTTCATCTCCCCGATGCGCGGCAAGGCCGAGGGCATCGTCTATGCCACAAAGCCCCTGTCCTATCGCGGCCAGCTCATCGAGAATTTCTCCATCCGCTTTGAAAACGGCAAGGCCGTGGAGGTCAAAGCCGAGAAGAACCAGGCGCTGCTGGAGCAGATGATCTCCATGGACGAGGGTGCGGCGTATCTCGGCGAGTGCGCGCTGGTGCCGGTCGATTCCCCGATCTCCGAGTCCGGGCTGCTGTTTTTCAACACACTCTTCGACGAAAACGCCGCCTGCCATCTGGCGCTCGGCATGGGCTTCGCCGACACGATCAAGGGCTTTGAGAATATGACGCTCGACGAGTGCCGCGCGCTCGGCATCAACGACTCCATGATCCATGTCGACTTCATGATCGGCTACGAGGGGCTGGACATCGACGCCGTCACCCGCGACGGCAAAACGGTTCCCATCTTCCGCCGCGGCCGCTGGGCCTTCTGAATCTTTTTGTTCAACAGCGAAAAGCAGGAACGGATTTCCGATGCAAATGGAAATCCCGTTCCTGCTTTTCACTGTATGGCAAGCTCTTTGCCGCATCGCTTTTCTGCCCGAAAGTACTGCATGCTCCGACTTTTCCGCTCTTGTTTCCGCAGGGCGCTTGTGCTATACTGCTTCCTGTCGGAGAAGAGATTCTCCGGCGCCTTCTATTTTGATTATACGAAAGTGAGACCGGATATGATAAAGCCTGAAGAGATTCGTTCCGCCCAGTTTATTGACACCTTTTTCCCGGTGATCGACGGCGTCGTGCAGACTGTGCACAACTACGCGCTGAACATGAACGAGCGCTCCTATTCCTGCGTCGTCTGCCCGAAGGGGAAGGAGGAATATGACGATTCCCAACTCGGCTACGATGTGTTCCGCGAGCTGTCAGTGTCCTTCCCGAAGGTCGAATATTCGCTGGCCGCGCCTCTGGACCCCAACATCCTCAAGGCCGTGAAGGAGCGCCGCTGCAACATTTTCCACGCGCACAGCCCCTTCAATTCCGGCGTGCAGGCCTCGATGCTGGCGCATCATCTGGAGATCCCGGTCGTCGCGACTTTCCATTCCAAGTACTGGAACGATGCCTATCAGTATACTCACAGCACCCTTGCCGCCGATCTGATGGCGAAGTGGGTCGTGAACTTCTACAATACCTGCGATGCGGTATGGGCCTGCTCCGAGGGCACGGCCGAGACGCTGCGCAGCTATGGCTACCAGGGCGAGATCACGGTCATGACCAACGGCACGAACTTCAAGGCACCGACAAACCCGGACGAGCTGCGGGCGCGGGCACAGAAGGAGTTCAATCTGCCGCAGGGCAAGCACACCCTGCTCTTTGTCGGCCACCAGATCTGGCAGAAGAACCTCAAGCTGGTGCTGGACACCTTCCGCCTGCTCTGCGATGAATCGGACGACTATCGCCTCGTGATCGTCGGCAAGGGCATTGCGGAAAACGAGGTGAAGGACTACGCCGCCTCGCTGCAGCTTGGAGAGCGCGTGACCTTTACCGGCGGCATCTCTGACCGCGACCTTTTGAGCGGGGTGTTTCTCAACGCCGACCTGTTCTTCTTCCCGAGCGTCTATGACAACACGCCCCTTGTCGTGCGCGAGGCGGCGGCCATGGGCGTCCCCTCGCTGCTGACGAAGGGCTCGAACGCCGCCGAGTCGGTCACACCCGGCGTCAACGGCTTCGTTGCCGAGGAGAAGGCCGAGGCTATGCGCGATGAGATCCGCCGCGTTTTTGCCGAAGAAGGCTATGTGCAGGCCATCGGGCAGAAGGCGAAAGAGACGATCCCCATCCCCTGGGAAGTGCTGATCCCGAAGGTTTACGACCAGTATGCGCAGATCATCGAGCGCAAACAGCTTGAGATCAAAGCGGGCAAGCACAGGATTCTGCCGCTGTAAACAGTCCGGGACGGTTTTCGTCCCGGACTGTTTTGAAATAATAGGCTTCCTCTAAGTTAAGGCTAAGCTTCGCCTTGTATGATAGGGCCACAACAGACAAGGAGGAGATTTCTATGATGAACAGAAAATATATGACGGTTTTGTCTTTCGTTCTCGCCGCGTCGCTGCTGACCGGCTGCGCCTCCGGACAGAGCAGCGCGACGACGGAAAAAAGCGAGACCGCGGCGGAGAGCAGCGCGGCAAGCACAGCAGCCGCGGTCACGACGGCTGCGGCCGTGACCGACCCGATCGAGATCGACGCGGTCGTGAGCTCCGGCGAGACGCCGGAGAGCGATGAGATCCAGCTCACACTGAGCGACAGCGAGGGCAGCATCCGCATCACCGAGACCGGCACCTACCGCCTGACGGGTACGCTCACGAACGGCCAGGTCGTGGTTGAAGCGCCCGATGACGCCAAGGTGAAGCTGATCCTCGACGGCGTCAGCATTCGCTGCGAGGGCCACGCCGCGATCTACGCGATCAGCGCGGATAAGCTGATCGTCGCGACAGCCGAGGGCAGCACGAACGTGTTGGAATCGACCGGCGACTTTGTCCAGACCGATGACAACAACGTGGACGCCGCGATCTTTGCCAAGTGCGACCTGAATCTCAACGGCGACGGTGTGCTGGGCATCCGCTGCGAGACCGGCCACGGCGTCGTCTCGAAGGATGATCTCAAGGTCAAGGACGGCACGATCAGCATCGAATCGGCCGGGCAGGGCCTCTCCGGCAAGGACAGCGTGACGCTTGAGGGCGGCACGGTCAGCATCGTCAGCTGCACAGACGGCGTCCACTCCGAGAATGAGGACACCGCAAAGGGAAATATCGAGATCCTCGGCGGCAGCTATTATATCCAGAGCGGGACGGACGGCGTAGATGCCAGCGGTACGATCCTGATGTCCGACGGCAATGTGACGATCCTCGCCGGCAGCCGCGGCAGCAGCGACAGCTGCAAGGGCCTCAAGGCAGACCTTGATATCACGATCAGCGGCGGTGTGCTGAATGCTGCCTGCTATGACGACGCGATCCACTCCAACGCTAATGTCACGGTCAGCGGGGGCGAGCTGAATCTCGCCAGCGCCGATGACGGCATCCACGCCGACAGCGAGCTGACCGTCGACAGCGGCTTTGTCAACATCACCCAGAGCTACGAGGGTCTGGAGGGCCAGGTCATCACGATTAACGGCGGCACGGTCGATATCGTCGCATCCGACGACGGCATGAACGCGGCCGGCGGCAACGACGGCTCGAATGCCAATGGCCCCTGGGGCGGCGATCCCTTCGCCTCCGACGCGAGCGCGGCGCTGACCATCAACGGCGGAACGATCAACGTCAATGCCGACGGCGACGGCCTCGATTCCAACGGTCAGCTGACCGTGACCGGCGGCACGGTTACCGTCAGCGGCCCGACCAACAGCGGAAACGGCGCGCTTGACTATGGCGGCAGCGCCACCATCACCGGCGGCACCGTCATTGCGGCGGGCTCCTCCGGTATGGCGGAGAACTTCGGCTCAGCCTCCACGCAGGGCAGCGTCCTGCTGACGGTCGGGAATCAGGCCGCCGGCACGACCGTGACAGTCACGGACGAAAGCGGCAGCGTCCTTGCGAGCTTTACGCCCGAGAAGAGCTACCAGACCGTGGTGATCAGCACCGAGGGCATGACGCTCGGCGGCACTTACACGATCACGGCAGGCACCTACAGCGAGACGGTCACCCTCAGCAGCCTGATCGTCGGCGGCGGCATGGGCATGGGCGGCGGCACCGGCGGTCAGATGGGCGGCGGCCCCGGCGGTCAGATGGGCGGCGGCCCCGGCGGTCAGATGGGCGGTGGCCCCGGCGGTCAGGGCGGCATTGGCGGCGGCCCCGGCGGCAGACGGTAAAGCTGAGCGTGTCTCACCGGGAAACGATTACCGTTTATTTCAATTCAGCGGGTCTATTCAAAGATTTTCTGTTGGCTTTTGCGGATAGCGGTGATATACTGAACGTGAAAAGCCAAACAAAAACTCCGGGCTTTTCCTGCCCGGAGTTTTGCCCTCTTTTGCTCCATTTTTACTGGGAGTGGATCCAGATGATAAACTATTATTTATGCGTCCTGATTTTTTGCTGGCTGTCACTGCTCATTCTCGCGATCCTGGTGTATGAAAACGACAGGCTCTCGCTGAGGGCCAAGGGCATGTTCTATCTGACCTTTACCCTGATTTCAGCAGCGGCTTTTGCAGAGTTTTGCGGCGTCATGCTGGACGGAAAGGAGGAGTACCCCTCCTGGGGCCTGATGGTGGCCAAATGCGCGGATTATAGTCTCACGCCCATGTGCGTTGTCGCCCTGGCGAACATGCGGATTCATACCATCTGGAAGAAAACGATGACCAGAATCCTTCTCCTGAATGCAGTTTTTCAAGTATTTGGCGTCATTTTCGGATGGACAGTGAGTATCGACGAGCATCACTACTATCATCACGGGCCGCTCTTTCCCGTCTATATCCTCATCTGCTTAGTCATTATCGTCCTGCTCTCGGTACAGTTTATCCAGTACGGGAAAAATTTTCGCAGGCAAAACAGGCTTTCACTTTACTGTATCATGCTGCTGGTCGTCCTCTCCATTATTATTCAGGAGAGCAGCATCAACTGTCGTATTGTGTATCTCGGAATGACGCTTGCTGCGGCGCTTCTTTTCATCCATTATACGGAGTTCTCTCAGCTTGCCGCAGACGATGTTTTATCGGAGCAGCGCGTACAGCTGATGCTCAGCCAGATCAAGCCGCACTTTCTCTATAATGTCCTCGGCTCCATCGAAATGCTGTGCGATATGAATCCAAAGGCAGCCAAGCTTGCCACGAGGAAATTTTCCCGGTATCTGCGCGGGAATATGGACGCCATCTCCGGACCGAGCCAGATCCCCTTTGAACGGGAGCTGCAGCACACGCAGCTGTATCTGGATCTGGAACAAACCCGCTTTGAGGACGCGCTTCAGGTGCGGCAGAAGATCGACGTGAAGGACTTTTTCCTTCCGCCGCTGACGCTGGAGCCCATCGTGGAAAACGCCGTTAAGCATGGGATCCGAAGAAATCCGGACGGCCGTGGAATGATCCAGATCGAAACCGAAGAGTTGGAAGACTGCTATGAGATCCGGGTCATCGACAACGGCGCCGGCTTTGAATCAAACGCGCTCCCCGACGGCAGGGAACACGTGGGCATACGCAATGTGACAGAACGCCTGGAGCAGATCTGCGGCGGTTCTCTGCAGATCGACTCCGCCCCGGGAAAGGGGACAACAGCAATCATCCGCATCCCAAAGCAATAAGTGAAGAAACAGCATTTCAAAATAACAGTCATTATGCTGACAGCCGACCCCTTTTCAAGGGTCGGCTGTCACTTTTTTCTGTCATCCCGGGGCGCAGATTATTTTGTCCGCCAGGCGGCGTCCTTCAGCAGCGCGCGGCCCACGCCGATCAGATCGGCCTTCCCGGCCTGCAGCAGCGCTTCGGCTTCGACGACCTGTTTCACGCCGCCTGTCAGCAGCACCGGCACGGTGACCTCCGCCTTGACCTTCTCGGACATGGAAGAGAAATAGCCCGGCTCCAGATGCCCCGGACGCATGTAAAAGCACATGCCGCCGGACAGGTCAATGAGATCGACGCCGGCCTTCCCCAGAAGTATGGCTGCCTCCGCGGCGTCCTCTTCCTTCGAGCCGCCGGGCAGATAATCCGCGCCGCCCAGACGCACGGCGATCGGAACCTCGCTGCCGACGGCCTGCCGCACGAGCGTCACGGTTTCCAGCGTAAAGCGCAGGCGATTTTCAAGCGTTCCGCCATATTCATCCGTGCGCCGGTTGGTCAGCGGCGAATAGAACTGATTGAGAAGGTATCCGTGGGCGCAGTGGATCTCCAAGCCGTCGTAGCCGGCCTTGACTGACCGAAGGGCGGCGTCGGCAAACTGCGCTTCAATTTCGCGGATCTCCCCGGCATCCAGCGCCCGGGGACGCCGCGTCAGCTTCTTGAGCGGAATATTCACATCGCTTGCGGAGACGGACTGCGCAATGCCGTTGCTTCCGGCGTGGTTGAGCTGCACGAAGACCATGCTGCCGCCGGCATGGATGGCGTCGGTCAGCCTCCGGTGCTCCGCGATGCACGCGTCCGAGGCGATGGACAGCTGCCCCTCGGCGGCGCGTCCGGTCTCCGTGATGCAGCTGTGTTCGGTGATGATGATCCCCGGGCGGCTTTGCGCGGCGCGGTCACGGTAATAGCTAATGAGTTCTTCGGTGACATGACCGCGGTCGGTCTTGTTGGTCTGCATGGGCGGCATGACGAGGCGGTTTGCCGCCTCAAGGCGCCCGATCCGAATAGGTGTATCCAGAAGCATCGGTACTCCTCCGTTCTGTTTGGTGGTTCTTCTCTGTAAAGTATAGCACAGACTCCGGAAATAACAAACCGGATTTTCCGTCTTTTCGAAAAATCCGGTTTGTCGCTTATCCGACTGACTGCGTGCTTACACCGCCAGCGGCACCGCGTCCGCGACGGGGATCTGCAGCGCGTCCAACACCTCCCGCACCGTGGAGACGGGCGTGATCTCCAAGGCCTCGAGGACTTCCGACGCGACGTCCCGCAGGTCGTCCACGTTGTCCTTCGGGATGAACACCCGCTTTACGCCGGCGCGCTGGGCGGCCATCAGCTTTTCGGGCAGGCCGCCGATGGGATTGACGTCGCCCTGCAGCGACACCTCGCCCGTCATTGCCGCCGCGGGCGGAACGGCGGAGCCGGTCAGCAGGGAGGAGAGCGCCGTCGTCAGGGTGATCCCCGCGCTCGGCCCGTCCTTCGGCGTCGCGCCGTCGGGAACATGGATGTGCAGGTCGTTTTCCTCCAGAAGCCGCGCCTGTCCGGGCAGCATCGCCTTGACGAGACTGACGGCGATCTGGGCGGATTCCTTCATCACGTCGCCCAGCTGCCCGGTCACGGTGATCTTGCCGCTGCCCTTTGTCAGCAGGGTCTGGATATAGAGAATGTCCCCGCCCACCGGCGTCCAGGCAAGGCCGGTGACGATGCCGGGCTTGGCGCTCTCCGGCACCTGACGGCGCCGCAGCGGATTCATGTCCATCAGCTCCGGGAGATTCTCCGGCGTGACGGTGATTGCCGCCGTCCGGTCGTCCACCAGCGCCACCGCGGCGCTGCGGCAGAGCTGATCCATCCGCTTCTTCAGCCCGCGCACGCCCGCCTCGCGGGTATATTCCCCGATGATCGCGGCGATTGCCTCATCCGTGACGCTCAGCGCGTCCTCCGAGATGCCCACGGCCTTCATCGCGCGCGGCAGCAGATGCTCGCGGGCGATGCGCTGCTTTTCGATGGGCGTGTAGCCCTGGAAGGGGATCACCTCCATGCGGTTGAGAAGCGGCTCCGGGATCGTGTCGAGGGTATTGGCGGTGCAGATAAAGAACACGTCGCTCAGATCAAAGGGCACGTTCAGATAATGGTCGGTAAAGGAGAAGTTCTGCTCCGGGTCGAGGACCTCCAGCAGCGCGCTCGCCGGGTCGCCGTTATAGGACATGGAGAGCTTATCCACCTCGTCGAGCACCATGACGGGGTTGGAGGCGCCGCATTTGTGAATGCCGTCGATGATCCTCCCCGGCATCGCGCCTATGTAGGTGCGGCGATGGCCGCGGATATCGGCCTCGTCACGCACACCGCCGAGGGAGACGCGCACGTATTTCCGGCCCAGCGCTTTGGCGATGGACTCGCCGATCGAGGTTTTGCCCGTACCGGGCGCGCCGACAAAGCAGAGGATGGAGCCGGACTGCCTGCCCTTGAGGCGCATGACGGCGATCTGCTGCAGGATGCGCTTTTTCACCTTTTCCAGCCCCGCGTGCTCGGCGTCCAGCGCGGCGCGGGCCTTGTCCATCGAGATATCCTCGGCCTCCGCCTTCTTCCACGGGAGGCTGGTCAGCAGGTCGAGCCAGTCCGTCAGCATCCCGGCCTCCGGGCTGTTGGCCCCCTCGCCCTTGAGCCGGTTGAGCACCTTGCGGCCCTCCTTGAGGGCGGCCTCGTTCATGCCGGCCTCCTCGAGCTTCAGCTCCAGCCGCCGCAGCTCGGACACGTTCTCCGGGTGCATCGCATCGAGCTCCTTCTGCAGGTATTCGATCTGCTTTTTGATGGCGGACTCGCGGTAGAGCTTCTCGTGATCCTCCTGCTGCGCGGCCTGGGCGGCGCTCTTCACGTCCGCCATCTCCAGCCCTTCCAGCAAAACCCGCTCGAGCTTGTCGAAGCGGGCGCGCAGGCTGTCCTCCGCCAGCAGCTCATAGCGCTCGGCATTGGAGATGGGGAGCCACGGAGACATGGCCGCAGCCACCGTCCAGAGCGAATCCCAGTAGGCGGCGAATGTGCGCAGCCAACCCTCCCACTGCTGACCCTTGGAGAAGGAGAGGATGCGCTCCTTGACGTCGATGAGTCTGCGCTGCGCTTCCTCGGGGTCGAGATCCTCAATGTCCGCTCGCCGCGTGACGGTCATGCTGAAGCTGTGATCCGCCTGCACCGAGACGCCCTCGATGTTGATGCGGTTTTGAATATCGACGGCGAGAAAGCCCGCGTCGTTCACATCGCTGATAACACCGACGGTGCCGATGGGATGAAAGCTGTCCGCGCTGAGCGCCCTGCGCCCTTCGTCCTCCCGCTGCATCAGAATGGTGACCTTTTCGCCCTCGACCGGGGCCTTCCCGGTCAACTCCCGGTAAACGCTGCCGCGCAGCCAGAGCCGCGCGCCGGGCAGGGCGATCATATTGTATAATGGCATGATCGACATGATGCCGCCTCCTTATGAATTCCTTGGTTTGACAAATGTCAAGTTTTCTGAATTTTACAACAAACCTTGACATTTGTCAAGTCAATTTGCTATAATACGCACAAACAAGAAAGCGGGAGACGGAATTATGTACTGTGGAAGCAACAAAACGGCGCTCCAGTCCCAGCGGCAGATCGCCCGGGCTATGATGGCACTGATCCGGGAAAAGCCCTATGCGCAGATCACGATCAGCGAACTATGCAAGACCGCGGGCATTTCGCGGCAGACCTTCTACAGCCTCTTTACCAGCCGGGAAAACGTGATGGTCTTTACCCTGCAGACCAGCGCCTGCGACACCCCGGAGATCGCCCCGCCGGAGCGCGGCTGCGAGCGGAAGAATGCGCTGCTCTGGCTGTGCCGGGGCTACAGCGAGTATATGCTCCACAACCGGGAGCTCATCAAGCTGCTTGTGGATAACCGCATCGACTATCTGCTCTACGACAGCTTCTTCGAGGCCATGAACAGCTGCGACTGCTTCCTCGCCGGGCTCGAGCCCTGCCTGAGGCAGTACGCGGCGAGCTTTTATGCCGGCGGCATCGCCTGTGTCGCGCGCCGCTACGCGCAGGAGGGCTGCACGACCACGGCGGAGGCTTTGCAGGACATGCTGCTGACCCTGCTTTCCGGGGACCTGTTCTGAGAGGGGAGAGTGCTATGGCACGCATCCGACATGCGGCGCTGCTGCTGATCCTGTGCCTGCTGCTCGGCGCCTGCGCGGCGCAGAACGGCGGCAGAAGGGCGCCCAGAGTGCTGGAGGATCGCAGCGAGCTGACCATTGCCGTCGCCTCCGACCTGCACTATCTCTCGCAGACCCTGACCGACAACGGCCCGCTCTTTCAGGAGGTCGTTCGCCGGGGCGACGGCAAGCTGATGCTCGACATCGAGGCGATCACCGAGGCCTTTACCGAGCAGATGATCGTCGAAAAGCCCGATGTTCTGATCCTGAGCGGCGATCTGAGCTTCAACGGGGAGTATCAGAGCCATGTCGACCTCATCGAAAAGCTGCGGCGCATCGAGCAGGCTGGCGTGCAGGTGCTCGCCCTGTCCGGCAATCACGATATCAATGTTTCAATGACCGTGCGCTTTGAGGGAGAGGGCTACGAGCGCGTCAAGAACACCAACGCCGAAGAATTTCGCGCGCTGTACCGCGAGTTCGGCTATGACGAGGCGATCAGCGCGGATGATTTTTCCGGCAGCTACGTCTGCGCGCCCTGCGCGGGACTTCGCATCGTGATGCTCGACACCAACAGCTACATCGGCAATCTCTTTCCCGAGCAGAGCCTTGGCTGGCTGGAGGAGCAGCTTGCCGCGGCGAAGGCGGATGGCGCGCAGGTCATTACCGTCAGCCACCAGAACCTTCTGGTGCACAACCGTCTCTTCACCTCCGGATACCGCATCATGAACGCCGCGGAGCTGGAGGCCATGTTCAAAAAATACGGCGTGCTCGCGCATCTGAGCGGGCACATGCATATCCAGCATCTGGCCGACGACGGTATCCCCGAGGTGCTGACCTCGCCGCTGTCACTGACGCCCTGCCGGTATGGTCGTCTATACTGGCAGCCGGACAGCCTGAGCTATGAGGCGCGGGCGGTGGACGTATCGGCTTGGGCGGAGACGCAGGGGCTGACGGATGAAAAGCTGCTGCACTTTGCCGACTATACCCGCGAGAGCTTCTATCAGACCTCCTATCAGCAGATCCTCGATTCCTATGCCGAATCCGGCCTCCCTGGGGAGAGCATCGAGCGCCTGGCCCGCTGCTTTGCCGAAACGAATCTCGCCTTCTTTACCGGCGGGGAGCTGGACCGGGAGCAGATGGCGCAGGAGCTTGCTTTCTGGACGGAGACGGCGGGCGAGGGCATGGAAACGGCTTATCTGCGCAGCATCCTGCAGGATGAGTCGCCGAGCCCGCTGAAAATTGTCCTGCGGTCGGCGGAAAGCGGTTGACGAAGGGCTGACAATCAGTTAAAATATTAGTGCTGTCTCCGGCAAAAACGAATAGGGAAGGGTGTCATTATGGCGAACAATATCACCACGACCAGCGGCATCAAGGCCCGCGATAAAATCGGTTATGCCATGGGCGACGTGGCCTCCTGTCTGGTCTTCGGCCTCACGCAGAGTGTTCTGAACAAGTATTACACCGACGTGCTGGAAGTCAGCGTCCTGAGCGTCATGATCATGACGATCATCGCCCGTATCTGGGACGCGATCAACGACCCCATCTGGGGCCGGCTGATCGACGGCGCCAAGCCGAAGCAGGACGGGCGCTACCGCCGCTGGATCAAGATCTTTGCCGTTCCCGTTGCGCTCGCGACGATCCTGATGTTTGCCGATGTGCGCGGCCTCAGCCAAGGCGGCAAGCTCGCGTTCATCTACGTGACCTATATCCTTTTCGGCATGCTCTATACCTGCATCAACATCCCCTACGGCTCTCTGGCGCAGGTCATCACCTCCAGCGACAAGGAGCGCTCGTCGCTGTCCGTGTTCCGCTCCATCGGCTCCACCTTCGGCGCCATGCCCGCGATGGTGCTCGCGAGCGTCTGCTATGTCAAGCTCGCCGACGGTACGTCCCAGATGGACTACAGGAAGGTCTTCATCGGCGTCGTCGCGATCTCCGTGCTGAGCGTCATCGCCTATCTGCTCTGCTACGCCTGGTCGAAGGAGCGCGTGGAGTCCAGGCCCGATCCCAAGCAGAAGGGCCAGACGATGAAGGTCGTCAAGACCCTGCTCAAGAGCCGTCCCTTCATGGCCGTCAGCATCGCGAGCATGCTGTTTCTCGCCGCGCAGATGTTCGGCCAGGGCTACAACGCCTATCTGTTTGACCACTATTTCCACAAGACCGGACTGACGATGCTGCCGACGGTGTTCCAGTATCTGCCGGTCGCTGTGATCATGTTCTTCGCCACGCGCCTCGGCAACAAATTCGGCCGCCGCGAGGTCTGCTCCTACGGCATCCTTCTGGCCGCGGTGTTCTATATCGCGCTCTTTGTCCTCGCGCTCTTCGGCGTGACGAACGTGTGGCTGTATCTGGCGGCCTGCCTCGCCTCCGGCGTCGGCACCGCGTTCATCTTCCTGCTGATCTGGGTCATGGCCACCGACGCGATCGACTACAACCGCGTCACCTTCGGTCTCAACGACGAAGCCACCAGCTATGCCTTCTATTCCTTCATGCGCAAGCTCGGCCAGACTGTCGCTACGATCCTCATCAACGTCCCGCTGCTGCGCATCGGCTACGAGGGCAGCAAGCTGCGCACCGAGGGCCTGACACCCGAGAAGCTGCAGAGCATGTACAATTCTTCCGTCATGATCCCGGCGGTGCTGTTCCTGCTGGTGTTCCTGATCCTGCGCTTTGCCTACCCGCTGAGCAAGAAGGCGGTCGAGGAGCTGCAGGTCAAGAAGGCGGAGATCATGAAATAATCCCGGCTTCAACAAGCTCGTTTACAAACAATCTTCTGTCTGTGCATACGGACAGAAGATTGTTTTTTTTCTGAAGGAAAAACGGCCAAAATACACTGGACAGTCGGGAGAAAAGAGAATATAATGCTAGATAGGAGATTATCCATTTAAATCGAAAAAGCACGCCGCATGGGATCAATTCCGGGACGTATGCCGGAGGAAGCAAACGAACACTGTATTCGGAGGAAACAGGCCACAGGCCCTCAGAAGACCGGGCGAGGGCGCCGACAAAAGGAGGATCACATGAAAAAGCTGTTGACCGTGCTGCTGGCATTGAGTATGCTCTTCGGCCTCGCTGCCTGCGGTGAGAGCGCGCAGCCTGATCCCAACGCCGGGCTTTATGAGGCCCGTACTGCACAGATGAGCGGGATCAGCGTGTCGCTGGATGATGTGTTTGAGGACGGTTTTTCCCTCGAACTGAAAAACGGCGGAAAAGCGGTTTTTCACTATGAGGGCAAGGACTACAGCATGAAGTGGACGCTGGACGGCCGCAGCTTTCATGCCGAGGGCGGAGGCGCCGAGCTGGACGGCACCCTGGCCGACGGTGTGATGCTGCTGCAGGACGTGCAGGATTCCGGGCTGGACATCACCCTCATCTGCGATGAACTGGCGAAGAGTCTGCCGGCCAGCCATCGGGAGAGCACAAAGCTGGAGAACAAGGACCCCGAGCCGACGAAAGAGCCGGAGCCGGAAGTGACTGCGGAACCGGAACCGACGGAAGAGCCGGAACCGGAGCCGACTGCTGAACCGACGCCCGAACCCACGCCGGAGCCGACTGCCGAACCGGCAGCAGAGCCGGAGAGTGATGATCTGGATTGGTGGAACGGCAAATGGTATGGCTGGGCGGTGATCTATACGGCGACCGGCAGCCTGGCAGACGAAGAGGATACCGCCTGGGACGTCTGCGCCGAGCTGACGCTTGAGGATGAGGAAGCTTATCTGCTGATCTACGACATTGAGTCAAGTCCGGATGATCCGACGGCCGAGGCGGTACTGACCTGGGAACCCGGCACGACCGATCGCGGCTGTCTTGTGTCACAGGCGGGCTATTTCCTGTTTGACGAGGTGGAGGAGGGCGAATGGGTGATCGACCCGGGCGACTCCGTTGTCAGCGTTTTTGAAAACAGCCTGCTCATCTACGGCGAATACGGGCCGGACGAGGACGGAGATACCTTTACCTATTTCCTGTTCCTGCGTCCCTGGGGAACCGACTGGTCGGATGTGGCGGAATACGACACAGACGACATGCCTTATCCCGACATGATGCCGATGGACTATGACGACTGGTATCTCCCGCAGCTTGAAAAGGAAGCGCCGTAATTATCGCGAAAATGCTTCTGTTTTTGTTGACAAATCTGTAAAACGCGGCTATAATCCCCATATGCTGAGAAGAGCAGGAGTACGCGCCAGACGGATCGCAGAGAGAGGGCGGCTGGTGAAAGCCCTTGTGAAGCGGCGCGGAAGGTCGGCTCGGAGCATGCGGTGTGAAGAGATGTAGCGCCGCCGTGAAGCTCGCGTTAAGAGCCTTTGAGTGCCGCATGTTGCGGAATTCAGGTGGTACCGCGGTATTTGATCGCCCTGAGACAATTCGTCTCAGGGCGATTTTTGATGAAGAAAACACTTGAGAATAGAAGGAGAAGCCAATGAAAGAACTACCGAAAGTGTATGAGCCGCAGGCCGTGGAGAAGAAAATCTACGACTTCTGGATGCAGGGCGGCTGGTTCAAGGGAACAATCGACCCTGAAAAGAAGCCCTTCTCCGTCATGATGCCGCCTCCGAACGTGACGGGTCAGCTGCACATGGGCCACGCGCTGGACGCCACGCTGCAGGATATCGTCACGCGCTATAAGCGGATGCAGGGCTATGCCGCGCTGTGGCTGCCCGGCGTCGACCACGCGGGCATCGCCACCCAGATCAAGGTGGAAGAGGTGCTGCGCAAGGAGGAGGGCAAGACCCGCTATGACCTCGGGCGCGAGAAGTTCCTCGAACGCGTCTGGGAATGGAAGGGCAAGTACGGCGACCGCATCGTTGAGCAGCAGAAGAGCATGGGCGTGTCCTGCGACTGGGACCGCAGCCGCTTTACGATGGACGAGACCTGCGCCAAGGCGGTGCGCGAGGCCTTCTGCAGCCTGTATGAAAAGGGCCTCATCTATAAGGGCAGCCGCATCATCAACTGGTGCCCGCACTGCCGCACCGCGCTGTCTGACGCGGAGGTGGAGTATAAGGATATGCCGGGCAATTTCTGGCACATCCGCTACCCGATCGAGGATTCCGACGAGTATCTGATCGTCGCCACCACCCGTCCCGAGACGATGCTGGGCGACAGCGGCGTGGCCGTGCACCCGGACGACGAGCGCTACACGCACCTGGTCGGCAAGCACGCGATCCTGCCGCTGGTGGGCCGCCGGCTGCCGATCGTGGCGGACAGCTATGTTGAGCTCGGCTTCGGCACCGGCGCCGTGAAAATGACGCCCTGCCACGACCCCAACGACTATGAGGTCGGCCTGCGCCACAATCTGGAGCAGATCCAGGTCATCGACGAGGACGCGAAGATCATGAACGGCGGCAAGTACGACGGCATGGACCGCTACGAGGCGCGCAAGGCCATCGTCGCAGACCTCGAGGAGCAGGGCTATCTCGTCAAAACCGAGCCCTACAATCACAATGTCGGCTGCTGCTATCGCTGCGGCAGCGTGGTGGAGCCGCTCACCAGCCCCCAGTGGTTCGTGAAGATGGCGCCGCTGGCCGAGAAGGCCATCGAGGTCGTCAAGGACGGGCGCATCCGCTTCGTGCCGGAGCGCTTTACCAAGACCTATCTCAACTGGATGGAGAACGTGCACGACTGGTGCATCTCCCGTCAGCTCTGGTGGGGCCATCAGATCCCGGCCTGGACCTGCGAGGACTGCGGCCACATCACGGTCTCCCGCGAGGATCCCTGCGAGTGCGAAGCGTGCCGCAGCAAGCGCATCCGCCGCGAAGAGGACGTCCTGGATACCTGGTTTTCTTCCGCGCTTTGGCCCTTCTCCACGATGGGCTGGCCCGCACAGACCAGGGAGCTGGACTACTGGTATCCCACCACGGTCATGATCACGGGCTACGACATCATCTTTTTCTGGGTGGCCCGCATGATCTTCTCCGGCATGGAGCACATGGACAAGGAGCCCTTCAAAACGGTACTGATCCACGGCCTCGTGCGCGACAGCCAGGGCCGCAAGATGTCCAAATCCCTCGGCAACGGCATCGACCCGCTGGAGATGGTGGAGAAATACGGCGCCGACGCCCTGCGCTATAACCTCATCACCGGCAACAGCCCCGGCAACGACATGCGCTTCTATGTGGAAAAGTGCGAGGCCATGCGCAACTTCTGCAACAAGCTCTGGAACGCCTCCCGCTTTGTGATGATGAACCTCACCATCGACAGAAACGAGCTGCCCGAGAAGCTTGAGATCGAGGACAAGTGGATCCTCTCCAAGCTCAACGACGTGGTCAAAGAGGTCTGCGAGAACATGGACAGCTATGAGCTGGGCGTGGCCGCGGGCAAGATCTACGACTTCATTTGGGACAGCTATTGCGACTGGTATATCGAGCTGACCAAGCCCCGCCTCAACGGCGAGGACGAGCAGAGCAGGCTCGCCGCGCAGAAGGTGCTGCTGTATGTGCTGACCGAGATTTTGAAGCTGGCGCATCCCTTCATGCCCTTCATCACGGAGGAGATCTGGCAGGCGCTGCCGCACGAGGGTGAGGCGCTGATGATCGCGCGCTATCCCGAATACCGCGAGGAGCTCTCCTTCCGCGAGGACGAGCAGAGCTTCGAGATGGTGATGAACGCCATCAAGGCCGTGCGCGCCCGCCGCAGCGAGATGAACGTGCCGCCCTCCCGCAAGGCGCATCTGCTGATCGCGACCGACCACAAGGAGGCCTTTGAGGCCGGCAGGAGCTATATCTGCAAGCTCGCCTACGCCAGCGAGGTCACGGTGCTCGACGCCGCGCCGGAAGGGAGCGAGGGCATGGTATCCGTCGTCACCGATAACGCCCGTATGTTCATGCCGATGGCGGAGCTGGTCGATCTGGAGAAGGAGCGCGCCCGCATCGCCAAGGAGCTTGCCAATGCCGAAAAGCAGCTCGCCGCTCAGATCGGCAAGCTCTCCAACCAGAACTTTGTCACCCGCGCGCCGGAGGCGGTCGTCAATACCGAGCGCGAGAAGAAGGCAAAGCTCGAGGCGCTGATCGAAAATCTGAAGGCAAGCCTCGCTTCCCTCGGCTGATTCGACAGGCTTTACAGACCCTATACGATAAAATGTCACTGCATAGACGCTATGCAGTGACATTTTTTGTGGAGTGGATGCGATGAATATCAGTACCTCATTTTCCGCCGGGCGGCTGACCGTGTATTTAAGCGGCGAGCTCGACCAGCACGAGGCGCGCCGGACGAGCGAGAGCATCACGGAGCTGATGAACGAATATCTGCCCCGGGACTGTGTGCTCGACCTCTCGGGGCTGAGCTTTATGGACTCCTCGGGCATCGCCGTCATCGTCAAGGCGAACCGGCACATGAAAACCATCGGCGGGAGGCTCTGGGTGGAAAACCCGGCCCGCCAGGTGCTGCGCGTCATCGACGCGGCAGGGCTCGAGCGCATGATCCCCGTGGAAACCGGGAGAGTAGGAGGACTCACATGAAAGAGCAAAACTACATAAAGCTGGTTTTTCCCAGCAAGAGCAGCAACGAGGGCTTTGCCCGCGCGGCGGCGGCCGCCTTTGCCGCGCAGCTCGACCCAACGATGGAGGAGCTGGGCGACATCAAAACCGCCGTGTCCGAGGCGGTGACGAACGCCATCGTCCACGCCTATCCCGACACGATCGGGGAGGTGCTGATGAAGCTGCGCATCCTCGAGGGTCAGACGCTGGAGATCAGCGTCAAGGACTGGGGCTGCGGCATCGAGGACGTGGAGAAGGCGATGCAGCCGCTCTATACCACCGGCGGCGAGGAGCGCAGCGGCATGGGCTTTACGATCATCGGCAGCTTCATGGATAAGCTGCGCGTCCGCTCAACGCCGGGCAAGGGGACGACGGTCATCATGCGCCGTACGATCTGCCCCCGCGTCGGCAGACGATGAAGGAGGAGATGCTCTCGGCCATCCAGGCTGCGCAGCAGGGCGACCGGGAGGCCGGCGGGCGGCTGATCGAGGAAAACAGCGGGCTCATCTGGAGCGTGGCGCGGCGCTATTTCGGACGCGGCACCGATCCCGAGGATCTCTACCAGCTCGGCTGCGTGGGCTTTCTCAAGGCGGTGGAGGGCTTTGACGAAAGTTTCGGCACCGAGTTTTCCACCTACGCGGTGCCGAAAATATCGGGGGAGATCCGCCGCTTCCTGCGCGACGACGGGGCGGTGAAGGTCAGCCGGGGACTCAAGGAGCAGGCAAACCGCCTGCGCTCGGCCCGCATTTCGCTCGAGCAGCGCCTCGGCCGCGAGCCGACAGTCTCGGAACTCTCGGCGGAGACCGGCGTCAGCCCGGAGGAAATCGCCTTTGCCGAGACGGCGGCTGGGCCGACCGAGAGTCTGCAGCGCGAGGCAAACGAGGATGGCTTCACGCTGGAGCTGGTGCTGGGGGATTATCAGGCCGAGGAAAAAATGCTCGAGCGCGTGGCGCTGCGCGCGGCGATCGAGCGCCTGCCGGAGCGGGAGAAGCAGGTCATCGCCCTGCGCTATTTCCACGGCATGACCCAGCAGAGCTGCGCACGCGTCCTGCATGTCTCGCAGGTGCAGATCTCCCGTCTCGAGCGCCGGGCGGTGGAGCGCATGCGCGAGTGGATGGCGTAACACAGTCCGGAGCCGTTTTGGGCAATAGCCCTTGTAAGATCGGTCGAAATGTGTTACAATCCCTGCCATGACGACTGCATTTGAACAGCGCTTTCTGGAAGCGCGGCGCGCACTGATCAGGCGCGATTTTAAGAATCTCAACGACAGGCAGAAGGAAGCGGTGCTGGCCACGGAGGGGCCGCTGCTGATCCTGGCCGGTGCCGGAAGCGGCAAGACCACGGTACTCATCAACCGCATTGCCAATCTGCTCAAATACGGACGGGCCAGCGACAGCGACGAGCTGCCGGAGGGCGCGGACGAGGCCATGCTCCGGGCGCTGGAGAACGGCGGGGAGGAAGGCCTTGCCGCGGCGCGGCTGTACCCGGTCGAGCCCTGGCGCATCCTCGCCATCACCTTTACCAACAAGGCCGCCGGGGAGCTCAAGGAGCGCCTTTCGCGGATGCTGGGGGAGGAGGCCGAGGATATCTGGGCCTGCACCTTCCACTCGGCCTGCGTGCGCATCCTGCGCCGGGACGCCGAGCGCCTCGGTTTTCCGTCCAACTTTACGATCTACGACACCTCAGACAGCACGAGCCTGGTCAAGCATATCACCAAGGACCAGAACCTGGACGAAAAGAGCTTTGCGCCGCGGATGCTGCTCGGCGAGATCAGCCGCGCCAAGGACGCGCAGATCGGCGCGCAGGAGTATCTGCGCCAGGCGAAGGCCAGCGGGGATATCCGCCGCATCCGCATCGGCGAGGTGTATGTGGAGTATATGCGCCGGATGTTTGCCGCCGGAGCGATGGATTTTGACGACCTGATCTCCTTTACCGTCAAGCTCCTGCAGGAAAACGAGGAGGTGCGCAGCTACTGGCAGCGCCGCTTCCGCTATGTGCTGATCGACGAGTATCAGGACACAAACCACCTGCAGTACCTGCTCTCGTCCCTGCTTGCCGGAGGTTACGGCAACATCTGCGTCGTGGGCGACGACGACCAGAGCATCTACAAGTTCCGCGGCGCGACGATTGAGAACATCCTCTCCTTTGAGAGCGAATACAAGAAGGCCCGCGTCATCCGTCTGGAGCAGAACTACCGCAGCACCGGACATATCCTGGACGCGGCCAACAGCGTCATCCGCAACAACCAGGGCCGCAAGGGCAAGGAGCTCTGGACGGACAAGGACAGCGGCAGCCCGATCCGCCTCTTTGTGGCGGACAACGAGCATGAGGAGGCGCAGTATGTCGCGTCCACCGTGCTCGGCAGCTACAGCCGCGGCGCCAACTGGCGCGACCACGCGGTGCTCTACCGCATGAACGCCCAGTCCAACCAGCTGGAATATGCCTTCAAGCGCAACGGCATCCCGTACCGCATCATCGGCGGCACCCGCTTCTTTGACCGCGCCGAGGTCAAGGATGTGCTGGCGTATCTCTGTGTGATCGCCGCGCCCGGGGACGATTTGAGGCTCGCGCGCATCATCAACAACCCGCCCCGCGGCATCGGCGCACGCAGCGTGGAGCTGGCGCAGGAGATCGCCTACCGCGAGGGAACGCCGCTGATGGAGGTGCTGCGCAAGGCCGACTCCTATTCCGAGCTCTCGCGCGCCGCGATCCGCATGCGGCAGTTTGCCGGGATGATCGACGAGCTGCACGACCGCTCAAAGGAGCTGCCGCCCGACCAGCTGCTCGATGAGCTGCTGGAAAAGACCGGCTATCTGCGGATGCTGGAGGAGAAGAACACCGTGGAGGACACGGCGCGCGCCGAGAACGTGCGCGAAATCAAGACCAGCATCCTCGGCTACCAGAAGGAGAGCGGCGACCAGAGCCTCGAGGGCTTCCTGGCGGACGTTGCGCTCTATACCGACATGGACAGCTACGACAAGGACGCCGACTGTGTCGTGATGATGACGATGCACAGCGCCAAGGGCCTCGAATTTCCCACGGTCTTTGTCGTCGGCATGGAGGAGACCATCTTCCCGGGCATCCGCGCCATCGGCGAGCCGGAGGAGATGGAGGAGGAGCGGCGGCTGTGCTATGTCGCGATCACCCGCGCGATGAAGGAGCTCTACCTCGTCTGCGCCCGCCAGCGCATGCTCTTCGGCCGCACGACCTCCAACAAGGTCTCTCGCTTTGTGGACGAGATCCCCGAGAGCTGCATCGAGAAGAAAAATATCCCCAGGGGCTACGGCTTCCATGAGCGCCGTGAGGAGCCCGGCTTTACCCACAAGGCTCCCGCGCCGAAGGCGCCGGTGCATGCGCCGGTTGCGCCGACACAGAAGAAGACCGCGCCAGCGGCGACCTTTGCCGTCGGCGACAGAGTACGGCACAAGGCCTTCGGTCTGGGGCAGCTGGTGAAGATGACCCCGATGGGCGGCGATTTCCTGATCGAGGTCGAGTTTGAGAAGATCGGCGTCAAAAAGCTGATGCTCCGCGTCGCGGCGATGAATATGGAAAAAGTGTAAAGCGACAAAACGTCGAAGGGGCGAACTCCGGAAGGAAGTTCGCCCCATATTTTTTTCGAATCCATATTTACCGAGCCAGATGACGCAGGGATAATCCTTTTCTTATCTCAGATTTGTTTCTTTCATACTAGTCTCCCATAAAACGCTATCAAAGCGTTTTATAGCGCCGAAGGCGCGTCGGAGACTGCATGAGACGTGTTTTGTGCCCT
>ODAJ011821368.1_pt1 | contig 34477 bp, 73 predicted proteins | sample 1539241 | NCBI WGS metagenome assembly ODAJ01 (sample SAMN02144231, study PRJEB22623) | gut metagenome | biome: sheep rumen | host: Ovis aries | place: New Zealand
AGGATCAGAATAACTTCTTCCTTTACAATCTTCATATGTTCCTTTATATGAAGCAGAAACAAGTTTCAAAGGATATTTAAGTTTATCAGTTCTTTCATCATAGCATTCAATACTGATTCCTTTTGTTCGATTACTCTGAAGTGTTGTATTTCCATATTTAAGAATTTCTTCCATTGTTTTTGGATAATGGTCGCAATCATAAATCATATCATCACAATGATTCCAATATGCAAGAATTCCATAGAGATCTGCTTCATGGTCTGTATCATAAAACACATAACCATAATCATAATATTTATCTTTGATGAATCCTCCACCAAATTCTTTAGGAATAAGAATTTTGTATGAATCTCCTGTTGTCAAGTTACTTTTCTGTGTTGTAGTATCTGCTCTTATCCAACTAAAACTACCCATTATATTTTCCTCCTTTTATATTAATTATATTTACCAGCTACATGTCTATGATAAATAATTTCAAATTCTTCTTGATTATTGGGATTAGCCTCCATTGTATTCCATACAGCTGTAACCACTGGATGTTCAAATCCAAATATTTTGACGATCTTTTCAAAATCTTCTACTTCAATTACTCCAAGTCTTGTTGTTATTCCATTTTTAATTTCGTTCATTTTATTTCCCTCTTAATCTTCTTTAATATCATGTCTCTTACCATTTTTAAAAGTTGCTACAGGGTAATAACCTTCACAATTAATAGCGTGCATAGCCAACCATCCTATTGTATACATCTTAGGCTTACAACGATATTTATCTACCACATATACAATAGTATCAGGAAAGTTCTTGCTATAGGTTCTAGCTTCTTCAATTGTATTTTGTAAAGATTTTTTCATTTCGCTTACCTCCAATCAATAATATTCATAACAGTTAAAATCTTCTGTTCTCCATTTATCAAATGATAAATCAAGACCAATTTCTTTACACACATTCCGAATAAATTCTTTATCTTTATAACTAAGTTCCATAATTTCTACGCCGCATCCTGTTTCATCTTGATACTTTTCATTCCCCCACAATTCAGAATCTATTTCACTCCAGTTATATACTCCAATATCATAACCAAATAATGTATTAAGATGAGCCATTCTATCAATGTCACAGATGTCCCATCCTTCCATGAGATGTTTAATATAAAATTCACTTGCTTTGTTATGTTCTTTAATAATTTCTTCTTCAAAGATTTCATTACCAATCAAAATATTAATTACTTCTTTTCTAGTTCTAGTAAGTGTATTCATATTATACCCTCCTTTTGTATTATTAATATTTAGCACGGTTTTGTATAATCATAACTTCTTACTTTACAATATTTATCAAGTTTATCAAACATTTCTTTTTCAAGCTGTTCTTTCCAGTTATCTTTAGTGAAGTCTGTTGTTAAGATACTATCATTATCGACAACATCATTATAAAAATAATCTGTATCCCAATTATTATCTCCTTCTCCATATTTTACACAAATAACGAAATCAATCACTGGCTCAAAATCTTTATTCATATAAAAATTCGCTTCAATATCAACATAACCATTTTCCAAAAGAGCAACTGCACGATATTCAGGTTCGTCTTTATTCTCTTCAATTAAACAGAAGCAATCTCCATATTTTTCATCATATTCAAAAATATTACTTGCATTGTTGGTACGCATAGCTTTAAGGAACATTTCTTCTGTAAGACCACCATACCAGTTCATGGTAAAATTATAATTATTTAATTTTTTCATATTGTTTATCTCCCCTCTTACCAATTATTTTTTTCTTTCAGTTTAGACCATTCCATCCATCCAAGGTCTTCATATTCCTCATCGGATAACCAATATTCACAATCTTCATCATCAATGATATTTCCATCTTTATCAAGTTCTCTTATATATGTATAACAGTTATAAATCATATAGTCCCAATCTTCAATTTGTTTTTCTGTTGGAACTAATTTATATTCTTTACCATTTTGTGAAACCATTACAGTCCAATTCATTTGTTCATCACTCATCCATCCATAAAGAATATCTTTTGCTTCATTTTTAGCTGCTTCTAAACTTGTAAATTCAATTCCAGTTGAATCACAACAACTTTCTGTATTCCAAATTACAATATATTTTTTCATAATTATTCATCCTCCTCATGTTCCTGCATCTTTTCAGCAAGTGTTTCCATTACTCCCCACAACCATTCAACATTTACATTATCGGGTTCATAAGTTCTTTTACTAATTGCTTCCATTAAAATCTGTCCAAGTGTAGTACCTTCTGCTTTAGTAAATTTTAAATTGATAATGTCATTGTATTTATCCATTTCTCTCCCCCTTTACCAAATATCATCTCTTACCCAAATTACGCCCATATGTCTGCCACTTATAATATCTTTAGGCATTGCATAACCATTTTCACGATTAGAAAACCAAATTGCTCTGGTTATTTTATTCTTTTTAATTTCTTCTTTCAGTTGTTCCCAATTAATATTTTCAGCAAAAACAAAATCTGCATTCAATCCTTTTCCGTTAGGGTCGCCATCAACAGAATGTGTAAGGACTAAATCAAATTTTGTTTTATCGGGATATACATAAAGCAATCTGTAAACACCCTTACAATAATCTCTTTTTGCTTTTCTTGCCATAATTTAATCTTCCTTGTACTGTAAATAACTATTAATTTTATCTTGAACAATATTGGATTCTGGACTTACTCAGCAATTTCCCTCATTATATGTTAATATTTTATATAATATATCCAATTTAGTAGATATTTTTTTAATGTGAGGGAAATTTAATTCATTTGTTTTATTAAATGTCTCCAATGTTTTTATCTCTTTTTTTGCTTCATACACTAATTGTTCCATATAAACATAATCTTCTGGAGAATATACAATTAATCTTTTCATTTTAAATTTCTTTCCTTTCTCAATCTATTAATGGATTGGGTTCATTCATAACATACCACCAATAATCAAGTCCTTTTGCCCAATCTTCATCTGAGATATTGTATGCTTCAGCTAATTCAACGTCATCAGCAATTAAATAGTCTTGCCATAAGTCGTAAATATAAGCACTAATTTTATATTCTGGAACACCCTCTTCTCTTAATTTATTTACTTTATCTCTGTAATAATCAATTTCTGTTGTAACACAAAAAGCAAGTTCTTCTTCTGTCATTTCATTATATGTCTTGGTATGCATTAATTCTTTATAATTCATTCTATTGCCTCCCATTTAATTTCGTCTTCAGTAGGATTTTCAAATGTAATATATGTATTATTTCCCCCATTATCCAAACCATTAAAAGCAATAATAAATTTAATATTTCCATTATCATCTCTATTTACATAAAAATTATATGTATTTCTAGGAACTCTATCATAAGACCATTCAACATCAAATTCATCTTCCCATTCTGTATAATAAATACCTGTTCCTATCCATTCGTTATCTTCGTCAAGATAAACATAATAACCACCATATCCGTCGTCATCAGGAAATTCATAATCTGGAAATTCATCAACACCTTTCCATTTACCTTTGCCATATTTATCATCCATATACTTTTCAAAACAATCTTCATGAACATGGCAGTCTCCATCATCTGTTGTCATACCACGAAGAACAGGTTTACCACATATATCACAAAATGTTATTTCATCTTCTGGTGCGTAAACGACATAACCATTGTCTTCATATCTTTTTCTAATTTTGATTGTTGCCATTTATTCATCCTCCTCCTCTTCGTCTTCATTCATTTGTTTTTTTCTTGTGAGCATTCTATAAAAATCTTCCCATGTATCAATACAATTTGTGAAATCATCTCCTGCATCAATTGTATAAGCTTGTATATCTTCATCATCTCCAAGTACCCAATCTAGTACTGAGAGTATTGCATGAGCTTGAGCCGCTCTTCCTTCTCTGTTTTCATAAGTAGGCAATTCACATGCCCACTCATAAAAATCTTCTACTTTGTTTTTTAATTCAACGATTTCTTCTTTTTTTCTTACCTTCATTTTATTTTCCTCATCTTTTTAATAATCATTCATATGAATTTCATTACCCATCCATTCACATTTTTTATCAGCAAATTCTTTATAAAAATAAATGTTAATTTTAGAAATAAAATCTTTTTCACAAAGTATTTTAAATCCTTCAAAATTATCTGCTTTGGGAATATCAATCTGACCACTGACTAAATCATAAGGTGTTCCATCAATTGTTGTATATCTGTTACCTGTCATTTCATATGCATAATTATTATCAATAAATAATTGGTATATCTCAGTAAAAGCACCACCTTCAACAACTTTAAATTCAATACAATAATCACCAACAAACATTTGACCATAAAAGTCATAATCTTTTGACCAGTTGTTGTAATTATTTATATTCATATCATGCATCATATTTTTCCAGTTCTCTTCTGTCATTTTCCAAATAAATTCCATAATTATTCTCCTTTCACTTCTTCTGTAATATCTACCCAACCGAAAGAATCACAGTAATAATATTTAATATTATTTCCATCATCAATTCTCACAACATCGCTTACACTCATTGAGTGTGCTCTGTATCCTTCGGGATGATTAAGGTTAAAGATTTCAAAAAGACGATTAAGTAAATCATAATCATCTTTCGCTTCTTCAGTTCCGTTCCATACAGAACGATAAGGTTTAAAAGACCAGTTATGATTTTTAACCCACTCCCATCTCATAAAAGCGAAATCACTTTCTACTCTGACCTGATAAATTACATAATTAAATTTCTTCATTTTAAGCTCCTTTCTTCATACGTTTCATCATTGCTAATCTATAAGGTTCAAATTCTTTAGCTTCATCAAATTCTTCAGCTTCAAGAATTTGTTTCCTTTCAGTTTCTGTGAGTATTTTATTTACTTTTATATCGGATGTAATAACCCAGATTCTGTTTCCTGTTTCTTTGAAGAAGTAGAAACCATCTTCTGGGCATTTATCTACAAAACATTTTTTAGGAAGAAGATTAACTTCTTCATCGTAATTATTATTTGTGTTATATTCAACTTCACACCATACTCTTTTCCAGTATTTAGAACGCTGAGATTTATAAGTTCCATCAACAGACATTAACCAAGGTGCAGAAGGAATAGTTCCAATATGCCAACCACCTCTGCAAGCAAATCCTTTAGTTGGAATATATTCTGCATGTAACCATTTATTTAATTCGGTTTCTTTTGTCTTGCCAATGAACAAAGGGAACAGTTTTCCTTCTGGGTTCATTTCAAATAGTTTATAACCAATTCCTGTTTTCATTATAGATTCCTCCTTTTTATTTGTCTATATTATTTACATATTTAAATTACTGGTTTATAATGGAATTAATTCTTGGGAATTAATTCCATCTATTATGAATAAATACGCAAATATCATATTTGCGAATATTTATTGGTTGACAAATTTTATTTTTTTGTGTATAATGTAGGGGTGGCGGGGCGGGAATAGATATATATAATATATATTAATATATACTTATATATTATTTATTTATATATACTTATATATATTATATATATTATATATATTTATATATCTATATAATTAATTAATAACGGTTTTAAAGTACCTTTTTATTTACCTTAATATTTAAGTTTATCAATTACAAAATTATACATTGCTTCTTTTAATTCCAACTTCCAATTGGGATTATTAAAATCAATTTCATAGTGCTCAAAACAGTCAGAATCTGTTTCCCAATTATCAGTTTCTTCATTATATTCCATAAAATAAATAGCTGAATAACTATCTCCATTCTCTAAACAAAGATTATATTCAGCTCCGTAGTACCCAGCCCATACTAAAGCCATACCCCATTCATCAATGGTTTTACAATTTTTATAACTATCATCCATATTTAATTCAAATTCAAATTTGTTCATTTTTAATTCCTTTCAATGTTTATACATAACAACAACTTTCTTGTTTCCATTAGGACAGACTTTACACATCGAACAAGTTACTCCTGTTTTATTTCCCTGTTTATTAATTTTAGGACAGTGAAAATAATCTTTAAAATCAGGATTAGGATTTTTACCATCTTCTATGTATGCCAACCTATGATTTCTAGGATTGGATTCTCTTACCTTATCACAGCAGGAAATCCAAACGATAAAGTTATCAGGAACAATTCCTTCATCTTCTGCCCTGTCAAGATATTCTTCTGCTTCTGTGTAGCAATAGAACTTAGTATCCTTATGCTTTGCACAAAATTCACACATTCTTTTGAAGTGGTCATAGTCAACAAACTCTCCACTTACATGAGGTCTGAAACATGAGACCATATTGTAATGAAAGAAATCTTCCAATTCTCTGAAGAACTGGTCTCTGTTACCACGAAGAAGAAGTGTATTGTCAATATAAGCTGGTATAACTCCTCTATGATTTCTCTTGGAGTAATTTCTTGCATAACAAATTGATTCACACTTTTCACAATGATGACCACAAGTTCCCTCAATATCAGTGATTACAGTTCCATCTTTCTTGACCAGACCTGTGTTTCCTGCAAGTGTTGAGTAATGATAAATTCCCTTACCCATTTCACTGTTGCCATCAATGATATGAATATGAGTGTTTTCATCAAGGTAACCAGTGTACATGGGAAGTTTGTTCTCTGCATTTGCGTTTACATTTTTGATGATTGCCATAGTCTTATCTCCTTTTCTTTCGTAAAATTTATATGGATTTTCCATTATTTTTTTTAATAACAAAGAGGACTGGAAAAAGTATCCAGCCCTCAAAATAACTTTTTATTTTTATTCGATTTTTTATTTACATGTTATGTTTAATAATAATGTTCTTCAAACATATCTTCATCTTCTGTATATGCAGAATATACTTCATCTGCATTGATATCTGTTAAACTACCAAAGTCAGCATCATAATAAGCATTAATCGCTTTTTCTTTTGCTTCTTCAAAAGATGTGGCATTAACTTCTGCAATGTATTCTCCAGAAATTTTTATAGTTACATAATATGTTTTGTTCATTATAAATCTCCTTTCTTAATATTCAATACCATGTTCATCACAGTATTTCTTCATGCATTCACCTGTATACTCATCATAGTATTTACTTACTACATCAGGTGTATATCCTCTGTCACACATTTCTCTATAAGCATCTTCTTCTAAATAATCATCCAACATCTGACCAATTTCACATTTCATATCAAACTGGTCAGCGTGTTCGAGAATTACATCTCCGTTATCTACAAATGAGAATGAACAAAGGATTTCATCAACTCCTTTACCTTCGTAACTATCGGCAAATACTCTTGCTTCGGGGTCAAATTCTTTAAGCTGTTTAATAAGTTCTTTTACTTTCATTTTCCTTGTTCTCCTTTTAAATTATTATCATAATATTCATCAACCAATTTAAGTGCTAAGTCATATTCTTCTTGTGTGCAATTTCTAAATAAATCTTCTTCTTTATTTTCATCTATTCTATATACTGCATCATATAAGACATAAGCATATCCATCTTCAAAACGTTTAACATCGAGATATTCATTTTCTTTTAATTTTAATTTAAAATAAATACCTTCTTCAGCATCACCATAATTCCATGTTTCTATTATTTTCATTTGTCTTTTTCTTCTGAAATATTTTTTAATGCTTCGGCTAATGAATTAATATAATTTATTTTATCTTCTGTTTTTTTAGTTTTTTCTTTGATACTTTTTGCAACTAAATCTGTTAGTTCCTGTTCAATTTTATCTTTTGTCTTTCCCCAATTAAGAAGCAATGCAGTAATATATTTACTCCAACTTGTATCATTAATCATAGATGAATAACATCTTTTTATTTCTGTATGTCCACCACTTATATCTAAATATACACAAGGTGTTTTATAAAAATGTTTATATAATTTAATATTGTAAGTCCAAATAGTTCTATCATAGTATCCGTATGGAATTTCAAGTATTAATCCATTATCTTTAATAACATCAATATATCCTTTCCTATACCATGCTTCAATATCACCCCACATTCTATTCCACAGTTCAATTTTTGTTGCTGCGATTTCAGCTTCAATTTTTTTATTCTCTTCCATTGCAGAATTAATAATTACATCAATAGATTTGTTTAGTTCCATGAGTTCGTCAAGTTTTGTCATTGTTTTTCCTTTCATTTATTTATAGTATAGATATTATTTTTCCTTAGCTGGTTTTTTATTTTAATTCTTTCTTCTTTGTATTTTCTATATTTGATACACTGGTCATGATATGAACCACAACCTTTTCTTTCACATTTAATACAAGGACAAATTGAATTTCCTATTTTCATTTAACTTGCTCTCCTACAAGTGGTCATAATTCTAGTTATTTCTGCAATTGACTTAGCCTCGTTAATTTCTTCTTCAACTCCTTTAAAAAGAGCCATGTACCCAAGTTCAAATGCGGCTTTAATCGCATCCCTTTTTGCTTTCCTTAATTCCATTTCTTTTTCTTCCATTGTCTGTGTTCCTGTTCTGCCTGTTCTTACTTTTTTCATTTGATATTCCTTTCTTCTTTAATTTTATTTACATCTTCCATAAGGTTTTTAGGGATATTAATTACGGTAATCAATACATCTTCTTTGAAGACATATACTGCATTACCGTATATCCTCATGTTCGTTCCTTTCTTTTGTGAAAGATAAAGTGTGTCAAGGAATCGATGTAAATTCCCATGTGTTTCGGCATGGGTGATTCCTCTTTTAAATGCTCGTTTTGCTACTGTTGGAGCATTCTTTTTACTTACTCCACATCTCTGTTCAAGACGAGTTATGGAATGTTTTGTAAGTCTTGGCATTTTATTTACTCCTTTCTGTTGATTGGAATTACTTGATAAACCTCAACATAATCCTTTAAAACTTCTTCCATAGTTGCCTTATGCACTCTCTTGAAGCATCCGTTCTTTGAACGAATTGATGCACCAACTGGATTGCAGACTCCATTGGGGAAACACATCATCTGTTTCCATAAGTAGTGACCATCTTTGGTATGTTTGACTCTGATTTCTTTATTGAAGTTTTTGATGTTTCTGTATACTCTGATTGTCATTTAGGTTGCTCCCTTCTCATTTTATTCCATAAATATCACAAACAATTTTGCCAAGGCTTTTTGTATATCTTGTAATATCTTTACTTGTTACCTGTCTATTAAAAATTTTATTGAGGAAGTTTTCTTTCTGTGTATCAGAAAGATTTTCTTTCCACATTCTGTACAGATAATAGTTTGTTCCATCATGATGAGACTGTTTACCACGCAGATTATTTTTATCATCTATATACCAAGCTGCATAATCACAACCATTTTCAAAATGAAGACAATCTTTTAAGTTTCTATATTTAGTTTCCTTGTATGCACAAGGGACTCTTCCATCCCATAAACCAAGATTGCCGATAATAATGATTTCCGTAGGTAAAGGATAATCAAGGTTATCAATTTCGTCTTCTAAATATCTGTTATTTTCATCTGCTATTATATTATATTTTTCATTTTCATCTGTTACTTCGGGATATGCTTCATTCAGAAAGTCTTCCCAATCTTCAAGATTGTAGTTGTAGTTAGACCAGATTACACTTTTAATATTAGTTGTCATTTCTCTTCTCCTTTTTCTTCAATTTTTTCAATTTTTAAACCAGTTCTTTTCCTCACTAAATTTGCAACAGATGGTTTATATAATTTATATGTTGTTCCACCATTATACATTTGACATTTATAAATACATTCTTTTTCATTAACGTTTTGAGCATTATCCCATTCAATGTCAATATATTCTTCTGTCATTTGTTTTATCTCCCTTCTTTTAATCAATAATCATCATGCATTGTACCAATCTGTCTTCCAAGGATAATTTTGATACAATTCGGTTCGTCATCATCCTCATTTTTATTATTGGGATTCATATTATCCCAATCAGTATATGTTCCTACATCAATGTCGCTTACACTGTAAGCAAAACTTCCGTAGGTCTGATATTCAGCAACTACGACTTCCATTGTGTCATCACCACAATCTTCTACCAACTGCTCAAGTTCATTAATAAGATTTCTAATTGTCATTTTTACTTCCTTTCTTTTTATATTTATTTTTATTTACATTGCATATGCTTTTACCCAAGCGATTCTTGCTTGAGTCGTTTCATAATTTCCTTCTCCATATTCTCCAGAAGGAACTGCTAACAGAGAGAAATCTCCGTTTTCACAGACTACGCTTCCACCCATATACATATCTGGATGATTTTTAGCTAACCATTTCTCACCGTCTTTTAAATGATTTCCTTCAATTTCCCATTTTTCTTCTGCGATAGAATCAAAATATTTATATCTCTTTTTATCATCCCAAGGGTAGTACTTGGGAGTGTCGGAATATTTTACACCATGGATTGTTATTTTCATTTTTACTTCCTTTCTCCCCGTTAAGCCGTTAGGTCAGCTATTTTATTTTGTTTTATATTATTTACTTGTTTATCTTACAGAGATTCAACCATCTTATAAGCAGTATCAAGTAATTCATTACTTCCCATATTGTTGGCGAATCTCTTTTCTTTCCATGTGGAAGTTCTTCTGAGAGGTTCTGTATGGTCAACATAATCAGATACTGCATTGATGAAACGGAATGCACTATTCTCCATTCCCTCAAGGTCAGGAGCATATTCCCATCTATAAAGCAGTTCAGCTCTCTTGTTCTCAGCAGAGCTGATTGCTCTAGGTTTCATGTCCTCACTGATAGGGAAGAGCATATCAACAAAGGATTTAACTCTATCCTTATCGCAAGTCAGAAGCTTCATTCTATCTACTTCCTTTTCGAACGCTCCAATGTAGTTGCCAAGAAGGTTAAGACCTTCTTTAACTTCTTCAAGTCTGATATGTGCATTTGTTGTATGACGAAGCTTCCAGAATCTAACTGCTTTTTTGATGGCAAGATTCATAGTGTTCTTACAGGAAATTCGAATAGGTGTAATGAATACGCCAAATGGTTTTGTTCCATCAAAGGAGTTAATGACTACTACATAGTAGTCCATTTTCTCACCTGCAATAGTATTTGTCTTCCATTTCATAGAGACATAAGTTACCTTGCCCCCATCAAAGCAACCAGCATTTTCATACTGGAATCCCATCTGAAACAGAATATCACACAGTTCCCTTGTGCGCTCATTTCCGATGGGGACAAATCTTTTTGTTCCACTTCCAAGGAAATAATGATTGTCATCTCTAAGGACTCCAATCAACGGAATCTTATTTCCGTAAGGGTCGAACAGGTCAACTACTTCAAATCCGTAGTTAAGACCTGACAAATCCCAAACCTGATCTGTATTCAGAGTATGAGACAGGTCAACTCCTACTCCTTCCCAAGGAAGAGTTCTCTCATTCCATGCGCTCCAACTGGAAGTCGGGAATAAAGAGTTAACCTGTTCAATCGATTCAGAAATCACAGGATTGACGGGACGGAAAGTTGCATCAATAACAGTTTCCTTTGCGGGATTGAAAACGGGAGTGTTTACGTTACTAAGAGTGATGATGTTTGCCATGATTTTAATTCCTTTCTTTTGTTTAATTTATTTAATGTTATATATATTATTTACATGTTCTATATTCAATTGTCAATATTTAATTTTAAATAGAATAATTAATGCAGATTGTTTTGCTTATATCCCAACTTTCTACATTTCCTTCCATGATTTCTTCATACTCTTCGTTATCCATTTCTGTGATATTGATTCTAATGCATTCATCTGTATCACAATTGTACAAATCAATATCAATCCAATCCTGATTGCAAAGTTCTAGAAATTCTCTTACTGTCAGCATTTTTGTTCTCCTTTCTTAAAAACAAAATTCATATATATATATCTCATCTCTTGCAGGACTTGTAGATATAATCTTATAGGGGATATATCCCATAGTGGTATAGGCTTTGTATACTGTTTCGCTTCCCATATTGCGGAAGAATGGAATAGCTTCCAGTGTATTCATATAGAACTGGGTTGTAATGGATTCCGTTTCTTCCTTTATGGTAATCCATCTACTTCCCTTCTTGACCTGCTTGGTCTTTGTCATCGACCCGATGAACTTATCACTGTTAAAAGGTAGTGACATTGTGTCGGGGTATTCCTTTGTTGCAAATGGGTATTTCCTTTTAAATTCTGTGTAGTCCATGTACATTTTACCTTTCAAGTACATATTAGTTCTCCTTTCTAATTCCATTGTGGTTAGTTCCTTTTTCAAATCTTACACCGAAATTGATGTATGTCTTTTTTCTGCTTACTTCAACCTCTTCAAAGCAGTCATCTCCAAGATAACGAAACATTGTATTCCTTTCTCTTGGAGTAAGCAGTTCGTTCATAACTGTCATGTTTTTGTTGAAGTAATCGTACTTCTCTTTAATTACTCTGTAGTATTTCATTTGTTATTCCTTTCTTAGAGTGTGGCTAATCTTTCCATGCCCTCATTAATAGTTATCAATCCTTTTTCCATGTTCTTGATGATATTGTCAATATCCATTAGAAACATGGGTCTATACACATTTCGGGAATCCATTTCTCTTATCTGTGCTCTTTTGTAATTTGCGTATTCATATGCAAATCTGGGAAGTTTAATCATCATCATCCTCTCCTTCCAATGCTTTTTCGATTTCAAATTTAATTGCTATCCAAGTTTCATAAATCATTTCTATTGCTCCTTTCTTATGCTATGATATTGCCATATTTATCAATAATACCATTGAGATTAATATCGTTGAAACTTGTTTGAGGGAACATTGATTTCTCTTTTGTAAGTTTGAAGGTTGCATAAGCAACTTCATCTTCTCTCAAACAATTTGCGAACTTCTCCGCAAAATCGTTTGTGAAGGGAATCTTTACCAATTTTTCTACAAGGTTGTCCAGTTCGTACTGGGTCTGTCCTTTCTTGCAGTAGTTATTATTTTTAGCGGCAAGATTATTTTCCTTGATATAGTTCAGGAGTTCAAAGAGGACATCATTCTTAAGTCCTCTTCCTTCCTGTGTATATCCTGCTTCATCGAGAGCATTGAAGAGGAACTGAATTCTCTTGAGACTTGTTTCTTTTGTCTCAAGCTGAAGGACAAATTTATCAAAGGCAGAAGCAGAGATATGTCCTCTTTTTGCTCCACCCATTCCTGTTTTGACCTTGATATCATGCTGTCTCAGTACCTGTTTAACACGACCCACACAAAAATTATGGTAATTAAAAGTATGTTTCTTTTTAACTTCCGTTGCTGTGGAATCAATCACGTTGGTCATGTCAATCGGTGTTCCGTTATTATTGATGATAACAATGGTTGCCTTACTATCTTTCAGAAGATTCATAAAAGCGGTCATGTCGAAAGATGCAGATGCAGAGTTAACAGTTGCGATTGTTGTGTTGTTTGCCATGATAGTTACTTCCTTTCTTTTTAAAACTTTGCTTTATTTTATTTACCTATATTTAGTTTTTTCAATATTTAGTTTTTATTTATTTCCCTATTAGAGATTATTTAATCTCTGCAAGAGTTTCCTTGATTAAAGTGTCGTAGTATTCTGCGAGGAAATAATCTTCAACTGCGAGTGCCGCTTTTTTGAGAATCTTGTACTCGTTTGCTTTTACCTTGAGCATTTCGTTTGTTGTCATTATGTTGCTCCTTTCTTTTCTTAATATCCAAAATCATTAAAAATATCTTCAATGATTTCTATTGCGTGTTCTAATCCTGCCCTCTGACCATATGCATAACTATGGTCATCGTCATAGGGCATTGACATAGATTCAATTTCTTCATCCGTTGAAATTTCAGATTGAAGTTTGGAAATGATTTCCTTTTTTAATTCTTCTGTCATAATACAATACCTCCTCCCTGTTTCTCTGTAATATATTCATGGTACTCTGTCTTGGGCATAATCATTACTCTATAGACTTCCATGATATATTCATCATTTGCTTTTGTTGCAAATTTAATTGCATCAAGTACTGTAGGGACAGAAACAATTCCACTTCCCTTTCCGTATTTGTCCTGTAATGTCTTATATGCTTCCCACGCATATATTTCTAATGTTTCCCAATATGCTTCAAAAGCAAGTCTAGCGGTTTCCATGTCGGGATAAATTCCTTTGTGGTAGTTGTCGATGAAATGTTTCTGAAGGTTAATGTAGAGTGACATTGTTTTATTCTCCTTTCTTATCTGCTGATATTGCTGATATATGAAATAGTTGCATGACCACTATACTTGTTGTGGTCAAGATGGGAATAATAATAATACTCTTCCCTTATACAGGTTTCATAGTTGTGGTAGCGGGCTTCTACCAGTTTCTGAACCTCACCCGTTTCTCTGTTGCAACGGGTGTAAACGAATTTATACATGATTAGTTCTCCTTTCTGTTTAACTTATTACCAAACGAAGCACAAGAAACTGTGCTCTCCAAAATTAACCCAATGGTCATCATATGGGTCGGACTCAGTGCATTCGTTGGTGAATTTACAACAAAGTATTTCATCAATATGAATTGTTTCTGTTTCTGTTGCTTCACATTCATAACATACATGGTTGTGAAGATTCTCTACTTCCAAAGTTGTTTCTGTTTTAGAAATTACTTTACATTTTGCTACATAGGTTGCTTCATAGTGACAACCTAAGATGATGATTGTCATACAGATGAGACAGAGACAAATGAGGTAAATTTTATCTTTATTTTTCATTTTTCTTTGTCCTCTCTGCTCCAGCTTATTAACAGGTAAACGCCTGTTAAAAAATAGGCGATTACAATGCAGAACGGAACTGCGTTTGTAGCCATATCTACAATAATTTCTTTCATTTTTTCTCCTTTCTATTTGCGTGGATTAATTCCCACAATCAATACGCATAGATATTTTATTTGCCTTTACCTATGCGTATTTATCTAGGCATTAATTAATTAAATATTTAAGTTGTGTTCTTAATTCTTGTCTCGCTTTAAGTAAATTGGCTTGTGCTTTTATCAATTCATCAGAATCTGAAAGAAAATTTGTTAAGAAATAACTTCCTTCAGATGTATCATTAATATCCCAATTATCAACATCTGTGCATAAGATTCTTGCTCTTATATTATATTCTTTTACCGCTTCTTCTTCAGCACGAATATAATCTGCCAAAGGTTTTAATCTAGACAGACTTTTAGAAAGTTTTTTTGCTTTCTCTTGGATGGTAGCTTCAGGATATTCTTGATTAAGAGTGGACATGGTTAACATTTAGCTTCTCCTTTCTTGTATTTTTGATTACCATACATCAATCACATGGTCATCAATTCTGTTAGATTCTGTTCCCATGTGGTCGAACTTGGCTGTAATCCGTTTCCCTACATATTCATCACTGAGGTCTGAATAATAGGGAAACTCTTCTCCAGTTTCATCAATAAAAAATACTTCCTTTGCGGAAGTGTCGATTTTTGTGATAGTTGCTTTCATTGTGTAGGTTGCGTCAAGATGGCAACCTATGATTAGAGTGCTGATTATAGATGTTGCGAGAAGAATCTTTTTAATCATTTCTTTTATTTACCTCTCTTTCTTAAATTAGTTTGCCTTATTAAGTTTCAAATGAGGATTAATCCTCACAATTGGGACGTATAGATTGCGCACTTATTTTATTTGCGTTCTATCCGTCCCTATCTAAGGATTAACGAGTTGCAGTGCGGAGAAGAACTTCTTTGTCCTTTTTGTATTCTTTGAGTTCTTCTAATTCCTTTTTATACTCTTCAAGGAATTCTTCTCCTCTTTCAGTCAGATATCCAAAAGCCTTTTCGTATTCAAGGTCTTTGATATCTTCTTCATAGATATAGATTCTATCTTCAAGATAGGCTATGTCTTCAAGGAGTTCACCCAATCCAGTGAAAAGACGAGTGTCTTCCTTTTCTCTTGCATCCATAGCAGATGTTCTTTTATCTGCATTGTGGCGGTGCTTCCCGTTAGTTGCAAACATAGCATCTACATACCGATGCTTATTGCAGAATGGGTTGCAGTCAACATAGCGGAAGTCAATTCCACCATGCGCTCCACCGTGTCTTCTGCCGTGGATACGGTCACGGGACTTGTTCTTCTTGTTCTGTTTTCTGCGATTTGCTTTCTTTGCGGTACGAAAAACATTTCCGTTCAGAAGAGCATCATATTCTTCTGTGTCATAAAGCGCTTCCAGTTCCATTTCCATGAGGTCGCACTCTGCACGAACAAGTGCTTCCTCAGTGTAAATATTGCGCCAATCTGTAGGATTGGCTTCAAGGTACTGCTTTGTATTGTTGATGAAATCAAAGCAGTTTGAGTATCTGATGTTGAGGTCGGACATAGTGTTACTCCTTTCTGTTTCCTGTTTTCGTTTTTTATTTGCGTTCTTAATAAACACAATCGGAGCACGGAGATTTATTTCTCTGTGCTCCTATCTGTCCACTAAGTCAATTCCAGTCTGCGCAAATATTTTCTAAATACTCGCACAGACGCATGTGGCGTACTACGTTGCAGTACACTGCAATTTCGTACTCGGTGAAAGCGGTTTCTCTTACAGAGATTCTGCTTTCATCATTGCCTACACAGTATTCTGTTATATACTTGTAGGCTTTGGCGAAATTCACTACACCATTGATGTGGTAGATTTCGATATAATTATTGGTTGCTCCGCTTGTTCCGTTTGTGCCGTTAGGGTTCATAGTGTTCTCCTTTCTGTTTCTGTTTGCCTTATTGAGGGTTAAATTTATTTGCCTTATTGAGTCGATTAATATATTTATATATATTATTAATTAACTTAACCAACTTGAGTTCCCTTGATGCTGAACCAATCCAAATCAGTTTCGGGATTGGGAATAGGATTATAATTCATATCTCTCCTTTCTGGGATTTATTTCCCTATTTGAGCTATTAATAGGTACATTGAAGCGCAGGAATAATAAATGTTCCTACGCTTTGTCTACCCATTAAAGAATGATGCTTGGGGATGTGAGACTAGAACAGTTTGCATGTGACAACGAGTTACAGTCATTTTCCATAGGCATTTATTTCCTTTCGTTGTATTTTATAATTATTTATTTAAAGGACTTTCGTGGGTTTTGGTATATATTTATTTCCTTTTATAATACTTCACATATTGCTTCTTCACAGATAAAGTCATCGTCGTAATCTTCGAGAAGAGCCATTTCATGTACACATGTATATGATTCTGTCAATACTTTATCAGTATCAATTCGTGTTACCGTCCATTCACCTTCGTCAACAAACAGGTTGTATGTTCTGCCCTCTCTCATAATAGGGCGGTTATCATATACAGGTGTAATACCTAAATATTCAACATATTTAATTCCTTTACGGATATCCGCAGGACTTCCTGTGAGATCAAATACTAAGGCATCTTTGGTCGCTCTGCGATTGCAGAATTGAATACCAAAAGCCTTTTTAGATAAATTCTTAAAGATGGGGACGTTTAAAGCCAGAGATCTAATAGGTGTGATATAATTCATGCCTTCATGCTCTGCCCTGTCTACGAGTGCTCTGTCTTTTTTATTCATTGTGTTACTCCTTTCGTGATTATTAATGATTGGGACTACGTTATAAATTGGATGTTAGCACCTCGATTCATAACGAGAATTGCAATCATTATTAATAGTTAAAAGGTTGTGGTAGGAGTTGCACCTACTCGTTAATGTGGGTAGTTAAGCCACAATAGACAATTGACTGTTAATCAATTGCTCGTTCTACAATCACAACCTGAATAAATGTGATTTAGGATTTATGCAGACATAATTTTCTGCTACCTCGTGTCAGTCAATAGACCTTTACAAGTGGAATAATTAATAAATATACATATATTAATCAAAGTGGGATAATTAATATATGTGTATTAATGTATTAATGCACCACCTAACACTACCGCCGATATCTTTACGATATACTGAGTTGACGCAATACATACATTGGATAAGTACATTGGACAAGTCAACAATATACTTATATGTACTTATTGCAACCGCTACTCTATCCCCTTGAGAAAAGAAAATATAAGTTTAAAAAATAATACATTTATACATTGTATGTTATATTATATACATGTTTTTAGTACATATATTTTTAAACATTCTTTGAATAAATGAAGTATTTAATAAATACTATACATCATCATCTTCCAAGATACTTACCCTTGCGAGTTACTAAGTATACGCTTAGATATCAGTTTGATAACAGGTTTGTCCAGTCGCCTGTTATTTTTTATTCTCGGTCGCTTTTGAAAATGGTTATTATTAATATATATACCATGTAGAACATCTTGTCTCTTTGTCGGTAACTTATGCCAACTATCAAACAATCATAGGATTTTTTGGTGATTAAATCACAGACCTATGTTGAGGACTACAACCGAGTGGAGCGCCTACTCCCTTGTCACCTTCGATTTATAGCCAAATTATTTACTGAATTCATATGGTAGTAATGGTGCTTACAAGGACAAACTCTAAGGAGTTGATTGATACTAACCAATCGTCAACTTGTAACCCTGTGCCGTTCTCACCACCTTTCCACACCTTAGATGTTTGTCATCTCTTAGTTACCTATAATAGGCATACAAGACTACTTTGCCACTGATGCAACCTTCCCCTTGTACTGTTGTGCAATACAAGTCAGTATTTATAAACATCAGCACATAAGCCAAACTACTTGCTCTTTGAGCAACCACATAGACTTACGAATTTAAAGTTCTAAACTCTGCTATGTGTCTTAGTGTTCATAATTGAACTTTATTGGCACTTGCTACGATATAAACCACTGAAATAATCGACACAAAACCTTCGATTATCACGGCTTTATTTAAATAACCAGTACTTAAAGGATACTGGCAGACCCTATTAGGAAAAGCAAGTTAGAAATGAAGAACCGACTTGCCAGCGGTGATTGAGATTGTGCTTTTGACGGCGGTGCAAATATGAGTTATTCATATTTCATCAATCTCTAGGGGGTTTTTCAAATCGCCGTATTCGCATTACGTGATGTCAAAATTTCGATGTAATGAAATAGACGGTAAATTAAAAAATCAAAAGAAAAGAGAGGAGAGGATTAACCCCTCCTCTCGGAACAAGGGTGTCAACCCTTGTTCCAATACTCATCAAACTGAGCAGGAGTAACAGTGCTATCACACTCTGACGCCGCCTTCTGAGCCGTAGCCTTGTCAACGAAGTGGTACATCTTGTCAGCTGTATCATACTTGCCACCCATCTTGCGGAGACGAGCACCAAACATCTTGAACACGCCTTTACGGATATACTGACCGTTGCCGTCAATCTTGACTGCCGTACCATCTCCAGCAAGTACAAACAGACAGGAGACGTTGCCATCCAAAGGCTGAATAGCCTTTTTAGCGGGAGTGGAAGAAGATACAGGAGCAGTATTCGTAGGAGCAGTGTTCTGAGGAGCAACGTTCATGTTAGACAGAATAGCTGTCATCATGGGAAGTGCTGAGATAAAACCAGCAGTACCATCCATACCCTCTTCAAGGGTAACTCCCGAACTGAGCAACTGAGCGAACTTGATAGCTTGAGTGGGATTGGTCATGTCGATGTTTACGATGAGTTTCATAATATTTTCTCCTTTCTTTGAACCGATATATGATTACTAAGTAGTTCGAACGTTCGGTTCATCCGTTCGAACTGATGCCAGATTAGCAAAACGGCAAGAAAGGGCAATGTTCGTACGACCGTTCGTTTTTCCAGCGCAGCAATCACTTGGACTGCCAAAAATTCGGATTTTTGGAAGTCAAAATTGAGGAGCGATTTTGCCCCATGGGGGGTAGAAAAAACCTGATAAATAAAGGATTTTTTTAGCGACCGGGTCGCCCCTTAAACCACACAACACTAATTATTTTTATATATTTAATTACTCAATCCCCCATCTCCCAATTCTCGCCTATCTTTTCGTCAATTTCTTTAAAATTCTTTTAAATTTCTCTAACTTATCCACAAACTTATCCACTCTATCCACTTTATCCACATTAAATATTTTATATTCTTCTTACTATATTCTTTACTATATTCTTTCCTATCCTCTTGACTTTTCCGATTAAACCCATATAATTAAATCATGTATATTATTTACATGTTAATTAACCATATAACCGCACCACAAATCACATACCTCAGGAGGGGGTACACATGAACTTAAAATTTTTATCCACCATAACAACACTGCTTATCCTAGCTATAGCAGAAATTCTTTCTTATATTAATCTCAGTATTTGGGAAATTAATACAAACTCCCCATCATATTCAGAACATTATTATTATAAGGAAGAACTCACTGCTCTCTTTCAAGCTATAGAAAAAATTAGAGTATTCTTTTATATCCTGTTTCTTGTTTCGGTAGTAGTAACTTTCATTATTTATATTTGTTTTTAAAAAAGGATTAATATGATAAATACTAACTTACTTCCCAAAGCGACTAAAATTAAAATTATTTCAACTCGTAAATCAAAAAACAATGTTCAGCATTATATGATTATTTTTTATAATATTCCCTTTATTGATAAAAACCACAGGACACATTATTCAGAAATAATTTTTCATGATTGTACATTTACTCATCGTAATGCATACTTGGCTCTTACTCATGATGATATATGTAAATATAATATTGAAATAAATAAAAAAGAAATTGTAATTAACAATGTACAATCATTTTTATATGATACTCAATTCACATTTGAATATCATGAAGACCCATCAACAACAAAATTATTTACAGTCCAATATCAAGAATATCCAGAGGAGGTTTAAATGAAACATGACCATCATTATTTAATACGTTATAAAGACTATAGTGATAATTTATTTTTTTATAAAAAATATTATTCTCATTTATGGGCTTTAATAGTATATTTTATTTTTTCTCGTATGTTTGATATTGTAGAAATTTATAAAAGAAAAGGAGAGATATTTTAATGGGATATAAGTATACAGTACTTTATAAAAATTATTCAGACTTTGCTCTGCAAACAAAAATATCGAAATATTTTATCACTGCTCTTTTTTATTTAATTTATTATTCAATTAAATATGATTGTGTAGATTTTTGTAAAAGAAAGGGAACAAACAAACATGTCAGATAAATTAAAAGTCTTTCTTAGTGGAGGAATGACAGGTTTAACAGAAGAAGAAGCTTCTTATTGGAGAACAGGATTTAAATTGGAAAATGTACACGAAGGTAATGATTTTATTTTTATAGACCCAACATATCTATATACACCTTCAAATAATTCAGACCAATTATACGAAAAAGAAGCAATGAAATATGACCTCTATTGGATTAAACACTCAGATGTAATAATAATTAATTTTAATTCACTCTCTTCTATTGGTACTGCTCAGGAAATAATGTATGCATATACATTAAATAAACCAATTATAGGTATGATTCCAGAAGAAAATTATTCTTCTCTTCACCCTTGGTATAAAGAGGAAATAGATAAATTGTTTATATATAAAAACACAAAGGAAGAATTAAATAATATAATTTCTAAAGTTTATAGATACCTTTGGAGGTTTACAACAATTGGATAAAAAGAAATTAAGAAGAAAAATTGCGAAACAAGTTAAAGATAAGATGTATTATTTAAACTCATGTCCAAATGAAAGGGATATAATTTTAAATATTATTCTTCCTAAAGAAGATAGATTACCATTATACTCTCATTGTAGAAAAGATTGTTTAGATACTACATGTGAAGCTAATATTGATATAGATAATCAAATAGTTATAAGAAAGGTTATAAGATGAAAGCAGAAGCTAAATGGACAGGTGATTATCCTAATCTTTGTTCGGGTCGATGGATTTTAAAAGTAAATAATAAAGATGTTTCTCATTTAATTCCAAACGAATTAAGAAATGAACCAATGAATACATATAATACATATAGGTCTTGGCATTTTGTAAACTGGCAGGAAGTATGGGATTCATATGAAGAGGGTTTATTCTGTGATGAATGGATTAAAGAAAATAAAGAATGGTTAAATAAAATTTCAACAGACCCTATTATTCAAAAAGAAATTTATACAGCAATCAATTCACAGGATTGGCGTTATGGAGAATGCGGAGGATGTATTTAAATGACAATTGAAGAAATTAAAAATAAAGTTAATTCTTCTGAATATGATTTTTTAAGAAAAGAACCATTAAAAGACAATATTATTCTATTAGGTCTTGGCGGCAGCTATGCTTATGGCACTAATACTGAAAACAGTGATTTGGATATCAGAGGTGTGGCTACTCATAATTCAGAAGATATTCTTACAAGAAAAGGTTTTGAACAGGTTGTTAATGAAGCTACTGATACAACTGTTTATTCTCTCGAAAAAATTGTTAATCTTCTTTCCAATTGTAATCCTAATACAATTGAAATTTTAGGTCTTGAACCTTGGCAGTACTTATATACAGGTTATATTGGTCAAGAGCTTATTAAAAATAAAGATATGTTTCTATCTAAAAGAGCTGTCCATTCATTCGGTGGTTATGCTACTGCACAACTTCGAAGATTATCTAATAAAGCTGTTCGTACAGTTGAGCAGGAACAAAGAGAAAAACATATTTTAGCAAGTATTGAAAATGCAAGATATTCTTATCCAGATAAATATTTTAATTATCCAGAAGATTCTATTAAGCTTTATATTGATAAAGCTATCCAAGAAGATTATGATACAGAAATTTTTATGGATATAAATTTAAAACATTATCCACTTAGGGATTATAAATCTATGTGGTCAGAGATGCAGAATATTGTTAAAGATTATTCTAAAATTGGGAGACGTAATTCAAAAGCCATTGAACATGATAAGTTAAGCAAACATATGATGCATCTTATTAGATTATATCTTATGTGTTTTGATATTCTTGAAGACGGTAAGATTATTACATATAGAAAAAAAGAACATGATTTCCTAATGGATATTAGAAATGGTAAGTATTTGGATGATGATAAACAACCTACTAAAGAATTTTATGATATTGTTGATGAGATGGAAAATAAATTAAATTATTTAAAAGACCACTCTCCTCTTCCAGATAACCCTGATTATAAACGAATTAATGATTTTTTATATGATGCCAATTTAACTGTATTATATCAGGAAGGAGTAGTTTAATGACAGAAACAAAACTTTTAAAAAAACAAAACATGCAGAGTTTTTATGTATTTGGTTTTATTGAAGAATGGCTTGATGAACCTCCTCAAGAAGGTGGAAAATACAAATATATAATTCTTGATTATAATGAAAAATGGAGAGATGATGGTTTTTATGATGGTAATAATACAACAAGTAAAATAGATTGTTTCGGAAATAAAATATGTTCTGCTCCTAATGAAGTTGGAACACTTAAAGAAGCAAAAAAATATCCTACCTTCAAAATTGCATATGATGAATTAATAAAATTATTCAAACAAAATGAATTTTTTAACAGAAATGATTTTGAATATATTATAAAATTTGTAAAAATCAATACTATAAATGATATACCTTTAGAAAATAAATATATGGTAACAAATGTATATTGTGTTATTAATGAAAATGACCAATATGATTCTTTTGGTTTAGTAATGGATTTAGATTTTGAAGATAATGGTTATTGCGAAGTTACAGAAATAAAAGCATACACTGAAGAGGAGTAATATAAAAATGACAGAAACAAAACCTTTTAAGAAACTTACTTACAGAACAGCAATTATTGCTAAATGCAGACAGTGTTCAATTACAACCAAAGAAGTAAAGAAATGTTTAGACACAGATTGTGCTCTTTATCCTTTTCGTCTGGGTAAGCAGCCAAAAGAACCAGTAAACGCATTAGACCTTCTGGTTTTCCCTGAAGATAAATCAACAGTAATATTCAGAGTAAGAAAAAAGAAAGACGGTACAGAGGACATAGTTCCTACAAAAAAAGAATACAGTATGTTCATGGATGAAGATGAAGATTACGAAGATGAAGATGAAGATGAATAATTAATAAGGAGATATTATATATGAATAATACATCAATTACTTTTAATGAAAATATTCACTGTCCTGCATCTTATTATTTTTGTTCTGGATATGTACCCAGTCTTGCAAAAAAGATTCTTCAATCAATTAATGATTGTGAAAAAAATAGTATTTTTATCCAATCAATTAATATGAATGATAATACATATAATTGGTTATTTAGATTATTTAATACTCCAATTGAATCAGAGATTAATCCTTTGACTTCAACAGCAGATAATAAATATATATATGATTATTTAATTAAAATTGTTTCTAATAGTGAGCTTAAAGATGGTACAATTATATTTAATACAGGAGAATAAAATGCAATGGTATGAACCTAAAGAAAAAACAGCAAAAATAGATTGGAGATGTGATGCTTCTTCTTTTTGGCGTTTTAAGATTACAAATATAAGCGATAATAATTATGCTCTTTATGAAACAAAATATAATAGATTATTAAAAGTATCAGAAGATATAAGAACACTGTTTTCTTACGCTTTTGATTTGCAATTGGAAATTGAAAGAAAAAATGAGTTTAGATAAAGGAATTCAACATCATAAAGAGTATAGGAAAGAATATCGTGGTTCTAAAGCAATCGACCCCTCATGCAGATGTCATGGGGGGTGTGATTGGTGCTTGGCAAACAGGCTACATAAATATAGGAAGAAACAGCTTCAATTAGAACAAAAAGAACAGGAGTATTTAAATGGAGAAGAAACAGGTGAAGATACGAATTGATTTAATTGGTACTGCTCCAATGAACAATAGTTTAGTAAATCTTGATAACACAATGATTGATAAGATTCAAGCAGTTAGGATTTATGATAAGAATAAATCCAAAAAGATTTTAATGTTAAAAGAAACTGATATCAGGCAGTACCTTAATTTGGGTAAAAGAAAGAAAAAAATAGATGGATAAATACGTTATAGATTATTTAGGTAAACAATATACAACCACAATTAAAAAAGAATTAACCGATGAAGAATATAATCAGGTGGTTGAAGAATACTATACTCTTCCTTCTATAAATGATGTAATTAACCAAATTAAAAAATTTCATTTTAATAACGGTACTAAAATAAATTATATTACTAATTATTATATGAAAGATTTAATGGCTAAAACAAAGATTCATTATAATAACTGGACAATTGAAGAAGCCCTTAATTATAAACCGATTATAGAATTCTTTGCAGGAAAATCCGATAAAAATAAAAAAGTATTTCCAGATACCATGACTTTAGAAAAGAAAATTGAAACAGCTTTTCGTTTATGTGGATTTAAAGTTGCAAGTAAGCCATCAAACTTTCCAGTTAAGATTGCAGATAAAATAATAAGAGAATATAATATCAATAATAAAATTTATGATTTTTCATGTGGTTGGGGAGTAAGATTATTATGTTCTTTAAGAAATGGATTAGACTATTATGGAACTGACCCTAACTATATTTTAGATGAAAGATTAGAAGCATTAGGTGACTTATATAAATCGACATGTGGTATATCTAATATAATCAAAATTTATCATCAAGGTTCAGAAGAATATATAGAAGAATTAAATAATTCAATTGGTTTAGCTTTTAGTTCTCCTCCTTATTATAATTTAGAAGATTATAAAATAGGTAAACAGTCATATCATGAAGGAGTAACTTATAATGAATGGAAAATCAATTATTTAATTACGACTATTAAAAATGTATATAATTATTTAATTCCACAGGGTATATTTGCTATTAACGTAAATAATTTTAAAAAATATAATAATTATGATTTAATTCAAGATACTATTGATATAAGTAAACAGATTGGATTCAATCTTATAAATACTATTCCGTTAAAAAATATAACCAGATGCCATGGACATAAAGAATGGAATGAAGGTGACTGTGGTTGGTATGATAACAGTGAAAACGTGTTTATATTTTCAAAACAACAAATGGAGGAAAAAAATGATGACAAATAAAGAATATTTATTTAATTTAGATGATTATGAATTAGCAGAATATCTTGTTACTTTTGTAAGACAAGATATAGATGGTAATGATGTATATGCAGACCCATCAGGGACTGAATGGTTTATATTTGAAGATGCTGTAGAAGCTACTATTGTATGGCTAAATGAAGAGGTAAATTAATGAAGAAATTTAAAAAAGACAAACACACAATTATTCCAATTCAAGAAACCAATTTTGATATGGTGCGAAAAATGAACGACGCAGAACTCGCATTTTTTATTGTTCATCGAACTGGTTGTGACCTGTGTGAAAACTTTGAAAAAACGAAAGATAAAAATTGTACTTTAACACAATGTTCAGAATATTGGATGAAATGGGGCAAATCTCCTGCTACTCCAATAGACCTTGACAATCTTTAATATTAATGCTAACATGTATATAATATATAAGGAGGTATTTATTTGAAGCTTTTAGTTGTAATTGATATGCAGAATGATTTTATTGATGGAGTATTGGGCAACCCTGAAGCTCAAGCTATTGTACCTAAAGTAGTAGAGAAAATTAAAAATGCCAATTTTGATTTTATTGTTTTAACTCAAGATACTCATCATACTGACTACTTAGAAACAGAAGAAGGAAAACATCTTCCTATTAAACATTGTCTTTATAAAACAAAAGGATGGCAAATACATGAAGATATTTTAAATTTAATATCCAGTTATTTAAGTCGTGATAATATTTTTTATATAGAAAAAGAAACTTTTGGATACCCTTACCCTGACGGATCTTTAGTTAAAGATATTACAGAAGTAGAAATTGTAGGACTTGACACTGACTTCTGTATATTAGCAAATGCTATGACATTGAAAGCAGCATTTCCAAATGTCCCTATTACTATTGATGCAGCTTGCTGTGCTGGGTCTACTCCAGAATGGCATGAAAAAGCATTAGATATATTGAAACATTGTCATTTTAATATAATTAACAGAAAAAGGGAGAGAAAAGAATGAAAATTATTATTGCAATTGTAGGACTATTAATAACCGCAGCTTTTATTGGATGGGGTGTAGTGAATGAAAAAATAATTCCTGCGATACTAGGAATTTTAACTGGAATCATATTCTTTTTGGTAACTATTTCAATTGTAATTGTTCCTACAGGATATATGGGAATCAAAAGCAGGTATCAGCAAATTCAAGGAAATCCACTAACACCGGGAACTTATTTTACACTTCCTATAATTAATCAAGTTGATAAAATTAATTGTAAACAACAGGAAGCTAGTTATGAAGATAAAATCTGGGGAGAAAGCTCAGAAAGAACCCCTGTGTATGCAGAGAACATTAAAATTAGTTTTCAAATCAATCCAGAAAAAGCTGCTTGGATTTGGGCAAATGTAGAAGAATGGGATTATAAGCTTTTAAAAGGAAGCATCATTAGTACTGCTATTAAACGTGCTGCCGTTGAACTACCTAATGACCAAGTTACAAATAGAAGTTATATTGAACCTCTTGCTATGCAATATTTACAAGAAGAAATCAACAAATATTATAAAGAGCCTATTATTAATATATACTCTGTTAATATTGGTAATATGGATTTTAGTGAAGAATATAATGCCGCTCTTGAAAAAAGAGACCTTGCCAAACTTGAAGCAGAGAATGCTAAATATATAAATGAAAAGAAACTTGCAGATGCTGAAGCTGAAACAAAAGAAGCAAAAATTAAATCTGATGCAGAAATTGCAAGAAAAAAGCAGGAAGCAGAAGCTGCCGCTGAAAGAGAACGAATTGCGGCAGAAGCAGAAGCTGAATCTAATAAAAAGATTGCAGAATCTTTAACACCAGAACTTATTGAATTGAAACGTATTGATGTTGAAATGAAACAAGCAGAGTCTTTAGGCAATTGGAGACCTTCTGTAGTTGGAGGAAATTCTGTCCCAATGCTTGATATTAATTCATCTCCTAAAGAAAGTAAAGAGGAATAAAATATGAGTCATTATGCGGTATTGGTAATTCATAAAGAAAACCAAGACATTGAAGAACTTCTTGCTCCTTATGATGAAAATCTTGAAGTAGAGCCTTATTTAAAATATGAGTATGATGAAGCCATTAAAAAGGCAAAGGAAGAATATGGATATAAACACCGTAGTAATAAAGAGCTTCTTAAAATTTTTGCTAATGACTGTGGACTTATTGATATTAATGGTGATTTGTACTCTACATATAACCCAAACTCTAAATGGGACTGGTATCAGATTGGTGGCAGATTTGATGGCGAATTAATGTTGACTGATGAAGGTAGATTAAATGCTGTTGATGAAATTAAGAGGAAATATTGCACTGATATTGATATAAAAAATTTACGTGAAGATTTTCATTATATGAGATATGTAAATGTTGCTCCTCTTAAATATATTCAATGGTTTATTCCTTCATCTCCTATTGAAAAAGAAAAATTAAGACGTTGGTGGGAAATCAATGTTGAAAAAGACGAACTTAAAGATGGAGAAAAAAAAGATGAATTTTTTTTCTGGAATCCAGATTGGTATAAGAGAAGATATAGAGACGCAGATACTTATATAAAAACTAAAGAAATGATTACTTTTTTTGCAGTTATAACCCCTGATGGAAAATGGCATGCTCCATCTAATATGGGCTGGTGGGCTTGTACAGATGGAGAACCTGAAGATGAACTTAAATGGGATTTGGAATTTTATGATAGATTTATTAAACCAAATCTTGATAGTGATTTAATCTGTACTATTGTTGATTGCCATATTTAAGGAAGAATAAATGAATAAAGAACTAAGAATTGAATTATTAAAACAGGCTTGCAAAGACATTGAGAATAATGCGGAAGATATTGTTGGTAATACAAAATACGATACCATCCTGAATGTTGAGATTTGTTTCGATGACAATGAGTTTCCAACTATAACTATTAACAAAGAATTTCCAGTTAGTTTTACAGATAAAATTGAAGATTGTATATATAAGAACGGAGGAATTGATTAATGGGGGAACAGGCTATTGAAAAACTTTGTGAGAAATTTGGAGTAACAGCAAACTATTTGGTAGATGAACTTTGTAGATATTATACAACAATGGATAAGATTGGTCTGGCGTTTTGGATTACTGCTTTAGTATTAGCGGTTGTTATTCTTGTTATAGGTTCAAAAAAAAGATGGTTTAATTTGGATAGTTGGCGAGGAATAATATTAATTCTTGTAATTGGAGTCATATTAGTTTTAGGAATTGTTATAACTCCTTATATGGTTGTTGACTTAGTGAGCTGGCGTGTATCTCCTATTTCAAAAACTATTGAATTATTAACGAGGTAAAAAATGAAATATCAAGTTAGAAAAGGTTGTTTCGAAACAAACTCCAGTAGTATGCATAGTTTAATTATCACAAAGAAAAACTCAAACATCAGAATGACACAGGAAGAGATTCGTGATGAATTTTATCTTAATGAGGATTGGTATAAAGACCGTCATAAGAATGATGAAAAGGAAGTTGTAAAGATTGACCCTTGGGATAATGAGTTTGGACGCTCCCCTTTCAATGTTCTTGTGACATTTACAGATAAACTTGCTTATGCTGTAGCAGAGTATTGTGGGAATAATTACAGTATTAAGTCTTATCTTGAAAGCGAGAAGACATTTGATAAGATGTTTAAACCTTTGCTCATTCGTCTTATTGGATGTGACGATATTGAATGGGACAGATGGGATGATAGACCTTTTGAAGTCTATGTAGGTGGTGGAGATAATCTTGATGAAGTTGAAGAAGTGCCTTATCAGAAACTTATTTATGTAGATAAAGATGAACGGAAAGATTCATCTGAAGACGATTTGGTTAGGGGTATGTATAAAAATGTAGATATAGATGGTAGACCTATTGAAGAAGCTTGGTTTGATGTACCAAAGTTTGGAGGAATAGACCATCAATCTGCGGGATTACTTAAAAGATTTTTAAAAGATAATAATCTGTCATTAGAAGATTATCTTGTTAGGAAAGATATTATAACGGTCATTACGGGAGACGAATTTAGCACGTTCACAGATATGGTTACATGTGGTTTGATAGATGCAAATAATATAGTTACACAATATCCCAATTATTTAAAATAATTGATAAAGAGGTGATGTTATGTGGGGATACTAAAAAATAGAACTGGCGAAACAAAAACAACAAGATACGGACAAGTAATGACAATTATTAAATATAATAATTGCCATGATATAGATGTTAAATTTGACGATGGTACTATTGTTGAAAATGTTGAATATTCAAATTTCGTAAAAGATACAATTAAAAATCCATACAGACCAAGTGTATGTGGTGTTGGGTATATGGGAATTGGGGAATATTCTTTTACAACCAACAAAAGAATATATATAGCGTGGAGAGGAATGCTTGAGAGATGCTATGTTGCGAGGTCATTAAATCGTTCAAGGGGTGCTTCATATAAAGAATGCAGTGTAGATTCTAGGTTTTATAATTTCCAATACTTTTGTAATTGGTTTATTAATAATATTTGGGATGAAAAATGTATAATACTTGATAAAGATATTCTAATAAAAAATAATAAAATATATTCTCCAGAATCTTGTATATTAGTAGACCAACGTATTAATTGTCTATTTACAAATAGAAGCAATTATAGAGGAAATTGTTGTATAGGTGTTAAATATTATAATAATCATTATGTAGCTCAATGTAACGATGTGAATGGTGTCAGAAGATGTCTTGGATGGTTCGATACAGAAATGGAAGCGTTTAACTGTTATAAGGAATACAAGGAGAAAGTTATAAAACAAGTGGCTGACATATATAAAAAGAAGTATGAGAACTTTCCACAGAAATTATATAATGCAATGTATTGTTATGAGATAGATTATAATGATTGAGGTAAATAAAATATGAAGAAACAAATTAGAACAAGTGTATGGGAAACAAATAGTAGCAGTACTAATACTCTTACTATTATGACTAAAAAAGAATATGAAGATTGGAATAGGAAATGGAATGACCCTGATTGGGTATGGGATTGGATGAATGACACATGGGTTAATAAAAATGAAAGTAAAGAATATGAAAAATATTCAGATGACTTTTGGGATAACCCTTGTGAAAGCCCTTATGGAAATTATTATGACATAGAAACTACAGAATATACAACAGAACATGGTGATGAAGTGGTTGCAGTTTCTATTTATGGTTATGATGGATAATTGGAGAAATTATGAAGAGACAAATTAGATTTGAGACATTTGAAACAAACAGTTCTAGTATTCATACTCTTCAGATATCTCAAAAACATATGCATAAATCTAAATTGAAAATTGCAGATGACGGATATGTCCATGTTAGCCTTACAGAATATTATGGAAAAGATGAAAAGGACTATAAAGGTCAGCGTGAAAAACTGACCTATATAGTTACTTGGATGTTCATTTATTATGGTTGTAATATTGAAGAATTATATAATGGATATTTATGGAAAGATTTTAATAAAACTTTTACAGATTATGTAGGGAATGATTGTAAAGGAATTTTGATTGATAAAACAATGTTTGATGGGGATGAAATGGCTGGTGATTATTTAGATCATCAATCAATACCTTATGGTAAATATGATACTGAAAATTGTATTGTTGATTTATATGATACAGAGCAATTAATCAATTTTATTTTTAACCCTTATTTATGGTTGCATACAGATTGTGATTGAGAGGTAATAATGAAAAGAATAGCTACATATAAGAATGGTAATACATACACAACTATTTATGAAGATGGTACAAAAGAACACTTCACAATGGATGATGAGTTCAAGTTTGACTTTCCAGAATCTATGGATGTGCAAGTTTCGCAGTGTTGCGATAATGGATGTGAGTGGTGTTATTACGGATGTTCTCCCACTGGTAGACATGGTCAGATTTTAGGTTGGCGTTTCTTTGGCTCAATGCGTCCTTACACGGAAATTGCAATCAATCTTCAGAAACCCATTCATCCCGATTTTGGCACTTTCTTATACCTTATGAATCATCATCATATCATTTGCAATGTGACCATTAATCAGAATCATTTTATGGACGATGATGTAAGAAAACAGATGAATGTGTGGATTAGGCAGGGATACATTAAAGGGATTGGTATTTCTCTTACAGATCCAAGACGAGAAGGATTTATTGAAAAAGTAAAAGAATATCCAAACGCCATAATTCATGTTATCGCTGGAATCACACCATTAGAAGACATTGAATATTTAATGGGTCATGGTTTAAAGCTGCTTATCCTTGGATATAAGAAATTGGAAAGAGGCGAAAAATATTATAACCACTATTCTGCCCTTGTTGAGGATAACATCAAGCAGTTTGAAACAGAGTTAGATGAAATTATTGACGGGTTCAAAGTTGTGAGTTTTGATAACCTTGCTATTAAACAGTTGCATCTCAAAGACAGACTTAGTGATAAAGAATGGGATATATTTTATGGCGGTGATGATGGCACTGTAACTTTCTTTATCGATCTTGTTAAAGGCGTATTTGCCAGAAGTAGTCTGTCCCAAATTGTATATCCTATTGGGGACAAGAGTATAGATGAGATGTTTGAAATTATTAGGAACGAGGTGGAAAGTGGCAAGTAAAAATTGTCCTAATTGCGCAGCGCCGTATGATGTGAGTTTGAATAAATGCCCTTATTGTGGTACTAGTTATTTTGATATGTCTTGTATTGATATTGATAGTTTTGAACCGTTCTATCTTAAATTAAAAAAAGGTAATAATACATATGTATCAAAAGTAATAATTGGAGACAGTTATATTACTTTTAATACAGATAGACAATATGCAAAGGATAAACATAATTATCCATTAGTAATGATAGAAAAAAATCATATGGATATAGATTTACATTTTGAATCTGTTACATAATTAATAAGAAAGGAAGTGATTAATTGATTTCTTATTTTGATTGTGCGGCTACTACTAAGCCGACGGAACAAGTTATTAAAGATATAGAAGCAGGAATGAGGGATTACTGGTATAATCCCTCTTCTACTTCTGAAGAATCCAGAAAAGTAAAATTGCAAATTGAACATGCAAGACGACAAGTTGCTGATTATATTAATTGTAAGCCCGAAGAAATTATTTTTACATCGGGTACAACCGAAAGTAATAATCTTGTTATGAGAAGTGATTGGGATATTGTAATGTGTTCTGCTATTGACCATCCTTCTATTTATAAAACTATGGGTTGGTCTTCTTCTTGTTTTGGAAATTATTATGTACCTGTATCTTCTGGAGGACAGATTAATTTAGATAAACTTGAAGCAGTATTAAAGTATACTGAAACCAATTATATTTTTACTAAACCAAAACTTATGTGTGTTTCATATGTTAATAATGAAATTGGTTCTACTGAAAATATTTATGAGATTTCAAAATTGGTTCATCAGTATAGAGGACGTCTATTAGTAGATGCTACACAAGCTATTGAATATAGGGATATAGATGTTCAAGGTATGGGTATTGATATGTTATCTGCCAGTTTTCATAAATTTGGTGGTGTTAGAGGCTGTGGATTTTTATATGTAAAAGAAGGAATTAAATTACAGCCATTATTAACAGGTGGACATCAAGAGAATAATCTTCGTGCAGGAACTGAACCAAGTTATTTAATTACTGCTATGGGGAATCGTCTTGAGGAAATTAAAAAAACAAAAGCTCTTAGATTAAAAAATATTGCTGATACAAGTTGGTCGATTAAGAAAAAACTTGGTCTTATTGATGGTAATAAAATAATTGAGGGGATTAAGCAAAATGGTGAATATTGTTCTCCACATATTATTAGTCTTACTATTCCTAATATTCCTGCTCAAGAATTAATTACTCTTATGGATTTGGATGGGGTTATTGTATCTGCTGGAAGCGCTTGTTCCTCTGGAGAAAATGTTCCTAGCAGAGTTTTAAAGGCAATTGGTCTTACAGATGATGAGGCTCGTTCTACTATTAGAATTAGTTTTGATGAATATACTACAGAAAAAGATGTTGAAAATTTAATTGAATCATTAGTTAAGAACGTTAAGATTTTAAAGGAGCTTCATATGGATGATGAAAAATAAAGGATGGTGATTTATGTCAGAGTTTGGATTACGCATTAATAATTTTGCAGCTGGCTCAATTATGGAAAAAAATATAGGAGTGAGTGATAGATATGATATTACTGAAGCTATGTTGATTAACAGCCTTTTTAAAGATTATATGGTAGCGCATGGATTGGATATTTATAAAGGTGAATCAACTAGAGATATAATTTGTATTACTTTTAAATATGGCAGCCGTACTTATGAAGAAGAAATTGCTCATTTAAATAAACGAATTAAATCATATGAAAAAGATAAAAAAATATCTGAAGAGCAAAAACAACAAAAGATTGATTTTTTAAATTCTTTAAAATCTAAAGCCGAAGATAATAAAGATAAATTTGTAAGATATACAAAA
>ODAJ014763830.1_pt1 | contig 34411 bp, 24 predicted proteins | sample 1539241 | NCBI WGS metagenome assembly ODAJ01 (sample SAMN02144231, study PRJEB22623) | gut metagenome | biome: sheep rumen | host: Ovis aries | place: New Zealand
GAACCGAAACTGCAACCTGAGTGCAGACTGCCTTGACTTTGCCCGCATAGCGTACGATGCAAAAGGCAATGCTTATGTGGCGAATGCGTCAACCTCGATGCCCCGTCCCGACTATGACGACATTTCGGATGCTGCAGCATCCGTCATCTCTGACCGTTACGTGGAAGACGGGTCTTATTTAAAAATTCAGACGGTGTCGCTGACTTATAGTCTGTCAAGCAAGATGACGAGCCTGTGGCATCTTGCTGATTTCCGTCTGACCGCATCTGTCGAAAACCTGCACACGTTCACTAAATACAGTGGTTACGACCCCGAGAATCCGGGTTGCGCCATCCGCCAGGGTGTGGACGAGGGCCGGTATCCGTCGCCAAGAACCTACAGGTTCTCGGTATCGGTGAAATTTTGAAGAAAGAAAACAAGGAAACCTATGAACGGAAAACTAACCTGCGAAACGCTGAAGAAGGTAAGGAAACAGATAGCCGACGCCAACGGCATACCTTACGAGCCGGCGGTGTGCACCCACAAGGGCAATTGTTCTGGCACCTGTCCTGCCTGCGAGGCAGAGGTGCGGTATATAGAGCGTGAGCTGGCGGCCCGCAAGCGTAAGGAGGGACACCTGAATATTGTTGGAGTGGCAAAAGACCTGTTGCCCTCTTATGAGTCTATGGCCAAACATGCGGCAGCTGTGGCCATTGCGACGGCTACCAGCTTGTCGGTTGCGCCTGTCGATGCCTGCGCTCAGGAGAGTCGGCCAGACACCGTTGTGAATGTGGAAAGGATGGTGAGATTTAGAGGTGTGGTGAAAGATGACAATGGCGTACTGCCTGGAGCCTCAGTTACGGTTAAAGGTACTGACAATATTGTAGAAACGGACGATGACGGTGATTTTGTAATAGAAGCACCTATAGGATCATCTCTAATCATTGAATACGACGGGTATGAGTCTGCAGAAGTGGCGGTTAGTGACGGAATATATAAGTTGGAGATTAGACTTGGTTTTGACGACTGTTTAACTGAAATTACCGTTGAACGAGAACCTATGTTTGCAGGAGGTGTCAGTGGTTTTTCTGGTATTAGTATAGAGGAACTGGTACCTTATGACGCGTCTGCGTCTATTGCGGCACTCTTCACCCCAGTCTCCGGGCAACCAGGTATTAGACCCTATTTAAAAAGGCATGGCAAATTGTCGTTGATTGGAGATGACAATTCGGTGATGTTTATTAATGGAATACCGCTTGATGCTGGTGTTGGACGTTACACCGGGAACGCAATCGAATCGGCTAATGTCGAGAGCGTAAGTGTTTCTCCTACGGGTTACCCTTATGGTAGGCAGTTTGGCAACTCAATTTTTGTGAGTAAACGTGAGGGTGGTAGTTTTTATGACAAAAAGAACTCCATTCAATACAAGGGCGACTTCTCCGTGTCGCAGTTCACCAAACGCTACCGTATGATGGACTTGCAGGAGTATGCGTCGTACTATTCCGACCCGCAGGTTGCGAACGAAGGAAGTCTTCTGTTTGGAAGAGGCACCGATTGGCAGGACGAGTTGTTTCGGACGGCTCTTGGTCACAAGCACCATCTCTCTTTCTGGGGCACAGGGAAGAACAAAATCCAATACGACGCTTCGTTCGATTATTCGAAACAACAGGGGGTCCTTTCTGACACTGATTACGAACGGATTGGCGGACGTGCATTTTTGAAATATCGTTTGGGAGACAGACTGGATTTAAAAACGGATGTGGACTTCTCTCATTACGCCTCCAACGAGGTAGCGAATATCCCGCATCCGTTACGTCCCACAGTGTCCAACTATAAGGGGGTTGACAACAACATACTGGTGCAGACGCTTCTGCAACGGCCGTATTCCTCCCCAGAAGGTGCTGGAAATCTGGTGGCAGAAGCAAAAAACTCGCCGCTAAAATATAAGGAGACAGATGTGTTGTGGAGAACGGAGATTAAAATGAAGTTATTCGGCAATTTGGATTGGAAAAGTTCTTTTTCCGCAAACTTTACGCGTGCGAACGAAAGTTTGCCTGTAGTTTCATTCGGAACGGCCTCCCAAACTATGGATGCGGCTCCGTTTAGAGAGGGATTGTATGACAGTGATGTGACGAAGGTTGGTACCAGTTTGTTTTATAGACTCCGACGAAGGCCTAATGACTTTAGCTCTTCTTTGTTTGCGGAATTGGAAAACTACAAGTGGAGTGGTGAGATGGAGGGAAAACGGGGTACTTCAACAGAAGAGAAGGACGTACAGAGTTTGGCGAAAGAAATTCACGGTGACAACTGTTTTGGAGGCTCTGCCTCTGTGCTGAGGTTCAATGGCCATGTTAACTATATTTACGGGGGAAAATATCTTCTGCGAGCGAATGGTCATCTTGTGGGAGGCTCTTTCTTTAACGGAGATCGGCAGTGGAATTTCTATCCAGAAGTGTTTGTCAAATGGCGTTTGAATGATGAATTTTTTTATGATTATAGCCGTATTAGTAGAATCATAAATTATTTGAATTTGTCTGTCCATTATTCAGAGACAGGCAATAGTCCGTACTCACAATTGGTGTATTTATCAGACTGTTACAAGAATAATCCGAATCTAAAATGGGAACGGAGCCGGCGGCTTGCGGGCGTACTGGACTTTGGCTCGTGGTCGATGAAAAAATTTGATGTTGATGCCGAGATTAGTGTGTTTGTCGGGAACAACACCGATTTGATGCTGGACGCTAAAACGGCGGGAACGGAATACGGGTTAGCGAGCAAAGACGCCTATTTTGTGAATGCGGGAGCCATAAGGAATACGGGATTTGAGGCGTCGGTGAACGGTGCCATTTTTAAAGAAAAACTGTTTGACAATCTGTTTAAATGGAATGTCAACCTGAAGTATACCCGAGTCTGTAACGAGGTAACCGACCTTGGTCCTTTTACGGAGGTGACGGAAAAGTCGGCACCGCTGGGCGGATACCAATTGTTCGGTAACGATGTGGCGGTAAGCCGAACGGTGGTCGGCAGGGCTCCCGGCCTGTTCTACGGTTACAGGTCGGCAGGGCTGATTGTGAACGAGGCGGAACTGGCCGACTACAAATCGGCTACGGGTCGTCAGGCCCGTGTGGGGGACCTGAAATACAGTGCTGCCAAGGCGTATATAGGAGACCCGAACCCCGAGTTCACCTATGCCTTCGGCACAGGTTTGGATTGGGGACCGTGGACACTCAACGTGCAGTTCTCAGGCGTATATGGCAACGACGTCTACAATCTGGTCCGCCAACGCATAGAGGCGCAGACAGCAGCGAACCGCAACTGCAACCTGAGTGCAGACTGCCTTGGCTTTGCCCGCATAGCGCACGATGCGACGGGCAATGCCTATGTGGTGAATGCGTCAACCTCGATGCCCCGTCCCGACTATGACGACACTTCGGATGCTGCAGCATCCGTCATCTCTGACCGTTATGTGGAAGACGGGTCCTACTTGAAGATCCAGTCTTTGGCACTAACCTACAGGGTACCGGAAACGAAGTTGTATCACTGGTATGTTGAACGCATCAGTGCGACAATCTCTGTCGAAAACCTGCACACGTTCACCAAATACAGCGGTTACGACCCCGAGAATCCGGGTTGCGCCATCCGCCAGGGTGTGGACGAGGGCCGGTATCCGTCGCCAAGAACCTACAGGTTCTCGGTGTCGGTGAAATTTTAGAGAAGAAAAATAGGAGAGAAAACCAGTTGAATATGAACGGGAAAGTCACATGCGAAGCGTTGAAGAAAGTAAGGAAACAGATAGCCGATGCCAACGGCATTCCTTACGAACCTGTTGTTTGTAACCACCAGGGCGACTGCCGTGGCACTTGCCCAGCCTGCGAGGCAGAGATGCATTATATAGAGCGTGAACTGGCGGTCCGCAAGAACGAAAAGAAACACCTAAACATAGTGGGGGTGGCTAAAGAAGCGCTACCCTCAAAAAACGAGTTCGCAAAGCAGGCTGCCGTGTTGGCAATAAGCGCTGCTGCTACTTTGTCGGTTCTGCCAGCTGGTGTGAAAGCGCAGCGTGTGCCGCTTTTGCCAATAGAGCGTAACGATTCTAAACTGTTTTGGGTTAAGGGGGTCGTGCAAGATGAAGACGGTGTGTTGACTAATGTCAGTGTAATAAGGCCAAATACAGGAGAATCTGTGACGACCGACAAAGATGGACGCTTCAAGATAAGGGTGGCCAAAGGTGAAGTGTTGTTGTTCTGGCATGAAGTGTATGGGGAATACTCTATAAAAGTGGAGGAACCTCAGGATGATTTGGTCGTGATTATGGAACAGCCAATTACAGTATTACCCCCAATAGAATGTGAGAGTATGGCGTCTGCACAATTTACAGGTCTAATGTGTCTGTCTGAGTCTAGGTTAGTAAACCCGAATAACGCCTTGCTTTATAGCGAGGGGGCGCGGTTTAACTCGGTATCGGGCCAGCCGGAAGCTCCAATCTCAGTTCTTGCTCGTGGATATAATACACTTATAAAAGGAAGCCAGTTGTATGTGAATAATGGGGCTCCTATAGATGGAAATTTTAGTTGGAACCCCCTGCAATCGATAAACAAAGGAAATAATAGGTATATAGAATTAATCTACGATGGCAGGGGTATGGCAATGTATGGCTCTAGTGCTGCGAATGGAGCGACACTTGTGTCTGATGTTTTTAATAATGGTGTAAGTTATTATGGGGAGTTCTCGCTATCGCAGTTCTCCAAACGTTATAATATGATGAATGCCCCAAGGTATGCCGATTATGTAAATGCCCCCCTTATCGTAAATGACAGGGGGGAGTCTGATATTGGTCTGACACCAGCTGCCGATACCGATTGGCAGGATGTTCTGTTCCGGAATGCGCTGGGGCATTCCCATCGTCTGGATGTGGGAGAATATAGTAATGACAAATTTGATTATAATTGTTCCTTAGGCTATACCAGCCAAGATGGCGTTATTGCATCTTCGGGGTTTGAAAGTGTCGACGGAAAAGTTATGGTGAACGTAAGGCCAAGTAAACGGGTGAATTTTGGAGCGAGAGTCAAAGCCAATCGCCAACAAATAGAACTGGTCAATATAGCGAAACCATGGTTTCTTGCCCCAACGGTGTACAGCTTTAAGGGAACTGACAACAATGTGCTTGTGCAGAATTTATTACAACTCCCAACTGACAGGCCCTATCATTCAGGTGGTAGTTTTGCAGGACCTGAAAATGCTGGAGGTGGAACGGCGAATACTATTGCAGAGGTGGAAGACTGTCCGTTACAGCGTAAAGAAACCAACATTTACGGAAGTACTTACTTGAATTTTATGTTCCCGACAATAAAATGGAATAACTTCTTCTCTGTAAACAGCGCAAATGTTGACGAGTGTTACAAACAATTGCCGTGCAACTATGGAGCACAGCAACAGACTTCGCAAGAAGCGATGTCGCTTGTGGGCGATTTTTATAGCAATCACATGTGCTTTTCTTCTGGAGTCGAATATCCTCATGAATTCAGGAAAAAACACAAAACCAAATTGTCATTGCAGACTGTTCTCGACCATTACAATTGGGAAGAACAGACTACGGGAAAAATAGGTACAAGCCCTTCTTATAACCAGTTTAATGGAGACGGAAATTTATTTTCCGTCTTAGGAACAGCTGAGTACAGATATAAACATTTGTTTGATACAGATGTTTTTGGAAGGTACGAAAGAACAAACGGTCTGTTGGTAGGAAAACAACATGCATTCTATCCGGCCTGTGCATTGAATTGGAGATTCCATGAAATAGGTGCTTTCGAAGGCTTTTTTAGGGACGCGGACTTTGGAAAGAATTTTGAAGATGTGAGTTTTGTGATTCGTTATGGAGAATCGGGTAACAATTTCTTGTCGCAACCTGTATATTGGCAACTGCTTAGTGAAAATCCGGATTTGAAGTGGGAAAGAACAAGACAAGTCGATGCTTTGTTTAATGTAGACGTCAGTTGTTTTGACGTAATGTTGAAAACTTTCTATAAAAGAAGTGAAGATTTGATTATGCTCGACCAAACGAGTGGATCGTTTATAAATGCGGGGACCATTGAAAACAAAGGCTTTGAAACTGTTGTCTTTTGCAATACTGCGAACAGCCAGAATACTTTTTTTACTATGACAAAACTCGCATTCTCGAAAGTCTTCAGTAAGGTTCTTGACCTTGGCCCTTACCAAAGTGTGACAGAGCAATCTGACCCTTATGGCTCTTACCGTTTGTTCGGGACGGAAATGAGCATTAACCAGACCGAAAAAGGCGGAGCTCCTGGTCGATTCTACGGGTATAAGTCGTTGGGCATCATTCAGAATGAAGCTGAGAAAGAAGCCTACAATGTAGCCACTGGCCGAACTGCGCGAGTTGGCGACGAAAAGTTCAGTGCTGGTAAAACTTATATAGGCGATCCGAATCCTGATTTCACCTATAGTTTGTGTGCGGAATTTCATTGGAAGAGATGGTCTATAGCTGCGGGGCTAACGGGTTCTCAAGGTAATGACGTGTACAATTTGGTACGTCAGCGTATTTCATCGCAAACCGAAGCCAACAAATACTGCAATTTGTTGGCCGATTGTATAACCTTTGCCCAAGTGAAAACCGATGCCAATGGTAATGACTATGTGGTGAATGCTTCAACACAGATGCCTCGTCCCGACTATTCGGCCACGGGTGGAGTTGACGCTGCTGTGGTTTCGGACCGCTTTGTGGAAGACGGCTCCTATCTGAAACTGCAACACTTGAGTTTGGCTTATGAATGGACTGCCAAGAAAAAGAAAAAATGGAATATCAACCAACTGAAAGCTAAGTTCTCAGTCGAAAACCTGCACACGTTCACCAAATACAGCGGTTATGACCCTGAAAATCCGGGCAGTGCTATTCGACAGGGAGTGGACGAGGGCCGGTATCCGTCGCCAAGAACCTACAGGTTCTCGGTATCGGTGAAGTTTTAGGTAAAAGTCATAGAATGAGTATTTTGAGCTGTAACTGGGTAAATGGAAGAGTATCAGTGAAATAATGCTTATATGGTGACGCTCTTCTGTGGCGGATAAGGGCGCTAAAGATATTGTGAGGAATCAGTAGGCTTTAAAAGACTCTATTTTTTTGTCTCTCGCATTAAAAAAATGTCAATAGCCGATTTACTCTCGTTCAATTTGTCTATCTTTGTAGTCCATATAATATTTTAATTTGGATTATCAGTGGGCGAGAAATTTGAATTGATAGCGAAAACCTTTCAAGGCTTGGAAGAAGTACTTGCAAAGGAGTTGGTGAAACTGGGTGCGGAAAAAATAGAGGTGCTGCGCCGTGGCGTCAGCTTTTGGGGCGACCAGGAGATGATGTACAAGGCGAACCTTTGCTTGCGCACAGCAGTAAGAATCATTAAGCCTATTTACAGCTTTACGGCCGAAAACGCCGACGAGGTGTATGAGAAGGTAAAGAACTTCGGTTGGGAGGATTATCTCGACAACTCTAAGACTTTCGCTATTGACGCTGTTGTTAATTCAGAGCGGTTCCGCCACTCGCAATACCTGTCGTACAAGGTGAAGGATGCCATAGCCGACCGTTTCCGTGAACGTACCGGCCAACGCCCTTCTGTCCGTTTGAACAATCCCGATTTACGTATTAATGTCCATGTCTCGAACGTAGAGGTGACCCTGTCGCTCGACAGTTCGGGTGAGCCTTTGTTCAAACGTGGTTACCGGACGGGTCAGACCGAGGCTCCGATTAACGAGGTGTTGGCTGCCGGTATCTTGTTACTGGCTGGTTGGGATGGCCAGCAAGACCTGATTGACCCTATGTGCGGTTCGGGCACGTTCTTGGTTGAGGCTGCGCTTATCGCAAAGAACATTATGCCGGGTATCTACCGCGACAGTTTCGCTTTTGAAAAGTGGGCTGATTTCGATGCAGACCTGCTCCAGCGCCTGTATGACGACGATTCGCAGGAACGTGAATTTACCCACAAGATATATGGTTCCGACATTCTGAAGCAGGCCATCGCTATTGCCGACGACAACGTCAAGAGTGCGGGTGTGACCGACTGCGTGGTTACCAAGGTGACTCCTTTCGAGGAGTTGGAACTGCCTTCTAACGATGCGGTTATTGTGTCGAATCCGCCGTATGGCATCCGCTTGAAGGATGGGGAGACCAGCACGCTCTACGAGCGTTTTGGCGACAAACTGAAAAAGGAATGCACCGGAATGAGTGCTTGGATTATTACTCCGCCGAATCCCGATACTACACAGAGTATTGGCTTGGCACCAAGCAAGCGTTTCGCTTTAGACAATGGCGGCATCGCATGCGAACTCCGCCGTTACGATATGTTTGCAGGACGCAGAGACGACTTCTTGCGTGAAAAGGCCGCTAATGCCGATGCTGCAAACGCGGAAGAGACACCAACTGAAGAGTTGGGCTATACTTTCCGCAAATACGAGTATCCGGATCCTGATGCCCGTGAAATAGAGGAAGACGAACCTCGCCGTGGTGGCGACAGAAAATCATTCGGCTCACGCCGTGACGACCGTGGCCGTGGTTTTGGCCGTGGCTCCCGTGATGGTGAGGGCGATGATACCGACGGCTACACTTTTGAAACGGAAGAGGAACGCGCCGCTTACCTGCAATACAAGTTGCGCCACCGCCGTTTTGAGGAAAGAAAGGAACGTGAGGCCCGTGCGGCCCAGCGTGCCGAGAAAGAGGGCGAAGGCCGACCAAGAGCCCCTCGCAGTGAGGATGAGAACCGTGGACGCAACGGCTTCCGCAAAGACAGTCACCGTGGCTTTAATTCTGAACGCGACAAGAAGTTTGGTGGTAACGAGCGCTTTACGGGCCAGAGTTGGCGCCGCGACGGCTACCGCCCAAGAGAGGAACGCGCAGGCGAACGTCCTTCCCGCCATGACTTCCGTAACGACAACTATCAGCCTAAACGTAGTTTCGACCGCCGCAAACATCGTGGCGAGGGCGATGCTGAATAAGTAAAATCCGTGTAAGACGAACTATATGGGGTGTGTTCTCTGCAACACACCCTTTGTTTTTTCCGGCCTTGGGGGGCGGAAACACAAAAAGGAACATAATGAAAATGAATTTAACCGAACTGCATATCTTTTTTGACTTGTTGCGCTACAGCCTTTGGAAACAGGCTGTCGACTATGACAGTTGGGACAGTGGCTGGTCGTGGAAGCCCGTCCTTCGTGCGATAGACGGACACCAACTGGCCACACTAGTGCTGGAGGCGGTGCTCTCGTTGCCCGAAAGCCTGCAACCAGACAAAGAGGCGGTGGAGCACCTTTCGAAGCAGGTTGGGGCAAATATGCTCCGCCACGACAGGCTGAACCACGAATTGGCTGAAATTATCGGGTTGTTACAGGCCGATGGTATTCACCCAGTCTTGCTGAAGGGACAGGGAAACGCCACGTCCTATGAAAAACCGCTGTTGCGGAAGTGTGGCGATTTGGACATCTACGTCGGTGCTCCGAATTTCTCCGCCGCTTGCCGTACCCTCTGCTCGTGGCGGCCGGAGGAATGTGTGGTGGGCAAAGCTATAAAGAAACACGCCGAATTCCGTTTCGGGAAGACGGAAGTGGAACTGCACCGTTATGCCGAAATCCAACATTACCCTTATCCCGACGAACCTTTCCAGATAATCATGTCGGAAGCGTTAGCGCAGCCCGATGTGGTAGAGATAGCCGGTAGCCGGGTGGCCATTCCTCCAGCCCGGGTGAATGCGCTGTACCTGTTTACCCATTTGTGGAACCATGTGCGGAGGGGTGGCGTCGGCTTGCGGCAGTTCTGCGATTTGGCGGTGGTGCTGCACCGCACCTTCCGGCAGATAGACGTGGACGTTTTGCGCACAAACCTGCAGCAGTTGAAAATGTTAGACGAATGGAACCTTGTGGGAAACGTACTAGTAGGCTATATGGGCCTGCCGCAAGCGGAGTTCCCGCTGTATAGGGATGAAAAAGCGGAAAAGGTGGCGTATTTCTTGCAACTGGTGATGGCAGATGGAAATTTCGGAAAGGAAAGAGGGGTGAAAATGAGGCAGGGTTACTTCAAGGATAAGGTTTTGAAAATGACCCTCGACGCCAAGCGGAGTTACCAGTTGGCCAAGGTGTCGAAAATGTTGGCTGTTAAAATTTTTGTCGGTCGTTTCTTACAGGGTTTGCGGACAACAATAGCTGGAAAGTAGCATAAAAAACGATGGCTCGGTCAGCAGGCCGGGCCATCGTCAGTTTTTATCTTTTCTTCTTGAAAAATTTCTTCATCAGTTCGGCGCACTCGTCTTCAAGCACACCGCTAACGACAACGCATTTGGGATGCAGGGCCGAGGGAGAGAATTGGGTATAGCCGCGCTTCGGGTCTGAGGCACCGTACACCACCTTCGAAATCTGCGACCAGCCTAAGGCGCCTGCACACATAATACAGGGTTCAACCGTCACATAGATGGCGCAATCGGTCAGATATTTTCCGCATTCGCCTTCTGCAATCGTAATTGCCTGCATTTCGGCATGGGCGGTAACGTCGTTCAGGGCTTCCGTCATATTGTGCGCGCGGGCAATAACTTGTCCGCCACAGACAATAACGGCACCAATCGGCACTTCGCCGTTCTGTCCTGCCGCACGCGCTTCGTCAAGCGCCATGCGCATATAGTCTTCGTCGGTCTTCCCGGTTAGCATAGCCCTATTTTTTCCCCAATTTCGAAATGTCAACGCCAGGCGGCATAAACGGAGCCACATCCTTTCCGTAACGGAAAACGTCGCGAACAACGGTAGAGCTGATAAACGAGTGCTGTGGTTCGGTAAACAACAGAATGGTGTCGATACCCGATATCTGTCGGTTGGCGTCGGCTATTGTTTTCTCGTATTCGAAATCCTGAATAGAACGTATGCCACGGAGAATGATGCTGGCGCCCACCTCTTTGGCATAGTCAACAGTCAGTTGGTCGTACGAGTCGACAATCACGCGCGGTTCGTTGGTGAAAGCCTCGTGAATGATGTTCTTGCGGGTGTTCAGGTCGAAGAGCGTATGCTTGGCGCCATTCACACCAATGGCAACAACAATTTTGTCGACAAAAGCTAGAGCCCGGTTAACGATAGAGTAGTGACCTATAGTGAAAGGATCGAAACTGCCAGGGAAAACGGCGATGCGTTCATTGGGTTGCAGTTTGTTGTTTGATTTAGTCATTAATGATAGGTTTATAAAACACGGTGCGGGCCTTGGCCCGCATCCGCAGGTTATTCATTATTGTCTGTTTTCTTGTCCTCGCCAGAGAAAGCGTTCCAACCTTGGGCGACGATGTTGTGCTCTTGTCCGTCTCGTCCGATCAGGCAGCAGCCCATTTCGGGTTTTGTGGTGTGCCCAATCACTTTAATGCCCTTCAGGTTTTGGAAGACGTCGTTCGTCTCGAGAGGAACAGTGAAAAGCAGTTCGTAGTCCTCACCGCCGTGCAGTGCCACCGTGCTCACGTTCATGTTCACCTCTTCGGCCATAACGGCAGTCTGGTAGTCGATAGGCAACCGGTCTTCGTAGATGCGGCAGCCCACATTGCTCTGCTTGCAGATGTGGAGCAGTTCCGACGACAGTCCGTCTGAAATATCCATCATAGAAGTTGGAACCACGTTGATGCGTTCGAGTGCCTCGATAATGTCTTTGCGGGCTTCGGGTTTGAGCTGTCGCTGTATGATGTAGTTCTTCGATGCGAAGACCTCGCCGTCGGAGTCGGGAGCAAGCCCGGTCTTTTTGTAGACCTGGTTTTCGCGTTCCAAAAAGAGCAGACCCATATAGGCCGCGCCCAAATCGCCAGAAACGCAGATGAGGTCGGTGCTGCCGGCCGTGTTTCGGCAAACCACCTTGTTAGGGTCGGCTTCGCCGATGCAGGTGATGGAGATGGCCAGACCGGTGAGGCTGGCAGAGGTGTCGCCACCAATAATGTCGACACCATACTGCTCGCAGGCAATGCGGATGCCGGCATAAAGTTCTTCCACATCTTCCAAAGCGAATTTCTTCGAGAATGCCAGCGATACGGTAATCTGTTTTGGAGTACCGTTCATTGCATAGATGTCGGAGAAATTGACCACGGCCGCCTTATAGCCCAAATGTTTGAGCGGGCAGTAGGCCAGGTTGAAGTGAACGCCCTCCATCAGCAGGTCGGTAGTAACCAGGGTGCGCTTGCCGTTGTTGAAGTCAAGAATGGCAGCGTCGTCGCCCACGCCTTTGATGGTAGAGGCGTTAGGTTCGGGCAGGTTCTCGGTCAGGTGGTCGATAAGCCCGAATTCGCCCAAAGTCGATATCTCGGTTCTGTCTTTTCCTTCTTTCATTGCGCAACTTATTTTTTAAGGTTAGCAATGGCTTGCCTTACGGCAGCGGGGAAGTAGATGTATTCCAATTTGTGGACGTTAGCGGCAACGTCGTCGGGAGTGTCGGTCGGAGCCACAGGGCAGTGGGCCTGGCAAATGGTGTTGCCGTGGTCGTAGTGGCTGTCGACGTAGTGGATGGTAATGCCGCTTTCCGTCTCTTTGGCGGCAACAACCGCCTCGTGGACGTGGTGTCCGTACATACCCTTGCCGCCGTATTTAGGCAGGAGGGCCGGATGGATGTTGACAATGCGGTGAGGGTATGCCTCGACCATAGCTTCCGGAATTTTCAAGAGGAAGCCCGCCAAGATGATAAAGTCGATGCCGTCGTTCTGGAGCTGTTTCAGAATAGAACCGTCTTCCAACTGCTGTTTAGAGAAAGTTTGAGACGGAATACCCAGTTTTTTTGCACGTTCGTGGACGTAAGCGTCTTGTTTGTTAACCAAAATATAGGGAAAGCAAACTTCCTTGTCGTTTGCAAAATTTGTAATGATGTTTTCGGCGTTACTGCCTGAACCAGAAGCGAAAATGGCTATTTTTATCATGTTAATTCTGAAAATTTAATCCGTTTTAAAGTGCTTAAAATATGTTATAAAAGCCGTAAATATGCAAATTTGATAGTCGATTGTTTTTTTAATTGCTCAGAATTAGTAATTTTGTGCAATTTTTAAAAAACGTAGCTGGAAGGGAACGCCCTTATCCAGTCACAAAATTAGCATTTTATAATTTATTCATTAATTAAAAAGATAAAAATTATGGCAAACGAAGATGTAGCATCAAGAGTTAAGGCTATTATTGCTGACAAGTTGGGTGTAGAAGAATCAGAGGTTACTCCAGAAGCAAGCTTCACAAACGACCTTGGTGCTGATTCTCTTGACACAGTTGAATTGATCATGGAATTTGAGAAGGATTTCAACATCACTATTCCAGAAGAAGAGTCAACAAAGATCGTTACTGTAGGCGACGCAATCGCTCACATCGAAGCTGCAGTTGCAAAATAAATTTCATTTTATAGCTTTTTCATAAAGTATGGAATTAAAAAGGGTTGTAATAACAGGCCTTGGTGCCGTTACCCCTATAGGTAAATCTGTTCCAGAAACATGGAAGGCCGCCCTTGAGGGAGTAAGTGGAGCGGCGCCAATCACATTGTTTGACGCTTCAAAGCACAAGACACATTTTGCGTGCGAGGTGAAGGACTTTGATCCGTTGCTCTATTTCTCAAAAAAGGATGTAAGAAAGTTTGACCGTTACGCACAGTTTGCGGTAGCAGCTGCTACCGAGGCTGTGAAAGATGCCAACTTCGACATGGAGAACACCAACCTCGATCGTATTGGTGTAATCTTCGCGTCTGGTATCGGCGGTATATCTACTTTCGAAGAGGAAGTCGGCGCATATTACGCTGACCCTGAACGCAATCCGCGTTTCAATCCGTTCTTCATTCCGAAGATGATTGGCGATATTGCGGCAGGCCAAATATCAATGATGTACGGTTTCCGTGGTCCAAACTTCGGTACTGTATCGGCTTGCGCCTCTTCAACCAATGCTATATGTTGCGCATTCGACACTATTCGATTGGGCAAGGCCGATGCAATTGTAACCGGCGGTGCAGAAGCCGCTATTACAGCTGCAGGCGTTGGTGGCTTTAATTCCATGAAGGCGCTTTCAACTCGAAACGACTCTCCAGCAACCGCATCTCGTCCGTTCTCATTGTCACGCGACGGTTTTGTAATGGGTGAGGGCTCTGGCTGTTTGGTGTTCGAGGAAATGGAACACGCTTTGAAACGTGGTGCCAAGATTTACGCCGAAATAGTAGGTACAGCTGGCTCTGGTGATGCCCACCACATTACTGCTCCACATCCAGAAGGTCTGGGTGCGAAGTTGGTGATGCAGGCGGCCCTCAAGGACGCTGAAATGAAGCCAGAAGACATCGACTATATCAACGTTCATGGAACATCTACCCCTGCGGGCGATGTTGCTGAATTGAAGGGCGTTCAGGAAGTGTTCGGTGATGCCGCATACAAACTGAACATCAGCTCAACCAAGTCGATGACTGGTCACATGCTTGGCGCAACTGGTGCTGTAGAGGCTATCTTCTGCACACTGGCTGTTGTTAACGATATCATTCCTCCTACTATTAATCACGCAGAGGGAGATGAAGATCCTCATTTCGATCCGAAGTTGAATTTGACTTTCAACAAGCCTGAAAAACGTGTTGTAAGAGCTGCGCTCTCTAACACTTTCGGCTTTGGCGGCCATAATTCAACCGTTATTGTTAAGAAATTCGTAAAATAAGGACGTGTTTAACAATCTTATTAAGAAAATAAGGCTCTTTAGGGTTCCCCGAAAAGAGCCTTATCTTTTTCTGACAGGTATAGGCATTATACCTAAGAATATTCAGTACTACGAGGTTGCTTTCTCTCACAAGTCGGTGGGTAAGAAAGTCGATGGCAAACAGGTGAACAACGAGCGTTTGGAGTACTTGGGCGATGCCCTGCTCGATGCCGTTGCTGCCGATATTCTCTACCATACTTATCCGTCTAAACCCGAAGGCTTCCTCACCAATGCGCGTGCTAAACTGGTGCAACGCGAAACCCTCAACAAAGTGGCTGTGGCCATGCAACTCGACAAGGTGGTGGTCTTCCCCGCTAAAAACCAGTCGCATAACATCAACGTGTTTGGTAACGCGTTCGAGGCTTTGGTTGGTGCCTTGTTCCTCGATTACGGTTACGACGAGTGCCGTGCGTTTTTCCAAGATGTTGTTCTAGCCCGTTTCCTTAATTTGGAAAAGGCGGTTAGCGTTGAGGTTAATTTTAAGTCGAAGCTGATTGAATGGTGCCAGAAATACAGGGCACAGGTCGACTTTAACTTGCTGGAGACCAAGAAGGATGAGAAAGGTAACCAACTCTTCCAGACTATGATTATGATTAATGGTATTCCGGCAGGGTCGGGTACGGGTTACACCAAGCGCGACAGCCAGCAAAAAGCCGCTCAGAAAGCATTGGCGAAAGTGAGAACGAACAAAATGCATTATTTAAGTTCGAAAGTGCTTAAAAAAGGTCCGGACACAGATACGGAAGAAAGTCAGGGGCAACAATGGCCGCCTGCTGAAAAAAAATAATCTGAATTTAATGGCGTTATGGGGCAATGGGCTTCACAACGCCATTATTTTTTTTAGTTTAGACCTTTATTGTTGTACTAGTTAACTTTGTTGAAAATGCAACTAATTGGGCGCGTTTGTTGGTTTTTTGCGAGTTGTTTCCTAACTTTGCCCCAGATTTTACATAACAACAGATGTTAGAAAATTTGCATTTGGGCACTTTCGCTTCTGAAAATGCCCGTCGTTTTGGCGAAAAAGTCGCCTTTTACAATAGAAATGAGAATGGCGAATGGCTGCCTATAACTTGGCGTGAGGCCAATGAACAGGTAGAAAGAATGGCGATTTCGTTCCTGGCTTACGGGTTGAAACCTGGCGATAAGGTCGGCATTTATTCTCAGAACATGGTGGAAATAATTGTTGTTGACCTGGCTTTGCAGGCTATCCGTTGCGTTTCTGTCCCAATGTATGCGACACAGAGTGCCGAACAGGTCGACTACATCGTTAAAGATGCAGATATCCATATTATTTTCACTGGCGAGCAATACCAATTCGACGAAACGGTCAAGGTCATTGCCGGAAACGACTCCATCAAGACGGTTGTCGGTATCGACCCTTCCATCAATTTTGGCGGTTTGGCGCAGGCTGTCCGCTACGAGGACTTCTTGAAACAGGGCGACGGTAGGGAAGACTTGAAGGCCGAGATTGCCGAAAGACAGAAGCAACTCAATTACGACGATATTGCCATCTTGATTTATACCAGTGGTACCACTGGCGAGCCTAAGGGCGTTATTCTGACTGCTGGTAACGCGCACCAGGCGCTGATTATCCACCGCGACCGTATGGGCCACTTGCTGGAAAAGGGTGGAACTTCGATGAGTTTCCTCCCATTGAGCCATATCTTCGAGCGTGGCTGGTCTTATGTGTGTATGATGGCCCAAATTCCAATTTACGTTAATCGCAATCCGAAGGAGATAGCCGTCCGGTTGAAGGAAGTGCATCCTAGCTATATGTGTGCGGTTCCCCGTTTCTGGGAGAAAGTCTACGCGGGCGTACACGAGAAGTTGGAAGCCTTCCCAAGCCTTTTGCGCAAGTTCGCTTTCCACGCTATCGAGGTAGGAAAAGAATACAACCTGGGTCACAAGATGGTCGGCAAAAAGCCATCGGCATGGTTGACCTTCCGTTATAATTTTTACGACAAGACGTTGTTCCACTTGCTCCGTAAGGCGGTTGGTCTGGAACGGGGCATGATGTTCCCGGTTGCGGGTGCCGCATGTAGCGAGAAGGTGAACGCCTTTATGCACAGCGTAGGCGTGAACTTTGTGGTGGGCTACGGACTGACTGAAACCTTCGCTACCGTATGTTGTTACAATGTCGATAACGGCGGATACATGCTGACGTCGGCCGGAGAACTGATGGACGGTTACGAGGCCAAGATTGACCCTACAAACAACGAGATATTGTTGAAGAGTCCGACTATTACACCGGGTTACTACAACAAGCCGGCCGCTACCAGCGAGGCCTTTACCGAAGACGGATTTTTCCGTACGGGCGATGCCGGCCGTATGGTGCAGGGCGCACGCTACAAGGAACTGGTGATAATTGAACGCATTAAGGAACTTTTCAAAACCTCGAACGGTAAATACATCGCGCCACAGCAGATTGAGATGCTGCTGGAGGGCGACAAGTATATTGACCAGAGCTGTGTGATTGCCGACGGTCGCAAGTACGTTACCGCCCTGCTTATTCCTGAATACAAGCAGGTCGAGAACTTCGCTGCTGAAAACGGCATTGCCTACAACTCGATGGAGGAACTGCTGGCCAACGCAAAGGTGCAGGAACTGTTTACAAAACATGTGGCCGATGCGGTAGATAAACTGGCCGCTTACGAGAAAGTGAAATACTTCACCTTGCTGGCACATCCGTTCAGCATGGAGAAAGGTGAGTTGACCAATACCCTGAAGATGAAGCGCAAGGTCATCAACCAGCACTTTGCGGAACAGATTGAGTCGATGTACAGTCACTAACAGGGGAAAATAACAAGAACAGCGGGGACATACCGGTAGCGGTGTGTCCCCGTTTCATATCTCACAAGTGTGTTTCGCTTTATTATTTCCCACATTTTTAATAACTTTGTACCCACAAACAATTAATCCCCATTTATTAGAAAAAATGATTACGATAGACCAACTTAAAGATGTGTTGGAACGCGAGGGCGCGTTGAGGAGGTATCTTTGACATCGATGCCAAGTTAATCCAGATTCAAGAAGAAGAACTCCGCACCCAGGCGCCTGGCTTTTGGGACGACCAGAAGGCCGCAGAGGCGCAGATGAAGAAAGTAAAGGACTTGAAGCGTTGGGTTGAGCTGTATAACGAAGTGCATGCGGCCGCCGAAGAAACGCAGAATGCCTTTGAATTCTATAAAGAAGAAATTGTAACCGAGGAAGAGGTCGACAAGGCTTATGCGCACGCCAAAGCCCTTATTGAAGACCTTGAACTCCGTAATATGCTCCGTAACGAGGAAGACCACATGGACGCTGTGCTGAAAATTGTGGCAGGCGCAGGTGGTACCGAGGCACAAGACTGGGCCGACATGCTGTTCCGCATGTACCAGCGCTGGTGCGAGCGCAGGGGCTACACCTACAGCATCTCGAACTTCCAGGAAGGCGATACCGTGGGCATTAAAACAGCCTCGATTGAGATTCACGGAGATATGGCCTATGGCTATTTGAAGAGCGAGAACGGAGTGCATCGTTTGGTGCGCGTTTCTCCTTATAATGCCCAAGGTAAGCGTATGACCTCGTTCTCTTCTGTGTTCGTTGTGCCTTTGGTCGACGACAGTATTGAGGTGAACGTAGACGTCAGCAAAATTTCGTGGGATACCTTCCGCTCGAGTGGTGCCGGTGGTCAGAACGTGAACAAGGTGGAGTCTGGTGTGCGCTTGCGCTACCAGTTTACCGACCCTTATACCGGTGAACAGGAAGAAATTCTGATTGAAAACACCGAAACCCGCGACCAACCGAAAAACCGTGAGAACGCAATGCGCCAGTTGCGCTCTATTTTGTACGATAAGGAACTGCAACACCGTATGGCGGAACGCGATAAGGTGGAGGCCGCTAAGAAGAAGATTGAGTGGGGCTCGCAGATACGCAGTTATGTCTTCGATGACCGACGCGTTAAGGACCACCGTACCAACTTCCAAAGCAGCAATGTGCAGAATGTGATGGACGGCGACATCGACGATTTCATCAAAGCCTACCTGATGGAGTTTGGAGGCGGTGAAAACAAATAAGGTAAAGAACCAGTAATTATATAAAGAGGGTGGAAACACACCCTCTTTTTTATTCGAACAATACAGCACAATGACAAAAAAAAGGATCTTAATCTCCTATCACTTGCTCGACGAAGGGTTGGAGGAACTCCGTGAGAAATGCGAGGTGACCATGCCCGAGGCCGGGCCGTTCAGCAAGGCCGAACTGTTGGAATTGCTTCCGCAATACGACGCGCTGCTGTCTGCTTTCTCGTTGAAAGTCGACAAGGAGGTGATTGAAGCCGGAGGCTCGCGCTTGAAAATTATTTCGAACTATGCGGTGGGCTACGACAACATCGACACCGACTATGCGCGGCAGAAGGGTATTGCCGTGTGCAACACGCCCGACCCTGTGATAGAGCCTACGGCCGAACTGGCCTATGCCCTGATGGGCTGTGCCGCACGCCGTCTGGCAGAAGACGACCGGAAAATACGTATCCCTAACGGATTGAAGTGGGGTACTTTCGAGAATCTGGGTGTGGGTATGTACGGAAAAACGCTGGGTATAATTGGTATGGGGCGCATCGGCCAGGCTATTGCCCGCCGTGCCGTGGCCGGTGGTATGCGTATTGTTTACTACAACCGCCACCGCCTCGACGAACCGACCGAACGGCTCTATGGTGCCGAATACAGACCTTTCGGCGAACTGTTGGGCGTTTCAGACTTTGTGGCGTTAAGTACTCCGTTGACAAACGAGACCCGCCATCTGATTGATGCCGGAGCTCTGGCTAAAATGAAGCGCTCGGCAATTCTGGTCAATACCGCACGCGGGGCCGTTGTCGACGAACAGGCTTTGGTGGAGGCGCTGCGCAACCGTACGATCAGAGGCGCTGCCCTCGATGTGTTTGAACATGAGCCGGTGGTGACCGACGAACTGTACCACCTCGACAATGTGGTGTTGTCGCCCCATTGTGGAACTTCCACTGTTGACGCCCGCATAGCGATGGCGCGTTTCGCCGCACAAAACATCCTTAACTTTTTCAGTGGAACAGGGCGCGTTTGCCGTGTTGTTTAAATTGTAGACTATGAGGTTCGTGACCTTACTCCTCTTGTTGTGCTGCTCGCAGGCGGTTTGTGCGGAGGTCCGCATTAACGAGGTTATGCAGAGCAATGTGGGAGGGGTGGTAGACGACCTGAACGAGTTTCCTGACAGCTGGGTGGAGCTGTATAATGACGGAGAAAGTGCTGTTGATTTGGACGGCTATTCGGTGTCGAAAAAAAAGAATTTTGCAAAGTCCTATCGCTTGCCGGCGGTGCAGTTGCAACCGCATGCCTACGTGCTGGTGTATTGCGACAAAGAGGCGGTGGACTTGCATACCGATTTCCGCTTGACGACCGACAAGCCTTCGTGCCTGTTTCTGTTTCGGACTGACGGAACCGTGGCCGATTCGGTTGGTCTGCCGGCAATGCTGGCGCCGAATGTGCCCTACTGCCGTCTGCCTGATGCCTCGGGCGTGTGGACTTACTGCAAACAGCCGACGCCGGGAGCGGCAAACAAAGGCATGGGCATCAACAGCCTGGTGGGGCGTCCGTTGTTCTCGGTTGCGGGGGGCATAAAGGAAGAAGCCTTCGAATTGCGGCTGGAACTGCCTGCGGGGGCGGCAAAACACGCCTATATCTGTTACACGACAGACGGCTCGGAGCCTACCTCCAAATCGTTGCGCTACAGCCAGCCCTTGTCTGTTGGACAAACAACGGTGGTGCGTGCGAAAACCTTTTCACCGGAAGAGGGCGACAGCCCCACCGAAACACACAGCTATCTGTTCTTAAACCGCAGACAGACGTTGCCAGTTGTCTCGCTGGTGACCGACAGTGCCTATTTTTACGACAACGAACTGGGCATCTGTACCAAAGGAACGTACGGAACCACCCATCCGAACTCAGTTCCAGAAGTGACTGTTTTCGGACGGGCAAACTATTATTATGGCTGGTCGCGTCCTGTCAATGTCGAGTATTTTCCTGTAGGGGCAGGCGCAGCGGCCGTGAACCAGCTGGCCGAGACAAAAGTGAGTGGAAAGGCCGGCCGCCGGAAACCTATGAAATCGCTGGTGCTGAAAACCGGCAAACGCTTTGGAAAGTCGCGTTTCGATTATCCCTTTTTTGAAGACAAATCGTGGCAGGAGGAGTTCAAGTCGGTGGTGCTGAGAAATTCGGGGCAGGATGCTTTCTACACCTATTTCCGCGATGCGTTCGCCCAATTGTCTTTTGCCCGTCACACCTCCATCGACTACCAGTCGTACCAGCCCGTCGTGCTTTTCCTGAACGGAAACTATATGGGGGTGCGCAACCTTCGGGAACGCAGTAACGACGACTATCTGAAGGCCAACTATCCCGATTTGGGCGACTTCGATCTGATAGAGGGGTTCGGAGGAACGGTAAAGAGTGGTGACTCTACTGCCTTTTGCCATTTTAGGGAGGTTTATACCGACAGCGCCTCCACCTATGCCCAACTAGACTCGCTGATGGATATAGACGAGTTCCTCGACTACTTTATCCTCTATGTGCTCTACTGTAATACCGACTTTCCCGGCAACAATGTACTGATGTGGAAAACACCGCAGACGAAATGGCGGTGGCTGGCCAAAGATTTCGATTCGGCCATGGGGGTGGTCAAGTCGCCCAATACGCTGAACTATCTGAACTATATTTTGCGGGTGCCTCCTTACCTCGACCGGGGTGCGTTTAATGCGGAAGCCTCGTGCGCCTTGTTCCGGAAGATGATGTCGTTCCCGCAATTCAGCCAAACCTTTATCGACAGGGCCGCCGTGTATATGGGCACGTTTGCCTCGGTAGGGCGTTTGAACGCCCTGATTGACAGTCTGGCGGCGAACATTGACTATGAAATGCCCTTCTTTGCGGAAATACGAACGAAAGACGAAATGGAGTGGGCGTATTCGGTGTCGGCCTTGAAAAACTGGGTAGACGGACGGATACCTTATTTCTATTCCGACCTGTCCCGCTTTTTCGAAATGGGCCGTCCGGTTCCGTTGAAAATCAACACCAGTGGCTATGCTTACTTCAACAACGTGCCGCTGGAAGGTGGAAAATTCGACGGCTACTTTTTTACCGGGCGTAGAATACACCTGTCCGCTAAGCCAGAAACGGACTTCCGGAGCGATGCCTACCACAGCCAGACGGTAGTGTCGGAATGTAAGGGGAGAGCGGTGAGCCGTATTGACGAATGCTGGCGCGAGGAAGAGTTCTGCCTACCCAGCGTGCCGAATGCCCAGTGGACCGTGCAGTACGTCAGGGGCGATAGCCTGTTTGTAGAACAGTATGACGACCAGACACTCGACTGGGTGATACCGGCAGGTGTGACTAATGTGCAAATAGGGAGCAATGTCTATGCGTCGGCTGGGGTGGTCGATGCCAGTGATCTGTCGTTTATGGCGTGCGATTTTTCAGGAAAGGTAATTGGTCGGGGGCGGTATTCCGCAGTGATGCCGTTGCTGCAATCCGGCAAAACGTACATCGTAACATCGTACAGAAACGGACGGAAAATCAGGGTTTGGAAGGTGAGAAGGTTGTAGGATGCGGCCCGCATAAATAAGGTTGTGGAAGTCGGTGTCAGCCACCTACAGAAACAAAAAAGCCAAGGAAAAACCTCGGCTTCTGTAGTTGCGGGAACAAGACTCGAACTTGTGACCTTTGGGTTATGAGCCCAACGAGCTGCCAACTGCTCCATCCCGCATATATTCATTCGGGTTACCTCCCCGATTGCGAGTGCAAAATTATACTAAAATTTCTTATGGTGCAAATTTTTTGACGATTTTTTCTAAAAAGACTTTAAAGACACCATAATTTACTATATTTGTCGTTGCGTAATAGGCGCTGTTTGATAGGCCTGTTGCGGACGCATAAAGAATAAGAGACAAATGAAGAAGAAACGCATAGTAGTGCTGGGGTCTACAGGCTCGATTGGAACCCAGGCGCTTGATGTTATAGAACGTGAATCAGACAAGTTCGAACTAGAGGCAATAACCGGTTATAACAATGTTGACCTGCTGATTGCCCAAGCGAAAAAATATCTTCCAAAAGTGGTGGTTATGGCCAACGAGGCCCATTACGAGACGGTGAAGGAGGCTTTAAGTGGCCTGCCTATTGCGGTGATGGGTGGCGTTGCCGCCGTGAAGACGGTTGCCGCTATGGATGGCGTCGATATGGTGCTGACCGCGCTGATAGGCTACGCGGGGCTGGAACCTACGCTAGAGGCAATTAAGGCTGGAAAGACAATTGCGCTGGCTAACAAAGAGACACTGGTGGTTGCCGGTGAACTGGTTACCAAACTCTGCAAACAGCATAATGTGTCGATTATACCTGTCGACTCGGAACATTCCGCTATTTTCCAGTGCTTGCAGGGTGAACAGCAGAATGCGATAGAGAAAATTTTGCTGACCGCTTCGGGCGGCCCTTTCCGGGGTAAAGACCGCGGCTTTTTGGCGACGGCTACACCCGAAATGGCTTTGAAACATCCGAGTTGGGATATGGGGGCGCGTATTACCATCGCCTCTGCCAATATGATGAACAAGGGCTATGAGGTGATAGAAGCCCGCTGGCTGTTCGACGTGTCGGCCGAGCAGATTGAGGTGCTTGTCCACCCGCAGAGCATAGTGCACAGTGCCGTGCAGTTTGAAGACGGAACGGTAAAGGCGCAGCTGGGTGTGCCCGATATGCGTCTGCCTATTCAGTACGCCTTCACTTACCCCGACCGTGTGAAGTCGACCTTCCCACGCCTCGATTTCGGTGCCTATCCGAACCTGACGTTCGAAAAGCCCGATGTGAAAGTGTTCCACAGCCTCCAGTTGGCTTACGATGCCCTTGCAAAGGGCGGAAACATGGCGTGCATTATGAACGCGGCGAACGAGGTGGCCATCAGCGCGTTCCTCGAGAAGAAAATAGGGTTCTTGCGGATGGCGGAACTGGTGGAGGAAACCATGCATAAGGCTTCGTTTATTCCACAGCCATATTGTATGGAGCAGTTTGTAGAAACCAACCGCGAAGCGCGCAGAATAGCCGAGTCGCTAGTTTAATTAGTCATTTGTTTTTTGCCGAATGGGTACGCTAACCGTTATATTACAGTTGATAGCCAGCCTCTCGTTGCTGGTTTTTGTGCATGAACTCGGACATTTCTTGTTCGCCAAACTTTTTAAAATCAGGGTCGAGAAGTTCCGTTTGTTTTTCGATCCGTGGCTGACGCTGTTCCACTTCAAGCCGAAGAACTCGGATACGGACTATGGAATTGGATGGTTGCCGCTTGGCGGATATGTGAAAATATCGGGTATGATTGACGAAAGCCTCGATACCGACCAAATGGAGAAACCGGCCGAATCGTGGGAGTTCCGTGCACATCCAACCTGGCAGCGACTGCTTGTATTGTTGGGTGGTGTCCTCTTCAACCTGTTGGCCGCAATACTTATCTATAGCGGGTTGACCTACACCTATGGCGACACGTATCTGCCTATTGATGCGGTAGAAGAGGGTATGCAGTTTAGCGAAGTGGCCAAGAAGGCCGGTTTCCAAGACGGCGACATCTTGCTAAAGGCCGATACCACCAAGTTGGTTGCGTTCGACGAGGATAACGTGAGGCTGTTGCTTGGTGCCGAAACTGTTACCGTGCGCCGTAACGGACGGGAAGAGCGTATTGTGATGCCGGGCGACATTATGCAGCAAATGATGAAGGAACAGAAGGGCTTCGCCACCTACCGTTTCCCTTTTGTGGTCGACAGTGTGCTTCCTAATATGGCGGCTGAAAAAGCAGGACTGAAGGTGGGCGATAAAATTGTTGCCATTAACGGGCAGACCATGTATCGCAGCGATGTATACGTTACGCTGCATAACAATCCGGGCAAGGAATTGAACTTCTCTATTGTTCGTGGAAGTGATACCCTCGAACAGAAAATAACTCCGAACGAGCAGGGCATTATTGGCGTTATTATAAGAGGTCCGGCCGATATGTACCAACTGGAACGCATTAAATATGGCTTGTTGGAGAGTGTGCCTGTAGGTGTGGGCCGCGCAATTAAGAAGATGACCAACTATGCCAGCGACTTGAAATATGTGTTCACCCCCGAAGGCCTGTCGAATGTAGGCGGTTTTGGCTCGATGGCGAGCCTATATCCGGAAACCTTCTCGTTTGAGGTGTTCTGGTCGATGACGGCCTTCCTCTCGGTCATACTTGCCGTTGGAAACGTGTTGCCGATACCGGCGCTTGATGGCGGACACATCGTTTTTGTGCTATACGAGATGATTACCCGCAAGAAGCCAAACAAAAAGTTCGTTCTTCGTGCCCAGGTGGCCGGTATGTTCTTCCTCATCTTTTTCATGCTTTACGTAAATTTGAATGACGTTTTCCGTCATTTCTTCAAATAAAAAATAGAACAAGTATGGTTATTTCTCTTATAGTTGCCGTTGCCGATAACGGAATCATCGGCAAGGAAAACGGGTTGCCATGGCATATTGGCGCCGACCTGAAGCGCTTTAAGGCCATTACAACGGGCCACACCATTCTGATGGGTAAGAACACCTATCTTTCTATAGGACGCCCGTTGCCTAACCGCCGCAATGTGGTGCTGAGTAGAAGTCTGACCGCTGCCGATGTGCCCGGCTGTGAGCTGATTGCCAGTTTGGACGAACTCGATAAACTGGGGTTGGAACCCGACGAAGAACTGTTCGTTATAGGCGGTGCCCGTGTGTATGAGCAGTTGATGCCCAAGGCCGACAAACTGTATCTGACCAGGGTCCGTACACAGGCCGATGGGGACGTGAAATTCCCAGAAGTGGACTGGGACGAATGGCAGCTTTGCAGTGAGACACACGGATTTGCAGACGAAAAAAACGATTTCGACTACTGCTTCCAAAACTATGAACGGAAGAAAAAGTAAGCGGTTTATAATTCGAAGAATCTTGGGTTTGTGAAATAAGAGTTTTTCTCTATTTTTGCCCCCGAAAAAAATACAGAAGAAATGATAATGTCAAAAATGCCGCTGTATGTGTTGGCGGCTCTTATGGCTGTTGGCTGTTCAACCATTGAAAACCACCAGCAGGCCGCCAATGCGGCCAGTGAAAGTGCCAGAGAAGAAAGGATGGAGGCCGTTGAGGTTCAGTTAGACTCCGTCAAGACTCCGGAAGATGCGTTGGCACGCCTTGCCGAAGGTAATGCCCGTTATGTGGCAGACAGTTGTTTGAATCCGCACCACAACCATAAGCGTGTGGCTGCAACCGCATCGCAGCAGAAGCCGTTTGCGGCTGTTGTCGCCTGTTCCGACTCGCGTGTACCGGTTGAACTGTTGTTTGACCAGGGTATCGGCGATATTTTCGTCATCCGTACTGCTGGAAACTCTGTTAACGACGACGTGGTAATGGGCAGTGTTGACTACGCTGTTGAACACCTTGGGGTGAAGGCGGTGGTAGTGCTCGGACATGAATCATGCGGAGGTGTGACGGGTGCGATATCTGATATGGAAAAGAGCGATGACAGTAAAGTCGACGAACTGCTGTCTGTTATCCGTAACGATGTGAAACCGTATGTGGGCCATAAAGACAGCCTCGATGCGGCCGTACGTTTGAATGCCAGAGTACAGGTCGACCGCATTATGGCTAGCAAGCATGTGCAGAAGCAGGTGGCCGAAGGTCGTCTGGTTGTAAAGTCTGCCTACTACAATGTGCGTTCGGGCAAGGTTGATTTTTAGTCCGTTTGTCCCTGATTTTGATATAAGCCCTCGCCGTTTGGCGAGGGCTTTCTTTTTTCGTGTGCCAGTTATAACCCTATTTGTTTCTCGGTGTAAAATATAGTTTAAAAATGTGCTTTTATTGTATTATTGTATGAAAAATATTTGTTAATTTGCATCCAGAGTTTAGAACAGAATTAATGCGTTTATGAAAAAAAGCAATTGTTTTTGTCCTTATGCAGACATTTGTCTGCTGTTTAACTTCTGTTGGCAATTGCCCCACCTTCATGGAAGGGGCAGGCATCCCGTTGTTCTGAATAGTGGGATGTGGAAGAGGCAACTCTGTCTCTCCTCGTCCTTCCGGCGGAAATGATTCCCACACAACGTTAAAAAAGAAACAGTCTCCGCAACCCTAAAAGCCTGGGCTGTGGAAACTTTTATCGATAGGGTAGGAGGGTGGTAACCTCCAACTTGACGATTGTCAAGAGTATGGTATATAGTGGATATAATGTATATTTAATTAAACACAACACGTTTATGAAAAAATTATTTTTCTTGCTCATTGTGCACCTGTTGGTCTGCACAACGGCCTTTTCGGCCAATTACCTCACATTTACGGCAGAAGAAGACGAATCGTCGTTCCAAGTTGACTACGGGGGGGGAGAACCCTGCATCGAGTACTCGACTGACGGAGGAAACAACTGGATTTCTGCGACATTCGAAGAAGTCGTTTTAAAACACAAAGGAGATAAGGCCTTGCTGAGGGGCTCCATAGCCGGACTTGTTGAAAACGAAGAACTGCATCCCCATTTCTCTATGTCGGGAGCAATTGCGGCAAGCGGAAGTGTGATGAGTCTGGTGGATGGAGTTGGCGAAACTGAAGTGATACCTTGTGCCTATTGTTTTTCGGGTCTCTTTGAGAATTGCAACAATCTGGTAGAAGCTCCAAGTCTGCCTGCGACAACATTGAAGGTTAACTGTTACGAAAATATGTTTGCGTCTTGCAGTGGACTGAGAAATGCACCCAAGCTGCCTGCCACTCAACTGGCGGAAAACTGTTATATGGGGATGTTTTCTGCTTGTTCTAGCTTAAAACAGGCTCCTGCCCTACCCGCAGAAACGTTGGCGAATGGCTGTTATCAGAATATGTTCGCTAGCTGCGACAGCCTGCTAGTGGCTCCCGCCCTGCCTGCCGCCACGTTGGCCGATGACTGTTATTTAGAGATGTTTTCAGGTTGTGTTAGGCTGACGCAGGCTCCCGCCCTATCCGCGGAAACGTTGGCAACGAACTGCTACAATGGTATGTTCTCGAATTGCAGTAGTCTGACTGAAGGCCCTGAACTGCCTGCCACCACGTTAGCCGTTAGCTGTTATGTGGAAATGTTTAGAGGCTGCAAAAGTCTGAAGACTGCTCCAGCCCTTCCGGCTACAACATTGGCAAAAGACTGTTATAGCCAGATGTTTTTGTATTGCGAAGGGTTGGAGACTGCACCGGCTCTGCCCGCCACTACGTTGGCCGAAAACTGCTATAAGGAGATGTTTAGTTACTGTACCAGCCTGCAACAAGCTCCAGACCTACCTGCCACTACGTTGGCCGAAAACTGTTATGTGGAGATGTTTATGGAGTGTAGCGGCTTGAAAGAAAGTCCCGCCTTGCCAGCAGAGAGGCTGACACCTAACTGCTACAACGGTATGTTCTTTGGTTGCGACAATTTACAACAGGCTTCTGCCCTGCCTGCTACGGTGTTGGCCGAAGGTTGTTATAGTAGAATGTTTGAAGGTTGTCCGCTTCTACAGAAGTCTCCAGAACTGCCTGCCGGCACGCTGGCTGAAAATTGTTACGCTTCTATGTTTGCGGAGTGTCTCGGTCTGACAGAGGCTGGACGGATACACGCAACCGTTTTGGCAAAGGGGTGCTGTAGCTACATGTTTGACAAATGTTCTAGTTTGGTGGAGTTTCCCGACCTGACGGCCATAACCTTGGCCGACGATTGCTTTAGTTTTATGTTCAGATATTGTTCGGGGTTGGCTAAGGCTCCTGCTCTGCCTGCTACAGAGTTGTCGGCGCATTGTTACGATGGTATGTTCTTGGGCTGCTCTAGTTTGACTGAAAGCCCAGAACTGCCTGCTACAACCTTGGCCGACGGCTGTTATACCGGCATGTTCTACAAGTGTACAAGTTTGACCAAGGTAAAAGTCGCATTTACATCTTGGCATGAATCTGCGACCGATTTCTGGTTCTTTAATGCGTCTCCAACGGGAACTTTTGTTTGTCCGGAGGGGCTGCCTGTTGAAATTGGCGTGGACCGTATACCAGAAGGTTGGATTGTAGAAAACACGTATACGGGCACGGAACGTCCACTTGCAGCCAGCCAATGCGCTGTTGTGGCGTCGGGCCTTACGATTTATGTTCGTGGGGCAAATGCCAGTGTGGAGGTCTACGATGCCCATGGCAGAATGGTGGGTAGGACTGTCGGAAAGCGAGATGAGGTGGAATTCAGTGTTCCCCGAAAGGGCGTGTATGTTGTTAAAATCGGCTCTCAGTCGCTGAAGTTGGAATTGTAAAGAAAAAACATAGTGTAAAAACTGCACCCGTATGGGGTGCAGTTTTTTTGCTTTATGGAGGAAGAGTGGTGGCAATGTTGGCCCGTGTTCGTCTACTCGTAGTGGTTAGAAAGGGCAAGGGGGTTAAACAATGAAGACCCAGATGCCCGTTTTGTCGGAACCCTGACGCGTAATAACTTTGTCGCGCATGCCGCTGATTATCCGCTCGACCGTCCTGAGGGGTATTTGGGTGGTTTGTGAAATGGCGGAATGGGTGATGTGCGGATTTTCGTACAACAATTTGAGAATGCGGAGCTTTTTGTCGTTGATTTTTAGTTTCTTTTCTTTGTCTATCTGCCTAATTATAGCCAGTTTCTCTTGCCATGCGCTGTTGTTTACTTCGCCAATTATTGGGCTCTCGTTGCGCAGATTCTTATTTACTTCGCCAACAACCCGATTTGCTTCGTCATTTTTTCTGTTATTCAGGATGTATTCGTGGAAATGTTCGCCACTTTTATAGATGTCCGCATCTTGATGTTGCGATACCTCGCCATTTTCGGCGTGTATCTGTTGTTTTCTTGGGAAGATGACCCGGAAGTTGTAATCTTCGCTGATGAACGTGACATCGGGACATTTGGATAGGATTCTGATTATGCCTGATCCCAGTCCCCTGTACCTCATTATGTTGGAACCTATCTTTGAAATAAGCGGGTTTCTTTGGAAGGTGTTGCCTTCTTCTATCATTTCAACGGACATACCTCCGGCTAGAGCTCCCGGACTGATAATCTCGACCCTGTTGTCGAAAATAAGGATTCTAATGGGGGCGGTCCGGATATAGTCTCGGTGAATTAGGGCGTTTTGCAGGGCCTCTTCCAAAGCGTCTACCGGGATTTCAAGTTCCCCGATGGAGTTAAACGACTGGTTGTTCTGAACACTGAACAGGTTCGATTTGAAAAAGTCCATACTTTTCTCGTAGAGTTCGGCAAGGGTTCCCGTTAGTTCCTTGCTGTTTCTGTACTTTGAGCCCGACAGGTCGTTGCCAAAGAAAGAGACCGCTTTTACAACAAAAGATGGGTAAAACACTTGCGGCTGGTGCGCAAAAAAGAGAAGCCCAGCCATAGTTGGCGTATTGTCTTCTGCTAAAATGCTAAGATTCCGTAAGATGCGCTCTTTGTTGCCGCCGAATTCGTGTAGAGCCTTCCCCGTCAGTTTGTAGATGTAGCCGTCGATCTTGTAGTTGTCCAAGTCTCTGATGGTGCTGTTGCGGACAGGCATTTTGTCGGGGTAATAGCTGCCCGATTCTTGAAAAAGGCTGAGTATTTCGGCATTTTCGGTGATGCGCCTTTTGTCGGCCCCCTGTTTAATCCAGATGTGTCCGTTCAAGTCTTTGTAGGGCTTGTTTTTCCCTTCTTCGACGTAGACGAGAAGGAATGCTTTTTCTTCAATCAGAACCACCTCGGTCTGAATGTACAGGGTCGGACGGATTTGTTCGTTAGCGGCATTACCAACCTCTCTCGACGTGTTTTGTATGGTGGCGTAGTCCATTCCAACCAGAGTCCCTGTTTTGTCTTCCACACCAAACACTATAATTCCTCCTTTGCTGTTGGCAAAGGCTACCATTTCTTCCGCTATCTGCTTTTGGGTGGAGAACTGTCGTTTGAACTGTACGTGGGACGTTTCGCCACATTTGCATATTTTTATTAGTTCCTCTGGTTTCATACTGTTAATCTCTTTTTCTTCGCCAAATTTACGGAATAAATCTGATTACTTCGCCATAATTATTTAAATACTTCGTCAAAATTGTGATATCTGATTTTTTTTCTTCGTCATTTTTTGGTATAGGAGAGCAAGGTTGACACGTACCGTCTTCCAGACGGAGGGTTGTGTGTGTCTGTCCGGGGGCTTCACCCCCGGTTATGGAGATATCGTCTTCCAGACGGGGGGTGCAAGTGTGCTTTCCGTGCACGCGTTTCACATACTGGTTATGGAGGTACTGCCTTCCAGGCAGCATAGTGGGAGTTCGGTAGTCCGAGGGCGCTGCCCCCGGTTATTGAGATACCGTCTTCCAGACGGGGACGTTTCCCGGGTATACTTTTCTTCTTCTTGAAACATTTTTGCTAAAGTGTCAAAATTGGGATTTTATAGCTATATTTGTTGTGTAAAGTGTCAAATTTGATATTATGGAGAATATTTATATGCTTTCTGATGCGGAGATAACCAACAAGATTTCCGCAAGACTCAAAGAACTGAGACTAAAGCAAAACATATCTCGCCAAGATTTGGCGGTGAGTTCGGGTGTTTCATTGTCTTCTATAGTGCGTATGGAGGATGGCGATATAAAATCGTTCGAGTCATTTCTCAGAATACTAAGGACACTGGGAAAAATTGACGTGTTCCTTCCATTGGTTGAGGAGGAACTGATAAACCCGAATGAGTATTTTAAAATGATGCAAGCCAATGCAAAAAAGAGGCGTTTGCGTGCGTCAAAGAGTAATGGTGTAAATAAACAGGAGGATTCGGAATGGTAGATGTTGCGCTGGTGAAGATGTTTGGCAGGACAGTTGGGACTGTCAGCTGGGATTCGCGGTATGGAGTGGCTAGGTTTGAATATGATTCAGACTTTATAAGGAGTGGTATTCAGCCTTCTCCTATACTGATGCCAACAAGAGAAGGCCGAATCTATAGTTTCAGAGAACTCGGTCAAGAAACATTTAGAGGTCTTCCGGGAATGCTTGCAGATTCTTTGCCTGATACTTTTGGACGGGCTTTGTTTGACAAGTGGCTCTCGTTGACAGGCAGGACATGCGGAAACTCTATCGAGTCGCTTTGTTACATGGGTAAACGCTGTATGGGCGCGCTTGAATTTGAGCCTGCCATAGAGGGCGATTTCCGCTCGGAACAGAAAATAGAACTAGACAGTCTGGTCTCTGTCGCAAGGGAGGCGCTTACGTCGAAAGATAGTTTCCAAACCAATTTGAACGAAGAAAAGAAAGCTGCTATTGCAGAAATACTCCGTCTTGGAACTTCTGCCGGCGGACAAAGAGCAAAGGCTGTTATTGCCTACAACAAGAAATCGGGGGAGGTCAGATCTGGTCAGACGGAAGCTCCTAAAGGTTTTGATTATTACCTGATTAAGCTTGATGGTGTTTCTGCTACTGCCGGATTTAAGGAAACAGGGAATTATGGGCGACTTGAATACTCTTATGCAAAGTTGGTTCGCGCGTGCGGAATAGATATGGCGGAATGTTCGCTGATTGAGGAAAACGGAAGGGCGCACTTTCTTACTAAGCGTTTTGACCGTGCGGATGGAGAAAAGGTGCACATGCAAACCCTTTGTGGTATTGCCCATTATGATTACCGATTGCTGAGGGGCTATTCCTATGAGCAGGCGTTTAACATTATGCGTGGACTAAAATTGTCGTACAAGGAAGCTCAGGAAATGTTTCGAAGGGTTGTTTTCAACGTAGTTGTTAGAAACCAGGATGACCATACGAAAAACATTTCGTTCCTAATGGACAAATACGGCAAATGGAGGCTATCTCCTGCTTATGACATGGGTTATGCGTATAACCCTAATGGCTCATGGACGTCGGCACACCAAATGTCGGTGAATGGCAAATATGACGATATAAACCGAACCGATTTGATGGAACTTGCTGCGCGCAATAATATCCGTAACGCAAATCAAATCATTGATGAGGTTTGTGAAATTTGTGCGGGGTGGCCTCAAATTGCCAAGGAATGTGACGTGCCTCAGACGATGATAGACCGCATAGTGCCTAATATGCTTCTGTCGTTATAATTGATGTTTTTATCTGTTTAGATGGGATTATAGGTTGAAAGGAAGTAAGGTTGACACGTACCGTCTTCCAGACGGAGGATTTTGTGTTCAGTAGTCCGAGGGCGCTACCCCCGGTTATGGAGATACCGTCTTCCAGACGGGTTGCCATTGTAAAAGAGGACGGATTTGTTCCCCTAGGAAAGAGTGGCAGAACAAAGCTCTTTATGTTTAGAACCGCTATGTGTAGACTGGCGTTTGTGATGCTAATTTTAATGAATGTAGAACTTATAATAAATATGATTCCGAAATAATATTATTTATAATTTCAACACAAATTTGTTCTGCACGGAAATTGTTCCTAAATAGTAAGCGTGGCTTACTTTTTTGATATTTACGGCAAAGGTATATTTTCAATTACCTTTGCCGTTTTTTTTTTGTCTGCGAATAATAATGTGATGGAAAACACATTAACTTTGCTTATATTAAAATTTAATCTATTAGTAATTATGACTATTATGAAAGGTTTTTTAGCGTCGCTTTTGTTGCTGTCTGCAACCAATCTTTTCGCCGCTGATGCGGTAGATATTTACCTGAAGGGCGGAAAGGTTGTCAGTGGTTATTTTAAGGTGAAAAACATGAAGGATAAATCAAAAGTGTTCAAGTATTCGACCACAGAGGGAGGGCCCACTCAAAGTATGGAGTTGGCAGATATCGATTCGGTGGTTGTTAAGGCTGATACTGCGGTCATCGTTCCTCTGAAATGGATTGAACATAGTGACCTAGCGCTCAATAAAGAACAAGAAAAAGGTCTGTTTTTAAGGATATACAGGGGTAAGAACATTGATGGTTATGTTACTTTGTCGGATGCGCTTAAGTGGACGAGCTACCATAGAGGTGCGTTACCTGGTGTTACGCAAAATAGCAAATACCTTTACCAAGTGAGGGGCGAAGAGTTCGCTCATGCTTATTATAAGGTGCAGATTGGAGATTACGACTCTAATGTGCGCCTTATCATCAAAAAAGGGGCAAAGAAGGCCTATCCGAAACTATATGAATATGTGCAGACGGACGAGTTCAAGCAGAAAACTAAGGGTATTTCAAAACATCCGGAGATGGTCCTTCCTTTGTTTGATGAGGTGTTTGGAACTAAGTAATTAGGAAGTGTATTCATTTATAGGAAGTTGCAGATTGGTGCGGCGGCAAGGTTGGCACGTGTCGTTTTCCAAACTTGGGGGTGTGTGCTATTTCGGGTACGCATTCATCTGCAACTTTTGCATACCCGGTTATTGAGGTACTGCCTTCCAGGCAGCAGGGTGTGGTGCTTGCGTCCGGGGGCTCCACCCCCGGTTATCGAGATACCGTCTTCCAGACGGGTTGTGCGGGTGTGCTTTCCGTGTCTGCGTTCCCTTTCCTGATTATTGAGGTACTGCCTTCCAGGTAGCAAGGTGTGGTGCTTGCGTCTGGGGGCTCCACCCCCGGTTACTGAGATACCGTCTTCCAGACGGAGGGTTGTGTGTGCTGGTCCGAGGGCTTCACCCCCGGTTATCGAGATACCGTCTTCCAGACGGGGGGCTTGGTGGCGTGCTGGTCCGAGGACTTCACCCCAGTTATGGAGGTACTGCCTTCCAGGCAGCAGGGTGTGGTGCGTGCGTCCGGGGGCT
>ODAJ012002876.1_pt1 | contig 34303 bp, 30 predicted proteins | sample 1539241 | NCBI WGS metagenome assembly ODAJ01 (sample SAMN02144231, study PRJEB22623) | gut metagenome | biome: sheep rumen | host: Ovis aries | place: New Zealand
TAAAGAACAAGATATGAAAGCTATCCATAATGCTGATATAGAAAATGCTTTAAATGATGGTATTAAACAAGGCATTAAACAAGGTATTGAGCAAGGTATTGAGCAAGGTATTGAACAAAGAAATATTGAAATAGCCAAAAATCTTTTAAAACAAAATGTTCCAATAGAGATTATTACTAATGCAACTGGCCTAGCCAAAGATGTTATAGAAAGATTACAATAAAGAAGTATATTTTGTATACTTCTTTATAAATATTAATTGGAGGGAAAATGTTAGAATTAAAGAAAATTACAAAAACATATGTTACTGAAAGCTTTAAACAAAAAGCTTTAGATGAAGTAAATATCAATTTTAGACAAAATGAATTTGCTAGTATCCTAGGTCCATCTGGTAGTGGTAAAACAACTCTATTAAATGTTATAGGTGGCTTAGATCAATATGATTCTGGTGATTTAATTATAAATGGAATTAGCACAAAAAAATATAAAGATAAAGATTGGGATACATATCGTAATCATAAGGTTGGTTTTGTATTTCAAAGTTATAATTTAATAACACACCAATCTGTATTATCTAATGTTGAGCTTGCATTAACTTTATCTGGTGTATCAAAAAGTGAGCGAAGAAAAAGAGCCATTAAAGCCTTAAAAGAAGTAGGACTTGAAGATCACATTTATAAGAAACCTTTAGAACTATCTGGTGGCCAAATGCAAAGAGTTGCAATTGCTAGAGCTTTAGTAAATAATCCAGATATTTTACTTGCTGATGAACCAACTGGAGCGTTAGATTCTGAAACAAGTAAGCAAGTTATGGATATTTTAAAAACGGTTGCTTCCAAAAAACTAGTTATTATGGTTACTCATAATCCTGATTTAGCGACTGAGTATTCTAATCGTATAATAAAGCTAAAAGATGGTAAAATAATATCTGATACTAATCCATTTAATAGTAAAGATATGGAAACAAATAATAAAGTAACTAATAAAAAAACATCAATGTCATTCTTTACAGCGCTATCTCTTTCTTTAAATAATCTTTTAACAAAAAAGGGTAGAACTATATTAACTGCCTTTGCTGGTTCAATTGGTATTATTGGTATCGCCCTTATCTTATCTTTATCATCAGGAGTTAATAAGTATATTACAGATATTCAAAAAGATACGATGTTATCTTATCCAATTACTATTGAAGAAGAAGCTATGGATTTATCATCTTTTTTAGAACAAGGTAGTACAATTAGAAACAATGAAAGCAAGGATAAACATCCAAAGGATGCAATCTATTTAGATAGCTCTACTATTGAGCTAGCTAGTAAAATGACTACAACAATGTATTCTAACAATATAAAAGATTTTAAAGTCTATATCGATAATAAAAAATCCGAAATAAACAAATTTATTGGTGAAAATGGAGTTCAATATTCATATAATACTAAATTTAAAGTATATAATTATGATTCTGATGGTAAATTAGTTAATTCAGATGGTTCCACCTTTAATAGCAAGATTGAAAATAGTAGTAATTTATCATATTTAAATAATTACAGTGCTCCATTTACAACTAATATGTTTACCGAAATAATGCCAGATGTAAATGGCGATAACATAAGTAAAGCCATAAAAGAAGAATATGAACTTATTTATGGAGAATATGCTAAAGATTATAATGAAGTATTGTTTATACTTCCAAAAAACAGTGAAATTAATATTACAGATATTTACTATTTAGGATTATTACCTTCTAAAGAATATAAAGACATATTAGATAAGATTGATAAAAATGAAGAAATTACTCAAAATACTAAAAAAATATCTTATGATGATATTTTATCATTAAAATTAAAACTATTAACCGCTTCTGATTTTTATGTTAAAAATAAAAAAGATTATTATGAAAGTGTTATTGATGATACTAAAAAAGTAGAAGATTTAGTTAAAAATAATTCTTTAGAAATAAAAGTAGTAGGTATTTTAAGACAAAAGGAAGACTCTAAAAATAATTTAATAAATGGCACGATTGGTTACACAAAAGATTTAACTAACTGGATTATCAATCATACTAATGAATCTAAAGTTATTAAAGCAGCTTTAAATAATAAAGATATTAACATTACAAATGGATTAAAATATAATGTTTCTAGTGATTCTGAAAAAGCCAAAGAAGCTAAAAAATATTTATCTAATTTAAAAATATCTGATAAAGCAAATATGGCTTTAATGTTAGTTGGATCATCTAATCCAATGGTAGGATTTATGAGCGAAAAAGAGCTAGCAGCTTTATTAGATACTTATTTACAAAATCCTGATAAGAAAGCTATGGTAGAATATTATGATAATTATTTATCACCTGGAACTTATGATAAAGTAATGGCATCACTTGGTATGGTAGATTTAAATAAACCATCTAAAATATCTATATTTGCGGACACTTTTGAAGCAAAAGATGGAATTATTAAAGCAATAGATAATTATAATAATGCAAAAGAAAAAGAAGATAAAATAACATATACAGATTATGTAGGATTACTTATGAGCAGTGTTACAACTATTATTAATGCGATAACATATGTTTTAATAGCATTTGTATCTATTTCATTAGTAGTATCATCTATTATGATTGCTATAATTACTTATATAAGTGTTTTGGAAAGAACTAAAGAAATTGGTATATTAAGAGCCATTGGAGCAAGTAAAAAAGACGTTACAAGAGTATTTAAAGCTGAAACATTTATTGAAGGCGCTATAGCAGGAATAATGGGTATATTAATTACAATTTTATTAAATATTCCAATAAATAAAATAATTTATAACCTAACAGATATTAATGGAATATCTAAACTTCCTATAATGGGTGCAATTATATTAATTCTAATAAGTATATTATTAACAGTAATTGCTGGTTTAATACCATCTAAAATAGCCTCTAAAAAAGATCCTGTTTTAGCTCTTAGAAGTGAATAAGAGATTAATCTCTTTTTCTTTTGGTAAAATACTTTTGCAAAAGATAAAAATCTAGTATATAATTATAGTGAGGTAGCATATGGCAAAGAAGAAAAAAAGAAAAGAAAGTACTAGTAAGGTTAAATTTTCATCTGAACTTACTGGTTTAATATTTGTATTAATTGGAATTATAGGAATTGGTAATTTTGGCCCAGTTGGTCATTTAATAAAATCATTTGCAATTTTTTTAATGGGAACTTGGTGGGCAATTGCCATAATTCTTTTTATGATTCTAGGTTTATATATGATTATAAAAAAAGATTTACCTAAGTTTTTTAATGGTAGATTAATTGGGTTATATCTTTTATTAATAGCGTTATTATCATTTAGTCATATTGATTATATTAGTGATGGAACTATAGTTAAAAGTACTGATGTATTTCAAAGTACTATTGATAATTTTATGAACACAATTAATGATATAAATTATGTTAATTTAAGTCAAACTGGAGGAGGAATCATTGGAGCATTCTTTGCTTGGGGATTTGCTAATTTATTTGATTTAAAGGGAACTTATATTATTCTAACTGTATTAGGAATATTTGGTTTAATTATGGCTTTAAATGTATCACTTGCAGATATTATAGCTAAATTAATCAGAGGCATTAAAAATATTGGTAGTGGATTTAAAGATAGCAAAATCTTTACAGTATCTGAAAGCAATGAAGAAGATGAGGATAATGAAGAAGTTATCAAGCCTTTAAAAGAAAAGGAAATAATTATAACTAGTAGTGAAGATCTAAAGCAATATCATACAGGTAATGATACTAGGGAAGAAGTAAAAGAAGAAGCTATTATGCCAGAAAATTCTACTAATGGAGAGTATAAACTGCCTAGTATAGATATTTTAAATCCAATTAAGAAAACAGGTAAATTAAATTCAAATGAATTTTTAAATAATACAAGAATTGCCTTAGAAAGAGTATTAACAGACTTTCAAATTACGGGTAGTGTTGTAGCAATTCATGAAGGCCCTGCCGTTACTCAGTTTGAAGTAGAAATAAAAGCTGGTACAAAAGTTAGCCGCATTACAAGTATAGATAAGGAAATAGCATTAGCCTTAGCAGCTAAAGATGTTCGTATTCAAGCACCAATTCCCGGCAAAAATACAGTTGGTATTGAAATACCAAATAAAAATATTGCTGCTGTTCCAATTAGAGAAGTTTTAGCAAACCCTCCTAAGGATATGGCTGGTGCTAAGATAATGGTTGCTTTAGGAAAAGATATTATGGGTAAAACCCAATGTGCAGATATTTCCAAAATGCCACATTTACTTGTTGCTGGTTCTACTGGATCAGGTAAATCCGTTTGTATTAATTCATTTATTTGTTCAATTCTAATGAATAAAAGACCAGATGAAGTAAAACTCATGTTAGTAGACCCTAAAAAGGTAGAACTATCTAACTATAATGGAATACCTCATTTATTATGCCCTGTCGTAAGTGATCCTAAAAAGGCAAATGTTGCTCTTCAAAAGATAGTAGCTGAAATGGAAAGAAGATATGATGTTTTTGCGGAAAACAATGTCAAAAACATTGGCTCTTATAACGAAATGATTGAAAAGAATAATGAAAGAAATGATAGTAACGTTCCTAAAATGCCATATATAGTAGTTATTATTGATGAACTTGCGGACCTTATGCTAGTTGCTGCTAAAGAAGTAGAAGACTCAATTATGCGTATTACCCAAATGGCTAGAGCGGCAGGGATTCATTTAATTGTTGCAACTCAAAGACCATCTACTGATGTAATTACTGGTGTAGTTAAAGCTAATATTCCATCAAGAATTAGTTTTGCTGTAGCATCTCAAATTGATTCAAGAACTATCCTTGATATGAAAGGCGCCGAAAAATTATTAGGTAGAGGTGATATGCTTTATTTACCAATGGGATCTAATACACCACTTAGAATTCAAGGAAACTTTATATCTGATGAGGAAATTGAAAGATTAATAGAGTATGTATCTAAAGAGCAAGTTGCCAAATATGATAATAGTTTAACCGAGATACCAGATAATCATATGGCTGGAGAAAGTAGTGCTAAAGAAGAATATGATGATCCACTATATAATGAAATAGTAGATTTTGCTATTTCTACTGGTAAAGTAAGTGCTTCTCTTTTACAAAGAAGATTTAGATTAGGATATAATAGAGCTGCTAGAATAGTTGATCTACTAGAAGAAAGAAGAATTATAGGGCCTGCTAATGGATCTAAACCTCGTGAAGTCTTAATTAAAATGGAAGGTAAACAAGAAGAATAATCCTCATATAAGGGGATTATTTTCACTATTAATAGACAATTTTCTTAATATTTCGTATAATTAAGTAGGTGGATGTATGAAAAATATATATGATTATACATATGATGAATTAAATAAATTTTTAATCTCTTTAAATGAAAAAAAATATCGTACTAGACAAATTTGGGAATGGCTTTATATTAAAAAAGTAACATCATTTGAAGAAATGACTAATTTAAGTAAGGATTTAATAAGTAAATTAAAAGATAATATTAAATTTGAATATATAAGAATTAAAACTAAACAAGAAAGTGATTTAACTAATAAATATTTATTTGAACTAAGTGATGGAAACTTTATAGAAGCAGTTTTAATGATGCATGATTATGGATTAAGTATATGTGTATCAAGTGAAGTTGGATGTAATATGGCTTGTGCTTTTTGCGAAAGTGGAAGACAAAAGAAAATACGTAACTTAGAAACATATGAAATTGTAGAACAATTACTATTAATAGAAAAAGATTTAAATAAAAGAATAGATAGTATTGTAGTAATGGGCATTGGCGAACCTTTTGATAATTATGATAATATTATTAATTTTATTAAAATTGTAAATAACCCTTATGGTCTTGCCATTGGGGCAAGGCACATAACTGTAAGTACCTGTGGACTAGTTCCTAAAATCAAAGAATTTGCTTTATTACCTCTACAGGTTAACTTGGCAATTAGTTTACATGCTCCAAATAACGAACTAAGAAGTAGACTAATGCCAGTAAATAAGGCTTATCCACTAGATATTTTAATGAGCACTTTAAAAGAATATAGCAAAAAAACTAATAGACGAATCACTATAGAATATGTTATGCTTAAAGAAGTAAATGATAGTTTAAAAGAAGCAGATGAACTAGTAAATTTACTAAGAGGAATGAATGCTTATGTTAATTTAATTCCTTATAATGAAACAAGCCATATTGAGTTTAAAAAATCTAATAAGAATCAAATAATGGCATTTTATGATTACTTAAAGAAAAATAAAATAAATGTAACAATTAGAAAAGAGTTTGGCGCTGGTATAGACGCGGCTTGTGGGCAACTAAGAGCAAAAGAAGGTGAATAAATGAAATCATTTTATTTAACAGATACAGGAAGAGTTAGAAGTCATAATGAAGATTCAGTTACAATTGTTAAAAACTCTAAAGGAGAGCATTTAATGATTGTAGCTGATGGTATGGGAGGTCATAGGGCTGGTGAAGTAGCATCATCTATGGCAGTTACTCATATTGGATCAAGATTTACTGCAATGCCTTCAATTGGATCTAAAATTGATGCCGTTAATTGGCTTAAAGAAAATATCGACGAAGTAAACGCCAAAATTCTAAAATATGGTGAAGAAAATCCAGGTTCCAGTGGATTAGGAACAACCTGCGTTATAGCGTTACTTACAGATGATTTTCTTATTTTTGCTAACGTTGGTGATTCATCTGGATTTGTATTAAAAAATAATAAATTACATAAAATTACCAAGGAACATACTTTAGTAAACTTCTTAGTTGAAACCGGAGAAATTACCGAAGAAGAGGCCATTAATCATCCCAAGAAAAATGTTTTGATGAAAGCTCTTGGTGCTGGAGATAAAATAGAACCAGATATATTTGAAGTTGATATCAATATTGATGCAATTATTCTATGTTCTGATGGGCTTACAAATATGCTTACCAAAGATCAAATTGAAAAGGTATTAATTGAAGATGAAATAAATGAAGAAGAGAAGCTAATTAAATTAATTAAGAAGTGTAATGCAAGAGGGGGAACCGATAATATTTCAATTGCTTATTTAGTAAAGGATAGTGGTGAAATGTGATAACTAAAGGAGAAAAAATAAATGACCGTTACCAAATTATTAAAATGATTGGTGAAGGTGGAATGGCTAATGTATATTTAGCTTATGATACAATATTAGAAAGAAATGTAGCCGTTAAAATTTTAAGGGGGGATTTAGCAACAGACGAAAAGTTTGTACGTCGCTTTCAAAGAGAAGCTCTATCAGCAAGTAGCTTATCGCATCCAAATATAGTTGAAGTCTATGATGTTGGAGAAGACCATGGCATTTATTATATTGTTATGGAATATATTGAAGGAAAACATTTAAAACAACTTTTAAAGAAAAGGGGAAAACTTACTTTAAATGAAGTTGTAGATATAATGCTTCAAATAACAGATGGTATGAGTGCTGCCCATGATTCTTATATCATCCATCGTGATATAAAACCGCAGAATATTATGATACTTGAAAATGGCATTGTTAAAATAACTGATTTTGGAATTGCTATGGCTTTAAATAGTACCCAGCTTACTCAAACCAATAGTGTTATGGGTAGTGTACATTATTTACCTCCAGAGCAAGCGAGTGGAAAAGGTTCAACTATTCAAAGTGACGTCTATTCAATGGGAATTTTAATGTATGAATTATTAAGTGGGACATTACCATATAAAGGTGATAATGCAGTAGAAATAGCTTTAAAGCATTTAAAAGAACCACTTCCAAGTATTAGAAAAGAATGCCCTGATATTCCTAACTCAGTTGAAAATATAATTATTAAATCAACTGCTAAAAATCCTAAAAATAGATACGCTGATGCTCGCAGCATGCATGAAGATTTACTTACTTGTCTAGATGAATCAAGAGCAAATGAAGATAAATATGTCTATAAGTATCCTGAATTTGATGAAACTCAAACCTTAAAACAAGAAAAAGAAATTGAAAAGACTCTAGATCTTAAAGATACTACCAATGAGTTAGAAGTAAAACAAATAACCGATAAAGATTTAAAAAGAAAAGAGAATAAACTATTAATAATTCTAGGAGCTATTTTTGCAGGCCTTGCAATAATGACTGCTGTTATAGTGTTACTACTTCCAAAATTATTTACAAGCAAAGAAGTAGTAGTTCCTAATGTATCTGGTAAGACTATTAATGAGGCTATAAACATTTTAAATGAAAACGGTCTTAAAATATCCGCCGAAAGAAGAACTGCAGCATCTGATACCATTAAAGAGGGAGATGTAGTTAAAACTGATCCATCAGCTGGTCGTACAGTAAAAAGTGGTTCAACTATCATTCTCTATGAATCATCTGGAGAAAAATCTTATATAATGGAAGATTTTACTGGCAAAAACTATATTGAAGTTAAAACTATTTTAGAAAAGGTTAATAAATTATTTGTTGTAATAGATTACGAAAAAGTAGAAGATTCAAGTAAATATACTGTTGGTGACATTATAAAACAAACTCCTGAAGCCGGCACTAAACTAGTTGAAGGAGACACTGTTACATTGTATATTCCTGACATATCAGATGTTTATCCTGATTTTACCACTGGAGATTATTCTCTTGCTGATATCAAGGCATTCTGTGATAAATATGGATTAACTCTTCAAGAAGAATATGTTCAAGATGATACTTATGAACCTGGGGCTATTATTAGTCAAAATAGAACTGCTGGTACAGATATTATACGAGGTATGACATTAAAAATAAAAATTGCTGAAGAAGTAGATACAGAAAGTTATGTGGATTAAATGGAAGGCAAAATAATTAAAATAATTAGTAACTTATGCACTGTTGAAGCTAATAATAAACTTTATGAATGCAAACCAAGGGGCAAGTTTTATTACCAAAGACTTACCCCTTTAGTTGGTGATAGAGTAATAATAGATGATGTTAATAATTATATTTTAGAAATACTACCACGTAAAAATTCTTTAAATAGACCAATGATAGCAAATGTAGATGCTTGTATTATTGTAACAAGTGTAAAAGAGCCTAATTTAAGCTTATATTTATTGGACAAAATTCTTACATTAGTTATTTGCAATAATATAAAGCCAATCATCTGCTTTACAAAAGTTGATCTGTTAGATGATAAAGAAAAAGAAGATTTTATGAATATTTATAATTATTATAATAAAATAGGCATATCTTCAATAACTAATAATGAGTTAGAAAAGTTAGATAAACTAATTGAAAATAAGATTATTGTATTAACTGGCCAAACAGGGGCTGGTAAAAGCTCTTTATTAAATAAACTTGATCCATCTCTTAATTTAAATACTAATGAAATAAGTAAAGCTTTAGGTAGGGGAGTTCATACTACTAGGCATACTGAAATATTTAAATATAAATCTTCTTTTATCGCTGATACACCTGGATTTAGTTCATTAGATTTAATAGATTTATCTCGTGAAAACATCCGAGATTCGTTTATTGAATTTGGTTTTGATTGTAAATACCGAGATTGTTTTCATTTAAATGAACAAGGATGTTTAGTTTTAGAAAGAATTAATAAGGATATTTTAAAATCAAGATATGATAATTATATAAAAATATTAAACGAAATAAAATAGGAGAAATTATGAAAGTAGCTGTATCATTTATAAAAAGTAAATATCAAGAAAAAGAAACTATTGATAAAATTAATAAGACATCAGCAGATTTTTTACATATTGATATAATGGATGGAAAGTTTGTTGAATCTAAAAACTATAGTTATGATGATATTTGTAAATTTACTAAAGACAATAATAAAAAAATGGATATTCATCTAATGTGTATTAATCCTTTAAATTATATAAAAGATTATGTCAAATTAAATCCATATAATATTACTTTCCATCTTGAAGCTAGCAATAACATAAATGAAATTATTGATTATATTCATAGCCATAATATTAAATGTGGTCTAGCAATCAATCCAGAAACTAATATAGATGAGTTAAAACCTTATTTAGATAAAATTGATACCGTTTTAGTAATGAGTGTTCATCCTGGAAAAGGTGGTCAAACATTCATTATGGATACTATCGCTAAAATAAAAGAATTATCTAAATTTAAAGTAAATTTTGTAATTGAAGTTGATGGTGGAATTAATAAAGATAGCGTTAAATATTTAAATAATGTTGACATAGTAGTATCTGGTTCTTATATTTGTGAAAGTGATAATTACGAAGAAAATATATTAAAATTAAAAGCTGATTTTTAAAATCAGCTTTTATAATGTATCTATTCCATCATTTGAAAATTGAAATTCACTAGATTTAATAATTTCTTCAATATCATCTTCTAAATCAATTAATCTTAAGATTTCTTCAAATGTAGTTTCACCAGCTACGACCTTAGTTAATCCATCTTGTAAAAGAGTAATAGTTCCACATTCACCATATACAAGTTCTCTTAACTTAGCTTTTTCGGTATTTTTAATTATTGCGTCTCGAATTTCTTGTGTTATTAATAATACTTCATGAATGGCGATACGTCCTTTGTAACCATTATGACATTCATCACAACCTACAGGAACATATATTTCATTTATATCAAGATTTAAATTACGTTTAAATACTTTCTTTTCATATTCTGTTGTCGGTCTTGAACCGCGACACTTTTTACATAATCTTCTAGCAAGTTTCTGTGATACGATACCGGATAATGCAGCGCCTAGCAAGTAACGTTCAACATCCATATCAGTAAGACGCTCAATAGTATTAAGTGAGTCATTGGTGTGGATAGTTGATAATACTAAGTGTCCAGTAATAGAAGCTCTAACGGCAATACGCGCTGTTTCATCATCACGAATCTCACCAATCATTATAATATCAGGGTCTTGTCTTAAAATACTACGTAGAGCACTAGCAAATGTTAATCCTATTTCAGAGTTTACTTGAACCTGATTTATACCTTCAATATTCATTTCTATCGGATCTTCTACGGTAATAATATTTCTTTCTTCAGTATTTAATCTTTGCAAGATAGAATACACTGTTGTAGATTTACCAGAACCAGTAGCACCAGTAACAAGTATAATACCATTTGGTATACTTATCATTTTAATTATTTTTTCATAGTTTTCTTTACTAAAACCAAGTTCTTCTATACCTTGGCTAGACATTTTATAATCTAAAACACGAATAACTATTTTTTCACCCAAATTTGTTGGTAAACAAGATACACGTAAATCTACCTCAACACCATCTAAGGTATTTTTAACTGCACCATCTTGAGGAATCCTTGATTCAGTTATATTCATTCTAGATATGATTTTAATACGAGTTGCCATATTTCTTTCAACATATAAAGGCACAATACTATAATCTGATAACTTTCCATCAATACGCATACGTATTTTTAAACCATTTTCAAATGGATCAAAGTGAATATCAGATGCTTTATTCTTTATAGCATCTAAAATTATTTTATTAACTATATCAGTTATAGATTCATCTTCATAATTAAAAGTTACTAATTTTGAACTTTCAGTAGTTAGTTGATTTTCATCAAAAACAACTTCATTATTTTCTATATCATTATTATTCATGATTCACCTTCTTATTCTTATAAAATTATATCATATTTTTTTAAATATAAAAACTATTTTATTACAAAGTAGAATAATATTTAATTTTAAATAAAGGCGTGCTATAATCAATTTGGGTGAAAAGAATGAAAACAGAAGAATTTGACTATGAACTTCCTCAAGAATTAATCGCTCAAACACCTCTTAAAAATAGAAGCGAATCTAGATTATTAGTAATGGATAGACATACTGGTGAACTAATCCATGAGAAATTTTTTAATATTATTGAGTATTTAAATAAAGGCGATGCCCTAGTTATTAACGATACAAAAGTAATACCTGCAAGACTTATTGGTATTAAAGAAGATACTGGCGCTGTTATTGAACTTTTATTACTAAAAGAGATGGATAATAATAAATGGGAATGCTTAGCTAAACCTCAAAAACGATTAAAAGAAAATACAATAGTATCATTTGGAGATGGCAAATTAAAAGCAAGAGTTCTTAAAATAAAGGAAGATGGCATCACACATATAGAACTACTTTATAAGGGGATTTTAATGGAAATATTAAATGAATTAGGTACAATGCCATTACCACCATATATACATGAAAAACTAGAAGATAAAGATCGATATCAAACTGTTTATGCAGAAAATTATGGCTCTGCAGCAGCTCCAACAGCTGGATTACATTTTACCGAAGAATTATTAAAGAAAATTGAAGAAAAAGGTGTATCTATCGTTCATGTAACTTTACATGTTGGCCTTGGAACATTTAGACCAGTAACTGCTGAAGATGTTACTAAACACGTTATGCATACTGAAGAATATATTATGAGTAGGGAAGCAGCCGATAAATTAAACGAGATTAAGAAAAATGGCGGACGAATCATTGCAGTAGGTACTACTAGTGTTAGAACATTAGAATCTATATTAAAAGATCATGATAAGTTTGTACCATGTCATAGTAATACTAATATCTTTATTTATCCAGGATATAAATTTAAAGCAATTGATGGATTAATAACTAACTTTCATTTACCAAAAAGTACATTAGTAATGTTAGTATCAGCTTTTTCTTCAAGAGAAAATATTTTAAATGCTTATAAAGTAGCGGTAGACAATAAGTATCGTTTCTTTAGTTTTGGAGATGCAATGTATATAAGTGATTTAAATGATGTAAATAAAAAATAAAATATGATATACTTTAATTGTATTGAAAGTAGGTTTTATGGAAGAAAAATTAGAAAATCTTAGAAAAAAAGCTCTTAGAAAGCAATTAACAGGCATTATTGTAGTTATAGTAATAAGTATATTATTAATTCCTTTGATTCAAATGTTTTCCTTTTTTTTATTAGTGCTTGGAATAATAATATGTTCTATGATAAGTAATAAGGATGTAAAAGCATTTAATGATTCATTTAAACAAGAAGTAGCTTTAAAAGCATTAAATGAAGTGTGTACTGATGTAACATTTGATGTAAATAAAGGAATTGATAGATCGGTTATCGCAAATACTCATATGATGAATATGGGAGATATTTATCGCTCAAATGATTATGTAACTGGAAAATATAAGAATATTAGTTTTGAATTATCTGATGTTGAAATAGAGGAAGAATCTACTGATTCTGATGGTGATACTACCTATTATACAGTCTTTAAAGGACAATGGTTTATTTTTGATTTTAATAAAACATTTAAAGCAAATGTTCAAGTTTGTGAAAAAGGTTTTGGTAATAATATAAGAGGATATTTATTTAGTAAAAAAGAAGAAAGATATAAAAGAGTAGAATTAGAAGATATCGAGTTTAATAAAAAGTTTAAAGTTTATGCTCAAAATGAATTAGACGCATTCTATATTTTAACTCCAGGAACCATGAATAAAATAAAAGAAATTAAAAATCATATAAAAGGCAGCTTATTATTATGTTTTATAGATAATAAATTACATATAGGTTTATATAATAATAAAGATTTGTTTGAAGCGAGCATTTATAAAAAGGTAAATATTGATGCTATGACTTCAAAGACAAAAGATGAAATAAGCGCTATTACAAACTTTGTAGATATCTTAAGTTTGGATAACGATTTATTTAAATTTTAAAAGGAGGTGTTTAAAAAATGGAATATGGATTAATAGTATTAGTTGCATTAATATTAATAGTAGTTATTTGGGTTATATCTGTATCTAACTCATTAAATAGAACAATAGTAAAAATAGATGAGGCAAGTTCTGGAATAGATGTAGCTTTAACTAAAAGATATGATACTTTAACTAAAATGATAGATGTAGTTAAAGGTTATGCTAAACATGAAAAAGAAACTATTTTTGAAGTAATAAAGTTAAGAAAAAATATGACTACTGAAGAAAAAATAGAAGCTAATAATAAAATGAATAATAACTTAGCTAGAATTAATGCTTTAGCTGAAAGTTATCCTGAATTAAAATCAAGTGAGAATTATAATACATTACAAAAATCTATTGCTGATGTAGAAGAGCATTTACAAGCTGCTAGAAGAATGTATAATTCTAATGTTTCTATTTTTAATCAAAAATTAGTTTCTTTCCCAACAAGCATAATTGCTAATTCTAAAGGATTAACTAAAAAAGACTTCTTTGAAGCTGAAGAAGTAAAAAAAGAAGATGTTAAAATAGATTTATAATAGAGCCTAAAGCTCTTTTTTCAATTTATTATAATAATCTTCAATACATAATTTAAGTTTATAGAAATCATTTTGATTATTTAAATAGGTTCTTTTATTAATTTCAATCATTATAGATGATAATTTATTATCTTTCTTATTTAAATATTTATTAGGAATAATAGTCCCACAGTATGGCTTATTTAATGAAACTTTATATCCATATTTTTGAAAGTGATTAATTGTATAATTAATTAACTCTTTATCGGTATATATTGAATCAGTACCAATACAAATATCAGGATTATCTATGCTATTAAATAGTTTTAATACCATTTCATCAGAATAACTATGTAAATCAATAATAAGACACTTATTATATTTATTTATTATATTAGTAACAATTTTATTTAATTTACAATGATACTTATCATAATAAGATTTAATAATTTTATTTCTATATTTTTTATTAGGTCTTGCTATAACATTATCACAATCATTTGTATATGTTACACCCATACCTTTATTTGCCATAATTTCTTTTGAATCATCTTTAAATTTTTCGACATCACAAAAAATTCTAGAATATTTAAATATTAATTTATGACTACTATTTGGAACCAATTCATTTGTTAGATAATCTGATAAAAAGATATTTGACTTTTTAATATACTTTTTATCTTTAAGACATATTTTCCAAAAAGTCTTAGGTATTTTTAATGAAGAGTGGGGAACGTGAAATAATATATAAGACATTTTTTACCTCCAATAGAATTTTATTTTAATATTGTAAATAGCACATATGCTTGATATAATTATAAAAGGAACATTTGATAAGTTGGGTGGAGCCAAACTTCTTGAAAAGAAGGGAGGCGATAAGATGAACAAGAAAGATTTTTTAATTTTTGCTTTAGTAATTATTATCTTCCTTTTACAATTACTACTATTTATAGTTTTAATATAAAAGAAAGCCACCTAACTATTCATTAGTTTAGGTGGAAACATAAAAATTTATGGCAACACTCAACATAGTGATTATTAAGTGTTCCTTTTTTATTATATGAAGTTTCCTTCATCTATATACATAATAACATAAAAACGGCTTTTTTGCAAGCCGTTTAAATAATCACAATGGTGACCCGTACGGGATTTGAACCCATGAATGTATGCGTGAAAGGCATATGTGTTAACCGCTTCACCAACGGGCCATTAAACAAATGGTGGGCCTGGGGGGACTTGAACCTCCGACCTCACGCTTATCAGGCGTGCGCTCTAACCAGCTGAGCTACAAGCCCATTTGTTAAAATAAAATTGGTGCCCAGTTAGGGATTCGAACCCTAGACCCACTGATTAAGAGTCAGTTGCTCTACCAACTGAGCTAACTGGGCAAAAACTGAGTACTCATTCATTATAACATAATTTTTTTAAAATACTAGTCTAAATTTAACATTTTTAAATATTTTAACCAAATTAAGTGGCGGAGTAGGAGAGATTTGAACTCTCGCGCCAGTTACCCGACCTACACCCTTAGCAGGGGCGCCTCTTCAGCCTCTTGAGTACTACTCCGTGCCAACAAGAAAATTTTACTATAAAACCATCTTGTTTGTCAAACCTTTTTAATAAACTTCTGCTTTTATTGCTTCAACAAAATTACGCATTAATAGAAAATAATCATTATTATTCTTTCTTTGTTCTTCAGTTAAAGTGATCATATTAGGTACTTCTGTAAGTTTTGCTCCCTTACTTACTAAATCTTTAATAGTATTATTTTCTTCAGTACCAGCTAAAATAAATAAATAACTATTTTCTTTTGATGAAAATAATTTTTGAGCCCTGCTTATATTAGTATTTGAATTTTCATCATCAGATGCTATTGATATTATTTCAAAACCATATTTTTCTAAAAACTTAAAAGTATTATTTGCAACTATTATTTTATTATTACTAGCATTTTCAGCAACTAATTTAAGTTCAGCATCAAATTCAGATATTGTTAGTTTTAAATCATCATAATTCTTATCTATTTCATCTAAAATACCTTTATAAGTAATATAGTTTTTTAATCCATTCTTTATATTAGAAGTCATCATTAAAAAATTAGAAGGACTAAGCCATAATTCAGGTAAATCATTTTTAATTTCTAATCCTTGTGATACATCAATAATATTCATTTTCTTATTTCTATTAAGTAAGTTTGCTGCGATATCTTTTTCATTAGATAAACCATTATATATAAATAAATCGCCTTTACTGTAATCATTTAATTTTTTAGTAGTTAAGACATACGTATTGATATCAACTCCATTAGGATAAATACTAGATATTTTAGCGTGATTACCATATAAGAAATTACTAATAAACTCAATCGGATAGACAGTAGAGTAGATAGTAATATTATCATAACTATCTTTTTTAAAACAGCCACTTAAACATATAACTATTAATCCTAAACATAAAAATTTTACTAACTTTTTCATAAATTCTCCTTTAGTGGGTCATAACCATATTTACCAAATGGATGACATTTTAATATTCTTTTAATACCTAATTTTATTCCTTTAAAAGTACCATACTTTAATAAAGCTTCTTTAAAATATTCTGAACAAGTAGGAGTAAACCTACACATATAATGGCTTCTAAAAGGAATACTTTGATATATATCAATCATTTTAATTAATATCTTTTTCATAAGCATCAATACAATCTTAACATAAAACTCTCAAAAAAACTAGCATAAACAAGAACTTTAAGTTATAATGAATACTAGGTATGGTGATAAACATGAATTTAAATAAATATGGTATAGATAATGATAATCCAATTTTAGATATAGCACTCACTCATACATCTTATGCTAATGAAAATAATACCGAAAGTTATGAAAGATTAGAGTATTTAGGTGATGCTGTTTTAGAATTAATAATTAGTGAATATTTATATAAAAATACTAACTTAAAAGAAGGGCAAATGTCTAAAATTAGAAGCAGATATGTTTGTGAAGAAGCCTTAGATGAATACGCTAATAAGATTAATTTAAGAAAACATATTAAAATGGGACATGGTACCGAAGTTAATGCCACAATTACAGCTGATGTATTTGAAGCGGTAATTGCTACTATTTATTTAAATTCTGGTTTTAATAAAGCCAGAGAATTTGTTTTAGATATTGCACTTCCTTATATTCAAAATAATACTATTTTTTTAAGTGATTATAAATCTTATTTACAAGAACTTGTTCAAACTGATCAAAAAAGTGTAACTTATAATGTAGTTAAAACCTCAGGCCCTGCCCATGATCGTGAATTTGAAGTAGAAGTTATAATTGATGGGATAACTTTTGCTCACGGAGTAGGTAAAAGTAAAAAGGCAGCTGAACAAAATGCCGCTAAAAAAGCAATTGAATTAAGTGCAGGTGGGAATAAATGAAGTTAATTAAAATAAGCATTCATGGATTTAAAAGTTTTGCTGATAAAGTAAATATTGATATAAAAGATGGCATTACTGGTATAGTAGGACCTAATGGTTCTGGTAAAAGTAATATAGTTGATGCCGTTAGATGGGTATTAGGAGAACAATCTCTAAAAGATATAAGAGGTGGAGCCTCTTCATCTGATGTGATTTTTTCTGGTTCTAAATCAAGAAGCCCACTTACTCGTGCATGGGTAGCATTAACTTTTGATAATACCGATCATTATTTAAATAGTGACCTATCCGAAATTGAAATAAAAAGAGTGGTTTATAAAACTGGTGAAAATGAATATTTTATTAATAATGAAAGCGTAAGACTAAAAGATATTACTAATTTATTTATTGATTCAGGTTCATCAGTTAATTCTTTATCTATTATATCTCAAGGTAAAATAGGTGAAATAATAAACAGTAAACCAGAAGAAAAACGAGCTATATTAGAAGAAGCAGCTGGAGTACTCAAATATAAAAAGCGTAAAGATGAATCTTTAAGAAAACTAGATAAAGCTAATGATAATCTATCTAAAGTTAATTTAATAATAGATGAATTATCAGTTAACTTAGAACCATTAAAAGAGCAAAGTGAAATAGCTACTAAATATTTAAACTATAAAAATGAATTAGAATCAAAAGAAATTGGTCTTCTAGCCTTAGATATCAATGATATAAATGAAAAATATACTACTCATAAAGAAAAACTAGAAGAAATAAATCAAAATATCTTAAAATCAAATAATTCAAATCTAATAGATTCATCTAAAATAGATACCTTAAAATTAAAATTAATTAAATTAGAAGATGAAATAAATGCTAAACAAGATAAATTATTTAAAAAAACTACTGAGCTATCTAATCTTCAATCAGAAAAGCAAATTATGATGGAAAGAGAAAAATATAAAGTAGATGATGCTAAATTACAAAATAATGTTTTATTATTAAAAGAACAAGAATTAAAAGTAAAAAATGATATTAAATCATTAGAAGATGAAATAACTCTTAAAGAAAATAATTTAAAATTAAAAGAAGCTGAATATACTAAAATATCTAATGAATATAATAAAGAAAACTTAACTAAAAATTCATTACTTAATTTATTATCTAATTTAAATAAAGAAGAATTAATATTAAAAAATGAAATAGATGTATTAAAAGAATCTATCGATAATGATAGTAAACTTCCATATGCTGTTAAAAGTGTTTTAAATAATACAAGATTATCAGGTATTCATAATACGTTAGGTAAACTTATTGAAACTGAAGAAAAATATGCTTATGCGATAGATATTGCTTTAGGTTCAACTTCTAATGTTGTCATAGTAGACAATGAAAACAATGCTAAAGATGCGATTAGTTATTTAAAACAAAATGGGATTGGCAGGGTTACTTTTTATCCTTTAAATATTATTAAACCAAGAGGAGTTGATCCAAGTACACTAGGTAAAATAGAATCTGACTCATCTTTTATCGGACTTGCTTCATCTTTAGTAAAGTATGATTTAAAATACCGTAATATAATTTTAAACGCTTTAGGTAATACCATAATAGTAGATAATTTAGTTAATGCTAATAGATTAAGTAAAATTATTAATCATACTTATAAAATTGTTACTTTAGATGGTGATTTATTATCACCAGGAGGTAGTATAACTGGTGGTAAAAATAAAAATACTACTGGTTTAATTAATCAAAAATTTGAATTAGAAAGTAAAATAAAATTATTAAAAGAAAAAGAAAAACTAATTAAAGAAAAAGAAGAAGATATTAATGAAAAAGACAATAATCTAAAAATATTAGAAAATAAAGTATTTAATATTAATAATGAATTATCTTTAAATAAAGAATCTTTAAATAGAAGAAAAAATGATTTATTAAATTTAAAAAATAATTATGAAAGTATTAAAAATGAAATAAATGGTACTAAAGGATTACTTGAAAATAAAATAGATGAAAAAGTAAATGATATTTTAAATAAATATTATAAGGTTAATAATGAAAAAGAATCTTTAGAATTAAGTTTAAATGAATTAAAACTAAATAAAAATGATTTACAAAGCCAGATAAATGAATTAGAACTTCTTACTAAAAAACAAAACAGTGAATATAATAAGTTATTAAATGAACAAAAAGAACTAGAAGTTATTATTAGTAAAGAAGAAATGAAATTAGATAACCTTTTACTTAGACTAAATGAAGAATATGGAATGACTTATGAAAAAGCAAAAGGTTATGAACTTGATGAAGGAGTAGATACTGTAAGAAGTAAGGTTAATACTCTAAAAAGAGATATTAAAGCTTTAGGTGATGTTAATGTTGGATCCATAGCAGAATATGAAAGAATTAATGATAGATATACATTCTTAACAACTCAAAAAGATGATTTAACTAATTCAATCAATGATTTATTAACAGTTATTAATGAATTAGATGAAACAATGATAGATAAGCTAAAAGATACTTATAATGAACTTAATATTGAATTTAATAAAGTATTTAATAAACTATTTAGAGGAGGAGAAGCATCTTTAGTATTAACTGATCCAAATGATATTTTAAATACTGGTTTAGAAATAAAAGCAACTCCACCAGGAAAAGATATTAAATCAACTAGACTTTTATCTGGAGGAGAATCTACTTTAACTGCCATTGCTTTATTATTTGCAATACTTAATATTAGAACAGTACCATTTTGTATCTTTGATGAAGTAGAAGCAGCCTTAGATGAAGTAAATGTAGATATGTTTGGTAAATATTTAAATGAACTTAATACTAATACCCAATTCATTATCATAACTCATAAAAAGAGAACTATGGAATATACCAATACTTTATATGGTATAACTATGCAAGAATCTGGTGTATCTAAATTAGTAAGTGTCAAATTAGATTAATATGTTAATAAACTTAACATATTTTTTTAAAGTGCATTTTCACAAAAAATAATTAAAAATAGCATTTTGCCATTGTACAAACATTTGTATCGTGATAAAATTATTGATGTGTAAAGTTATCAGAAACAAATATCAAAGTAGTAATATCAATAATAAATTAGAGATTATCAAGTTTCTCAAACTTTGATATTTATAATGAAATCAGGGAGGTTATTGAAATATGAATGATGTCATTGTTAAAGAAAAAATTGTAATAGAAAATTTAATCTATGAGATTCGTGGAGTTCAAGTAATACTTGATTCAGATTTAGCGAGACTTTATGAGTGTGTTAATGGCACCAAAGATATAAATAAAGCCGTAAAGAGAAATATAGAGAGATTTCCAGAGAATTTCATGTTTCAGTTAACAGATGAGGAATATGATAATTTGAGGTTCCAATCTGGAACCTCAAAAATAAAAGGTGGAAGAAGATATAATCCATATGTTTTTACAGAGCAAGGCGTAGCTATGCTTTCAAGTGTTCTTCATTCTGAAATAGCAATAAAAATGAGTATTCAAATTATTAATGCATTTGTAATTATGAGAAAATATATATCAAATAATTTGATTGAGCAAAGATATATAAATAATCTAGTATTAGAACATGATTCAGAAATAAAATTATTGAAGGAATCTTTTGGTAAAATAGAAGAAAAACGTAAAGTTAATGAAATATATTTTAATGGTCAAATATATGATGCATATTCAAAAATACAAGATATATTTAAAATTGCTACAAAAAAATTAATAATTATAGATACATATGCTGATAACACATTACTAGATATTATAAAAAGATTAAATATTGAAGTAATTGTTATAACTAAGTCAAATAATTTACTTACTAAACAAGACATTGGACGATATAATAAACAATATCATAATTTAAAAGTTATATATGACAATACATTTCATGATAGATATTTTGTTTTAGATGAAAAGTTAGTATATCATTGTGGAACAAGTATAAATAGAATTGGATATAAAACTTTTTCTATCAATTTAATTAGTGATGAAGAAGTATGCAACTTGTTAATTAATAAAGTTAATAAAATTATGTAGTTTTTAGTGTTATTCTTAGATTAGTTATATTTCATAAAGGTATTATTTATAAAAAATGCCAAACTAATAATAAACCTCTTAGAAACTATTAAAAACAAGTGTCAAATTCAATTTAATTTGGCACTTGTTTTTGGTTATACCATATGTTAAAATTATTATGAAAGTAGGATATATGGACAAGAAGAATAAAATAGTTTTAGTTCTATCTATAAGTTTAGCATTAATAGTTTTAATTGGGGCATCATATGCCTATTTCTATTCTTATATTAGAGGACTAGAATCAGCTAGTACTTTAAGTGCTACAACAGGTTCATTAGTTATTGATTATACTGAAGGAAATGAAACTATAAAAGTCGAAAAGATTTTTCCAAGAGAAGAAGCATGGATAACTAAGACATTTACTGTTAAAGGAACTAATACAACTGAACTTACTATGAACTATAGTGTTGGACTTAATATTGAATTAAATGAGTTTAAAGAGGGTTATCTAACTTATACATTAACTAATAATACCATATCAAATAATGGGACACCAATTAGTACCCATACCGGAGTAATTAATAAAAGTGGAGTGCAATCATTTGGATATGGTGATTTTACCAATACTGGTAATACTCCGGAAGAGCATAAATATACATTAGAAATATTTTATCCAAATCTAGATGAAGATCAAAGTAATAGTATGGGTGCTAAATTTGCTGCTCATATTATAATATCTTCATCAAAAGCTTTAAAAATAACTACTACAACCACCACAACGACAACTACAACTGCACCAGCCGAAGAACATGATCCAGAATATAATTTCTATAATTACATATATAGGTTATCTAGTGATCAATGCACAAGTGGAAGTAGTAACTGGCAACAAATAATTCCAAGTGCTCAGATGATTTTTGATGGTAATCAGTCAAGTGAATTATTCGATTATTTTAATAACTGCTCCGACAACTTATCTAGTACAGACTACCAAGAAATAGCTGCTTCTTTTGAACAAATTAATAGTATTTATAATATCAATGGAGATACATCTTGTGAAATGGGATATAGAATTAATATTAATAAATTTTTAGAAATGATGAACTCTATATTCGCTAAACATGATATAAGCATACAAGCTGTTCCTAATCAAATTTACGGTTCTGTATGTGAAGAAGAGTAATATGACGGTGAATAAACTGCTATAGACTTGATTATTTTAAATAATCTTGTTAAACTATTAATAGAATAAAAAGGTAGGGATATATAATGACAAATTTTAATAGGTTAATTAATAATATTTATGGTGATGCTACTAGAATGATGTACTTTTATATTGTTTTAGGCATTATTGCACTTTTCTTCATTATCTTAATAATAATTACTTTAATTAAAAGTAAGAAAGAAGAAAAGAAAAAAGCATTAAGTGAACAAGAAGCCCCAAAAGTGGACTTAGATTTGAGCACTCAAGCTAAGGAAGAAGTTAAAGAAGAAAGTTTAACTGAAACTCAAGTATTTAATAAAGTTTTATTAGATAAGGAGGCTTTAGATGTTGCTAAAGAAGTAACTCCAGCTCCTGTAGGAAATATTGAAGTAAAGGTAGAAGAACCTATTGTAGAAGCAGAGAAAACAGTTACAACAGATGAAACACCTGAGGTTAAAGTAGAAAATCCTGCTGAGCCAGTAGTTACTGAATTACCACAAAAGGAAGAAACTCCAGCGGCAGAACCAGTTGCATTAGAAAATAATGAGGTAGTTGTTCCTGAAGAAGTTAAACCAGAAGAAAATAAAATTGAGGAAACAAAGCAAGAAGCTAAAGAAGAAGAACCAAACTTTTATTTAGAAGAAGCGCACGTAGAAGAGATTAGGCCTGAACCTTTAGTTAAACAAGCTTCTGATCCAATTGAGGTAAAAGTAGAAGATACACCTTTAGAGTTAGAAGAAGTTAAATTATCATCTATTGATGAAGTAAAAGATGATTATACAATTGAAATGCCTAAGGTAAAACCAGTAGATATTGATGATTATTTAAATAGAAGAGAAACTGAAGAAAAAGAAACACCTAAAGAAGAAGTTAAAGAAAATATTGTAGTATCAAATGATGATTTGAAGAGTAGACTATCAAAATTAAAAGAAAAAACAGAAAACCCTGGTATGGTATCTGACGGTGAACTTGAAGATTTAATGAAAGCTGTTGGTTTAGAAGATACTACTGTTATTCCTAATGTCAATGAAAAAGATTTATTAGGTAAATAATTTACAAAAACTAGACAATTAAGTTTGTCTTTTTTTTTATGGTTTGATATACTATTTTAAGGTGATGATACTTATGGTTAAGTATGATGAAAATTCAATAACAATATTAGAAGGTCTAGAAGCAGTTAGAAAAAGACCAGGTATGTATATAGGTAGTACTGATAAAAGAGGACTTCATCATTTAGTATGGGAAATTGTTGATAATGCCGTTGATGAAATAATAAATGGCTATGGAAATAAAATACAAGTTCGAATTAATAAAGATGGAAGTATAACTGTTGCAGATAATGGTAGAGGAGTACCTACTGGTATGCATAAAAGTGGGATAAGTACTCCGGAAGTAATTTACACTATATTACATGCTGGTGGTAAATTTGAAACAGCTGGATATAAAGTATCAGGTGGATTACATGGTGTTGGTGCATCAGTTGTTAATGCCTTATCAGAATGGATGGAAGTTACTATTTTAAGAGAAGGCAAAATTCATCAAATTAAATTTAAAGATGGTGGTAAAGTTGATGCCCCACTAAAAGTAATTGGTAATACTAATCGAACTGGGACAATAGTTACTTTTATGCCAAATAGAGAGATATTTAAAAATTTATCATTTAGTTATACAACTATTTGTGAAAGAATGCAGGAAAGTGCTTTCTTAATTAAAGAACTTACTTGTGAAATAGAAGATATGGCTGATGATAAAAAAGTTATATATCATTATGAAAATGGTTTAATATCATTTGTAGAATATATTAATGAAGATAAAAAAGCATTACATAAAGTAATACCTATTCATGGTAATAAAAATAATATTGAAGTAGACATTGCTTTACAATATACAGATTCCTATAATGAAAATATTATATCTTTTGTAAATAATGTTAAAACAGTTGATGGTGGTACTCATGAAGTAGGTTTTAAAACTGCGATTACCAAAGTATTTAATGAGTATGCTAGAAATAATAATATGCTTAAAAATAAAGATACTAATTTTGAAGGATCTGATGCTAGAGAAGGTTTAACTGCGGTTATTAATTTAAAAATTCCTGAAAATCTATTACAATTTGAAGGTCAAACTAAAGGCAAATTAGGTACTCCTGAAGCAAAACCTACTGTTGAAGCTATTGTGTATGATAATTTAAAATATTTCTTAGAAGAAAATAGGGAAATATCTGTTACTATTTTAGATAAAATGCTCAAAAGTAAAACCGCTAGAGAAGCTGCTAGAAAAGCTAGAGAAGAAGCTCGCAATGGCAAAAAGAATAAAAATGAAGCCCGTAATATTATTGGAAAACTTACCCCAGCTCAAGCAAGAAATCCTAAAATCAATGAATTATTTATTGTAGAAGGAAATTCTGCTGGTGGTACTGCAAAAAATGCTAGAGATCGTAAATTTCAAGCTATTTTACCACTTAGAGGTAAAATCATTAATACTTTAAAAGCAACCGATGCTGATATCTTTAAAAATGAAGAAATTAATACAATGATTAACTGTATTGGTGCTGGCTTCGGAGAAAACTTTGATGTTAAAGATATTAATTATGATAAAGTAATTATAATGACCGATGCTGATGATGATGGTGCTCATATTCAGTGTTTACTTTTAACATTCTTTTATAAATATATGAGAGCATTAATTGAAGAAGGACATTTATATATCGCAATGCCTCCATTATATAAAATAGATTATGGTAAAACTCATGAATATTGTTGGACTAATGAAGAATTAAAAGAAATAACTAATGGTAAATCTAATTATAAATTACAAAGGTATAAAGGACTTGGTGAAATGAATCCTGGTCCACTTTGGGAAACAACAATGGATCCAGATAGACGTAATCTAATTAGAGTTAATATTGAAGATTATGTATTAGCAAGTAAAAGAGTAAATACCTTAATGGGTGATGTTGTTGAACCACGTAAAGAATGGATTAATGAAAATGTAGAGTTTTCACTTGAAGACGATTACGTCGTTAATATGAAAAAATAATTGATAATATTTTTTGATTATGTTAAGATATTAAATCGAAAGCAAAGGGGGAAATTAATTTGAAAAAAGAAGACCTAATAAAATTAAAACAAGAATTATTAAATTTAACAGAAGAAGAGAAACAAGAAAGAATTAAATATTTAAAAGATATAGCTGATGGCAAATTATATGGCCCAGCAGTTGGATATCCTAGTATAGATATGCCTCAGTTACGTTGTTATAATATTGAGCGCTATTTAGAAAAACACGAGAAAGATACTGTAATTGATGCTTTATATCAAAATAATAAAGATAATTTAAATGGTATTGCGCTAGAATACTTTTTATCTAAAATTACTTATAAAGAATTCTTTAATCGTATTGAATCTTTAATGAAATCATTACACGTAAATGGTGTAAATGAAGGAGATTACGTTGGAGTATGTTTGCCAGGAATGCCTGAGTCAATGACATGTGTGTATGCTTTAGGTGGATTAGGTGCTGTTGGTATTTATTTAGCTCCATATTTAGATAAAGAAACTATGCTTAAAGATTTAACTAAAAAAAATACTAAATTATTAATTATTATGGATGATTTTTATAAAAAATTTAAGGAAGTATTTGATGAAGTAATTAGTAAATCTAAAATTGAAAAAGTAGTAATTGTTCCTACTTTAAATTCTTCACCTTTAGGTAAACTTAAAAAGGAAGAAAAATATGAAGGATTGTTTACTAGTTATAATGATTTTATTAAAGAAGGAAAGAATACTCCATTACCTAAATTTATAGATTATAAGAAAGATATGCCTCTAGCAGTTGTATATTCATCAGGTACTACTGGTGTATTAAAGGGTATAGTTTTATCACATGATACTTTCAATAATTCAGCTAGATCATACTATTCATTTGGTTTCAATTTAAGTAAGGGACAAGTAATATACCAAGCTATTCCAACTTGGGCTTCAACTGGACTAATAGCAGATGGAACATCAGCTTTATATTATGGTTGTACGTTATATCAAGATCCTAGATTCGATCCAATTATATATTCTAAAAATTTAGGAAAAAATAAAATTAATTGGGGTATAGCAACTACCGAATTATTTGGTGGTTTAGAAAATATAAGTAAAGAAAAAACTTTTTGGCTTAAATTAAAAATGAATTTACTAAATTATAAAAATCTAAATAACGCTTATATTGGAGGTACTTTATCTACTCAAAAAAATAAAAATAAATTAAATGATATTTTACAATCAATAGGTTGCCCTTGTGAAATAAAAAGAAGCTATGGTAATTGTGAAAATGGGTCAATAGTAACTGCAGAACTAAATGGAATAAATCATCCTGATAATTCAGTTGGTATTCCAATACCTGGAGTTAAAGTTATGATTATAGATGAAAACGGAGTAGAATTACCTTATAATCAAAGAGGAGAAATAACTGTTAAAACTGATTGTGGAATGCTTGATTACTTTACAAGAGAAGATTTAAGCAAAACTATTTTCTTTACAAATGAAGCAGGAACTGAAGAATATAAACATACTGGAGATATTGGCTATGTTACTCCAACTGGTGATTTAATATATGAAGGAAGAGGTAGCGATTACTCTATAGTAGATGATCTTAAAATATATAACTTTGATATTAAAAATGCTATCTTAGAAGATGATAATGTATATGATGCAGAAGTATTTATTAATCCAAATGGTAATTTATGCGCCCATATTGTATTCTATAATAATCCTGAATATAACTTAAATACCATTTTACAAAATATCCAATATCATATTCATAATAAATTTAAAGATATTAGATATGTACCAGAATACTTTAAAATAAGAGAATCTTTCCCAATGGGTAGTTCAACCAAAAGGGACTTTAAAAAACTTAAATCAGAAACTGATGGATTTATCTATATTTCTAAAAATTATTTAACAAAGCAATATACTAAAAGATAATTATGTGGTATACTAATAAATAATAGAGGTGATGAAAATGCTAGTAACTAAACTAACATTCCTAACATATTTCTGTATTATTTATATGATAACACTACTAATTATCTTTTTTTCTAGAGAAAGAATTAAAAATGAAGAAAACAGAATATACGTAATAATGATGTTTACTAATTTAGTTGGATTATTTTTACAATTATTATCAGCACAAGTGTCATATAAATATAATGAAATACCAACATTTATAAGTGATGTAGTTATTAAATTATACTTAATATACTTTATAGTATTTGGAATGTTACTATATTGGTATTTAATGGCTTTAGTTAATAAACCTAATAAAAGTAAAATAATATCTATAGTGCTTTCAATATTATTATTTGCTTCATTAATAATATTCTTTATGCCAATGAATGTCCATACTGACCTAGAAAATTTAATCTTTTATTCATATGGCCCAGCAGTTACTTTTTCATTTATAATAGGTGGTTTTATTTCCTTTTTATTAATTATAACATTAATAATAAATTATAAAAATATCTCTAAAAAGAAAGCTATTCCATTATTTTTATATTTATTACTAGCTACTATTTCAATAGTAATTCAAAAGAATAATCCTGAAATAATGATAATTTGTTTTGTAGAATCATTCTTATGTTTCTTAATGTATCACACGATAGAAAATCCTGATTTAGTAATGATTGAGGAACTAACTAAAACTCAAAAAATATCAGAACAAACTAATAATGATAAAACTAACTTTATTTATACAGTATCTGAAGATATTAATAATAGATTAAATAATGCCGAAGAAGTATATAATGAAGTTATGGAATTAAAACCTAATGAAGAAATATCTAATTATATGAATAATTTAAAAGATATAATAACCGGTGCACGTAATATGTTAAAAAGAACAATAGATATTTCAGATATGGATATTAAATATTTAGGTCTTACAAATAATAAATATAATATTAGATTACTTCTTGATAGTGTCTTTACTCTAAAAAAGAATGAAGTAAAAGAAGGCGTTGATTATCGACTTAATATAACAGATGATTTACCTAATGAACTATACGGTGATCCAATTAAATTAAAACAAATGTTAATTACGATATTAGACAATTCCATTAGATTTACCGAAAAAGGTTTTATTGAGCTTAGAGTAAGTTCTATTATTAAAGATAATATTTGCAGATTAATTATTTCTGTAGAAGATTCAGGGACTGGCATAGATATCTTTAAACAAAACGAAATAATGAATAATACTCATGACTTAGATAAAGAAGAAATTGAAAATCTAGATAATATGAATTTAAATTTAAAAACTGTTAGAAAAATAGTTGGTATTATAGGTGGAACCTTTAACATTGATAGTAATAAATATAAAGGTACTACTGTAAGTATTACAATTGATCAAAAGATTTATGAAAAAGAAAAGAGTAAAGATGAACTTAGAATTGAAAAGTATTCTAAAGATTATATTGAACAAAAGATATGTGCAATAGTATCTATGGATAAAGATATAATAAAGCAAATTAAAAATTTAAGTAAAAAAGCTGGATACAAAGTAGAAGAGTATAGTGTTACTAAATATTTATTAGATAATATTCGAAATAATAAACAATATGACGCTATATTTATAGATGAATACATGGAGAAAATAGATGCTAGAAGTTTCTTAAGTAAAGTAAAAGAAGTAGAAAACTTTAATAGTAAAGTATTTGTTATTAGTAACAATAAGAATCTAAAAACTAAGAAAGAATTAATAGATTTAGGCTTTACAGGTATTGTAAATAATCCAATTGAAAAAGAAGATATATTAAATAAATTAAAAAAAGAGAATTAAATCTCTCTCATAAAGTCCTTATTTTTATAAGGATTTTTCTTATCTATACGATCTACAAATAAGATGCCATTTAAATGATCTATTTCATGTTGAAATGCTACGGAAATATCTTCTCTTACTCTTAAAGTAAATAAATTTCCATTTTCATCATAAGCTTCTACAGTTATTCTAGCATGTCTTGGAACAATACCCTCAACTTCACGATTAACACTTAAACAGCCTTCACCTTCACCAACATAAATTAGTTCTTCACTTTTACTTACTATTTTAGGATTAATAATAACATAACGATTAAATTTACCTTCATCTATTTCCTCAGAGATAACAAATATTCTTTTAGGAATCCCTATTTGGACTAATGATAGTCCCATACCAGCTCTTAAATCATATTTTTCAGAGTATTCCGGTATTTGACTCATTTCTAAGTAATCTAGTGAATCATTAATAATTTTCTTAGTTTCTTCATCTAATGGAAATGTTACTTCTTTAGATACTGTTCTTAATATCTTATGTGATTCATCTAATATTTTAATATTAGGTAATTCTTTATACTTCATAGTAAACCCCTTTCAAGCACTCATAGTATAGCAAATAATATTAAAAAAATAAAGTAAAACTTATATTTTTACTTTATCTCCAATTTTATAATGTTTACTATAATTATTAGGTAGTTCTAAAGTATGTTTAGATTTATTTAATAAAATCATTCTATTAGGTTTAATATTAGGATGTATTTCAGTTATAATTAAATCTTTATTTAGACCAATAACATCAATAGGTTCTAACATATAAAAGGTATGAATAGAGTTTACATTAGGAAAAAGCATCCCATAATTAATATTCTTTTGCCCCATTAAGCCCATTAGCTTTTGTTTAAATGTTTTTGCTATTATTATTTGCATAATACCACCATATATAAATTATACACAATGATTGACAAAAGTTCAAAAAAAATATATTATTATTATAGTAGGAGGTTAGCTATGAAGTTAAATAATAAAGGCCAAGCCTTAGTAGAATATGTAATAATTATTGGACTTATAACTGTATTAGCAGTAGCGCTTGTAAGTTATTTTGGAGGATATTTAAAAGATGCCATTACTAAAAATTCTTGCCCATTAGTAGGAGAAGAGTATGTAGCAGGGGAAAAGCGTGGAGAAGGAAAATGTGTTCCTAAAAGTAATGATACTTTTGATTCATTATTTAACTAATAAGACCTCTATATAGAAAATAAAATGTGTAAATTTGACAAAATGTCTTTAATATGCTAAAATTATCATGTAATTAGGAATTATGGGGGTAATAATTATGAAAGGATTTATATTAGATTATATCAATGAAAATGAGTATAAGAAGTTAGAAAGAGCTTTAAAAAAATATAATATGTTAGCTTTTAAAAAACTTAACTTTGAATACTATCCATCACTTAGAAATGGTAAATTCTTAGGGGAATTAGTATCTAAAAATAAAAAAGATAATACTGAAACTTATGAATTAAAACTTCCTAGTGATCATATGTTTAGTAGAGTACATGGTGATATTAAATTACATTATATTGTATATAATAAAGAAAATATTGTAATGTTAGATACTATAACACCATCTGATATATTATTAGAAGGACATATGGCAGAGCTTACTACATACAAAGGAGTTATGATTAGTAAAGCTAATGCTGAAAAAGATATGTTTAAGATTGATTTATTAAATATGTTACAAGATAAGTAGAAACTTATCTTTTTTTAATATTTTATTTTTAATTATTGTTCTAATTATAATTTTTTGGTACTATATTAATTGAGTTATTAAAGGATGATAATTATGGTACAAAATACAAAAACTTACTTATTAAATATGCCTTATTAAAACTAAAATATGATTTTATGGGTTATCAATTTGAAGAAGCCGATGAATTATCATTTCATCATTTATTAATACCAAGTAGATTATGCGGATCAAGGGGTATGGATAAAGGTTATTATGAATGGAATGGAGTAATGTTAGTCCAACATACTAGTCATGAATTTTTACATATTATTGAAAAATATGATTTAGATAGATTTTACGCAATAACGAGTGAAATGTTAGATGAAAAGATGAAAGGGCACATATCTTTAGAAAATATTAAAGTAATAGATGATATATTATATAGTTTTGAAAAAGAATATGCGGGAGAAACTTTTAATGGAAGTGGTAAACCAGTTATAAAAGAAGCATATACTAAAAGACTTATGAGATAATTTTAATCTCATTTTTATTTACTTCAATTTTAGAATTATAAAAAGCTTTCATCATTTTATATAATTCATATACATCATTAATGCTACAAGTCTCAACTGAAGAATGCATCGATAACTCACAGACGCCAACATCAATAGATAAAACACTAACATGTCTAAGACTAATCCCACTTAAAGTAGATCCACCAGATATATCATTTTTAGCAGTAGCATCTTGATATTTAATCTTATGTTTATGGCATAATTCTTTGATGATGGATGAAGAAATAGCGTTAGTAGTAGATGTACTTTCTTTAACGATTGTAAAGCCTTTATTTAAATATGATGAACCAGTATCATCAGCATATTCAGTATGATTAGGATGAACTGCATGAGTATTATCTGAACTAATTATAAATGATTTAGCAAGTGTTGAAGAAATATCAATTTTTAAGATACCTGCTACCCGTTTTAATATATCAAGAAGAAAACTACTATCAGCGCCTTCCTCAGTTAAAGAACCTATTTCTTCATTATTAAAAGTACAAAATACTTTAATATTAGGACAAGTACTATTTAAAAAACTCTCTAAAGAAGCATAAACACTAGTAATATTATCTATTCTAGGAGAAACTAATAATTCATTATCCTTACCAATTAAAACTGGAGTACTAGGATTATAGGCTAATAAATCAAAATCTACTATTTCTTCTTTTAATTCATCTTTTAACAAAGTATTCCAGTCATCTTTTTTATCAGAAATTGTTACAATAGGTTGCAAATCAATTTGCATATTTAAATCTAAATTAGTATTTGCTTTAGCATCTTGATGAATTGCCACACTGGGTACTACTAACATGGGCTTATTAAAATCAACTATTTTTATATTTAGCTTATTATCTTTTTTATAAATAACTTTACCAGCTAATGATAAGGGATGATCTAACCACCCTAAATTTAATAATCCTCCATAAGGCATAATATTATATTTTAAATAGTTTTCTTTTATATAAGCACCATTTGCTTTTAATTCTAATGCTGGAGTATCACAGTGGCTTGTAATAATATTAAAAATATCTGAATCATTTAAATCCATCGCAATAATACTTGCATCATTCCTTGTAACATAAAACTTATTAGGAATATCCTCCCAAACATCATGCTCATATAGTTCTATGTATCCCTCTTTATCTAATATTTCTTTAATAGTTTTAACACACGTAAAAGAACAAGTAGAGTTTTTAATAAAATTAATTAAGTTATTAACAAAAATATCTTTTTTCATATTTATTATTATGGATTGATAATAATATATTATTCATTATATTCATAAACTGTTTCATATAACTTATTTATATTATTTTTACTAATTTTAAATATCATATTTTTATTCTTATTTTCACCAATAATATTGCTTTTAGCAAATCTAAGCATCAAAGTTACTTTTATAGTACCATCTTTTAATAAAGCTAAGAATGTATTAAATCCTTTATATTTGTAACAAATAATCTTATAAAATCTAAAAAATAATTCATTATTAATTTTTTTCTTACTAGCAAATATTAATGCTAAATTATTAAGCTTAGTATCTATTCTATTATTAAGATTATTAAAAAAAATAAAACCTCTTTTTTCAATTAATATATGATTTATATCATAAATATTTATATAAAGTAATCTTTTAAAATAATCTATTTTTAACTCAAAGTAATAGTTGTTATAAAACACTTTTTCATTAACTTTTAAATTTAAAATTAAAGAATATTTATTATAATTATTATCATATTTTCCATATTCATGTAATAAATAATTACTTTCATAAACTTCAGGCCCGGTAAAAGATATGGAAAACAAACTAATATCATAACGACTATATCTTAAAGTAGTTTTAATTTCAATATTATGGTAATCAGGTAAATACTTACTATCAGGAAGTTTACCCAATAAAGATTCGAATGTTAACCCGGCAGAATTAGACAAATTATTAACTCCTTTTATATATCTCATCCGATGGATCCTATTAAATTCTTTTATAAGGCATCCAAACTCATTCATAAAAATCATCTCCTAACAAGGTGGCTATTATAAATGTTAATTATGTCGAAATTTGTCAAAATATGTCGAAAATTAATATAAGAGAGTGATTTTTATCCGGACGGTCATAGGTTCGAACTACAAAAAAAGAGATTTTCATCTCTTGAATACATTTTGGTGCGGGTAACAGGACTTGAACCTGCACGGTATAACCACTAGATCCTAAGTCTAGCGCGTCTGCCAGTTCCGCCATACCCGCACAAATAAAAATGGTGGATCTTGTAGGACTCGAACCTACGACCGCCCGGTTATGAGCCGGATGCTCTAACCAACTGAGCTAAAGATCCATC